>ENA-OBIT01000215-OBIT01000215.1-metagenomes-genome-assembly--contig:-NODE-215-length-24991-cov-4.82146_pt1 | contig 24991 bp, 15 predicted proteins | sample MGYA00153386_OBIT01 | MGnify analysis MGYA00153386
ACCCACGACCCCTTGGTTCGTAGCCAAGTACTCTATCCAACTGAGCTACAGCCGCATTTAGGAAAATGATAGCACCACTCTCGAAGCTCCCTCACAGCAGCTTGGCGGCACCTTCGAAACAGCTGGCGGCGCGGGCGGTGTCGCCTTCCTGCCGGGCCAGCCGCGCCAGTTGCAGCCAGGCATGACGCCGCAGGCTCTGGTCGAGCTGCAGATCGTTAGCGGCTTGCTCGAACAACCGCCGGGCTTTGCCCCACAACTGCAGTTCGGCCAGCGCGCAGCCGACCGCCATGGCGACCGCCGGTTCGCGCGGGTAAGCCAGCGCGGCCCCTTCGAGCCGCGAAAGCCATTCGGCACTGATGCCTTCGACCACCTGAACCAGACCCTGCGCCAGCACGGCCCGTTCCTCGACGGACAGTTCGCCCAGGCGCTCCCAGAACGGCCGCAGCCAGGTGCGCGCCTCTTCAAAGGCGCGGTATTCGCTGGCGCGCGCGGCGGCACGGGCGGCCACAAAGGCATCGCGCCGATCGATCAATTCGAGCTGCATCCAGATGCGGCGCAACTGGTCGATGTCGCGCGCCGTGTCGAGCGATTCGAACGCCAACGAGCGCAGCAGACCCTGCGCCGCGACCTTCGAGAAACCCTGATGTTTAGCGAGCAGCCGGGCCGTCTTGAGGGCGTCCTGCGGTTGCTGTCCCAACCGCGCGGCCTGCAACTTCAGCCTCAAAGCGTGCGTGCGGCGCGCCACGCCGAGAGGCAGCTCGGACAGCAGCTGCAGTGCGCGAGCGGCGTCGCGGTCGTCCAGCGCCCATTCGGCAGCCAGCAGGCGCGCGCCGTCTTCGGCAGTGCGGGCCGCGCCGCCGCGGCTGGTGAGGTCGAGTGCGCGGCGCAGCTGCTCGTCGCGCGAGGTGCGGTCCTGCAGGCGATGCGCACTGCTGGCGGCCAGCAAGTGGCCGAGCACGGTGAACTCGTTGTCCTGCGCCAGTTCGGGGGTGTCGCCCTGGATCGCCAAAGCGCGTTCGGCCGCCTTGTGGGCACGGCTGTAGCGGCCACCGAAATACTGCGACAGCGACTCGCGCAGCGCTGCCTGCGCGGTACGGTCGCGTCGCGAAACGCGCCATTGCCTGGCACGCTGCGGCAACCCGACCAGCGAATTAACGGCACGGATCAACGTGACCAACAGGAAGCAGCTGCCCAGCATCAGCACCAGGAACAGGTTCATCGACAAATCGAGGCGCCAGCCGCCCCAATAAAACGTCACCAGCCCGTCGTTGGTGCCCAGCGTGGTGGCCGTGACCACCGCGACGGTGAACAGCAGCACCAGCCAGATGACGGCACGCATCGCGTGCTCAACGCCCGGCAGCAGCCGCCGCCAACGCGGCGAGCGTATCGTCCGGCCGGGGCACGCCGACCTGTCTGGCCTGCGCCGCGACCTGCCGCACCAAATCGACGGCCAGCACGGTGCGACGCGAATTGCGGTCAAAGAATCGCTCGAGATAACTGCCCGCATCGTTCAGGTCGGACTGCGCGGTCGCGAACTGCCGGCTCAGCAAGGCCAGTCGGGCGTTGAGCAGCCGCAGCTTGAGGTTTTCCTTCAGAAAGAAAGTTTGCTCGGGTGCCATCAACACGGCCTCGGGGTGGGCGATGCGCGTCACGCGGACCAATGCCCTGACCTCGGACCAAACCCGTTCCGTCACGGTGTCCCAGGTCTGCGCCCAAGCTGCAGACCAGCCAGGCAAGACGCCGGAAGCCGCTTCCGCCGCAGGCCGCACCGCCCCCGCGGCGCCCCCCGCTCCCGCAGACCGCGAAGCATCGACACGCGCCATCGCCTCCGACAGCACCGGCAGGTCGTCCACCATGCGCACCGCTTCGTCGAGCTTGATCGTCAACGTGGAAATGTCAGTCACGCTGATCGCCTTGACGCGGTCGAGGTCGCGCGCCACGGCACGTCGCACGCCTTCCAGCCGCGGCTGACCGTAACGCGCTAGCCGCTCGTCGCTCTGCCGCAGCGTCGCTACCAGCGGCTCGGCGCTGCCGGTGATCGCTGCCTGCTGCAGCGCCACGCGGATGGCCGCCTCGATGTCGACCACCAGGTTCTCGTCACGCGACCGCGACAGCGACTGGATCACTTCTTCCAGCTGCCCACGCTGGACCGTCACCTCGGCCACGCGCACTTCAAGCAGCGCCTGCTTGGAAGCCACCGCCAGCACGCTTTGCTGGGCCTCCTTGGCGATCGACTTGGCCTCGACGGCCTGCCCGGCGCTGTCTTGCTGGCGCTTGACCAGTTCCTGCTCGAGCGCGGCCACCCGTTGTTCGGTCTTCCAGGCCAGCAGCAGCCCGCCACCGGCGAGCAACATCGCCAGACCGGTCAGCACCCCGCGGTAGCGCTCGCCGAACGAAGGTTCGACCAGCGCGGGCTGACCCTCCACAGCCAACGCCGGTGCCACCAACACAACGGGGTCGGCGGGCGCGTGGTCGGGGCTCGAGTCGGCGGGGCTCACTGTGCAGTAGATTGTAGGCAGGCAGCCACGCACTCGATCGATGGCAGCGCTTGTTCCAGCCACTCGAAACCTAGCAGTTGTGCACGCACTGCTATGCGTGGGTGCGTCGCGATGGCGCGGCCGTGCCGCCAGTCGGTGCCGGGTGCCAGGGTCGACAGCTGATCGATCGCCTCGGAACTGCTGAACAGCCAGACGTGCTGGCCCGGCGAGCGCAACGCGGTTGCGAAAGCATCCCGCTGCGGTGCCGTCCACTGCGGCGTGCTGCGCCGGTACGCAGAGACCTGGACCACCTCGGCACCGCGGCTGCGCAAATGGTCGGACAACCAGTCACGGCCGCCGTCGCCGCGGACGATCAGCACACGGCGGCCCCGCCAATCGTGCGACTCGAGTCGAGCCCACAAAGCTTCGGAATCGAACTGTCCGTGCGCGGCATCGGGCTCGACGAGTTGGGTCGGTCGCAGCCCCGCCCGCAGCAGTTCACGACTGGTGCCCGGCCCGGTCGACGCGGCCAGGGTGTCAACCGGCCACGGGCAACCCGACGGCCGCAGGGCATGAAACCGCAGCACGGCGTTCGGACTGACGAACACCACCAGCGCCATGTCGGCCAGCCCAAGCCACGCTCGAACGACCGGCCCGGGATCGGCCGGCGCGCCGATCGCGAGCAACGGCAACTCAACGGCCTGCACGCCCAGCGCCCGCAGGCCGTCGACCCATTCGGCCGCCTGCGCGGCCGGCCTCGTCACCAGCAGCATCATCGGTGCGGGGCCGGCTCGGAGCGTCGTTAAGCGGCTGTCACGGGGCCGGTGACGGCAGCGCCGCGAGGTAGGCCTCGGCACCCAGTTCGTGCAACGTGACGGCGACCCGCGCGCCCAGCGCACGCGCCTGCGCATCGCTGTCGACAGGCCCCGCGACCCGCGCGCGCAACAGCGGCAGCAGCGTCTGCTGCGGGTGGCCCAGTGCGGCGTCGAGATGGAGTTGGCCATCGCGCCACACGGCGTGCGCTGCCAGCGGCATGCTGCAACTGCCGCCCATCGCACGCGACACCGCGCGCTCGGCCTCGACGGCCAGCCAGGTCGGTCGATGCGTCATCTCGTTCAGGCGACCGATCATCAAGGCATCACCAGAAAGCACCTCCAGCCCGAGCGCGCCCTGCCCGGCGCACGGCAGCATCTGGTTGGCGTCGAAACGGGCGCGGATGCGCTCGCTCAGACCCAGCCGCATCAGACCGGCCGCGGCCAGCACGATCGCGTCGTACTGACCGTCATCGAGCTTGCGCAGGCGCGTGTCCAGGTTGCCACGCAGCGGCTCCACGTGCAGGTCGGGCCGCAGCGCGCCGAGTTGCACCACGCGGCGCAGGCTCGAGGTACCGACCTTCGCGCCGCGCGGCAGCTCAGCCAGCGAGGCGTGATGGTTCGAGACGAACGCGTCGCGCGGGTCCTCGCGTTCCAGCACGCCGGCCAGCACGAAGCCGGTCGGCATGTCCATTGGCATGTCTTTCAGCGAATGCACGGCCAGCTGGGCCCGGCCTTCTTCAATCGCGGTCTCGAGTTCCTTCACGAACAGGCCCTTGCCACCGACCTTGGACAGCGCGCGGTCGAGGATCTGGTCGCCGCGCGTGGTCATGCCCAGCAACTCGACAGCGACCCCGTAGCGCTGCTTCAGCAGGTCGCGCACGTGCTCGGCCTGCCACAACGCCAGGCGGCTTTCGCGGGTCGCGATGATGATCGTTTGGCTCATGCATCGATGCTAGCAGGCACGCCTCTTGCACGAAGCTCGCTGGCGCGCTGCGCCCCGGGCGCGCGTGGGCCGCTGATACATTTCCGCGAAGTCTGATCGCCCCCAACCATCGAGATGTCCATGCCGCGCGTCACTCCCGTTCCCCGCCGCAGCCCGGCCGCTGACGCCGCCGAAAAAAACCGCCCGCTGGTCGACGACATCCGTCTGCTCGGTCGCATCCTGGGCGACGTGATCCGCGAACAGGAGGGCAAGGCCGCGTTCGAGCTGATCGAGCGCGTGCGCCAGTTGTCGGTGGCGTTTCGCTTGAAGCAAGACGCACAGGCCGGCCGCGCGCTGGACCGGTTGCTGAAGAACCTGAGCGGCGACCAGACCGTCAGCGTGATCCGCGCATTCAGCTATTTCGCGCACCTGGCCAATATTGCCGAAGACCGCCACCATGTGCGCCGGCGCGAACACCACGAGCAGCAGGGCCACATGCACGAGGGCTCGCTGGCAATGACGTTCGAGCGGCTCGGCGCGGCCGACGTGCGCGCCGCCGACATCGCCGCCATGCTCGGCAAGGCCTGCATCTCGCCCGTGCTGACCGCTCACCCGACCGAGGTGCAGCGCAAGAGCATCCTCGACGCCGAACGCGCCATCGCCGAACTGGTGGAAGAGCGCGACGGCCTGCACACCGAGCGCGAGCGCGCCGAGGGCGAATCGATGATGCGCGCGCGCATCACACAGCTGTGGCAGACGCGCATGCTGCGCACCGCCAAGCTGACGGTGTCCGACGAGATCGAGAACGCGCTGACCTACTACCACTCGACCTTCCTGCGCCAGATCCCGCGCATGTATCGCGAGGTCGAACAGGCCCTGCCCGGCCACCCGATCGCGAATTTCTTCCGCATGGGCAACTGGATCGGCGGCGACCGCGATGGCAACCCCAACGTGTCGGCCGCCACGTTGCAGATGGCACTGCGGCGCCAGAGCGAGACCGTGCTGCGCTTTTACCTGACGGAGGTGCACGAGCTGGGCGCCGAGCTGTCGCTGTCGGGCCTGCTGTGCGCGGTGTCGCCGGCGTTGCAGGCGTTGGCCGACCGCTCGCCCGATCACAACGTGCACCGCGAGGACGAGCCCTACCGGCGCGCCCTGATCGGCCTGTATGCGCGGCTGGCGGCCACGCTGCACGAACTGACTGGCACAGAAGCATTGCGCCATGCCGTGGCTCCGCAAGACCCGTACTTGAACGCCGGCGAATTCCATGCGGACCTGCGCGTCATCGAGACGTCGTTGCTGTCGCACCATTCGCAGGCGCTGACCGGACCGCGCCTGCACCCGTTGATGCGCGCGGTGCAGGTGTTCGGCTTCCATCTCGCGACCGTCGACCTGCGGCAGAGTTCGGACAAGCACGAGGCCGTGCTGACCGAACTGCTCAAGGTGTCGCGCATCGAGCCCGACTACAGCGCGCTCGACGAAGTCAGCCGGCGCACGCTGCTGCTCAGGCTGCTCAACGACGCGCGGCCGCTGCGCGTGCGGGCCGCCGTCTACAGCGAGCTGGCGCAGGGCGAACTGGCGATCTTCGAGACCGCGCTGCACATGCTGCAGCGCTATGGCCGCGAATCGCTTCGCCACTACATCATCTCGCACACCGAGGATGTCAGCGACTTGCTGGAGGTGCTGTTGCTGCTGAAGGAAGTCGGCCTGATGCGCGGCACTTTGAACGACGGCGCCGTCACCGACCTGATCGTCTCGCCGCTGTTCGAGACGATTGCCGACCTGCGCCATGCCGAGCCGGTGATGCGCGCGTTCTACGCGCTGCCGGGCATCGTCGAGATGATGAAACGCTCGGGCTCGGGCTCGGGCACGGGTTCGGGCTCGGGCTCGGGCACGGGTTCGGGCACCCAGGGTGAACAGGACATCATGCTCGGCTACAGCGACAGCAACAAGGATGGTGGCATGTTCACCAGCAACTGGGAGCTGTACCGGGCCGAGATCGCGCTGGTCACGCTGTTCGGCGAGCTCGGCCGCGCGCACGGCATCACGCTGCGGCTGTTTCACGGCCGCGGCGGCACCGTCGGCCGCGGCGGCGGGCCGAGCTACGAAGCCATCCTGGCCCAGCCGCCCGGCACCGTGAACGGGCAGATCCGGCTGACCGAGCAGGGCGAGGTGATCGCCTCCAAGTACGCACACCCCGAGATCGGTCGGCGCAACCTCGAAACGTTGGTGGCGGCCACGCTCGAAGCCACCTTGCTGCACCCGACCAAAAGCGCGCCGAAGGCGTTTCTGGAAGCCGCCGACGCCATCAGTCACGCCAGCATGGCGGCCTATCGCAAGCTGGTCTACGAGACGCCCGGCTTCACCGAATACTTTTTCAGTGCCACGCCGATCCGCGAGATCGCCGAACTCAACATCGGCTCGCGCCCGGCCTCGCGAAAGGCCACGCGCGCCATCGAGGATCTGCGCGCCATTCCGTGGAGCTTCAGCTGGGGACAGTCGCGCGTGGCGCTGCCGGGCTGGTGCGGCTTCGGGTCGGCGATCGAGGCCTTTCTGGGGGCCGAGCCAATCCACCGCAAACAGCGGCTGGCGCTGCTGCAGCGCATGCACAAGCAGTGGCCGTTCTTCCGCACCCTGCTGTCGAACCTGGACATGGTGCTGGCCAAGAGCGACCTCGGGATCAGCGCGCGTTACGTCGAACTGGTCGAAGACAAGAAGCTGGGCAAGAAGATCTTTGCGATGATCCAGGCCGAATGGCTGCGCACCAACGACACGCTGTCGCTGATCACCGGCGAGAAGCTGCGGCTGGCGTCCAACCCGACGCTGGCGCGTTCCATCGAGCACCGCTTCCCGTACCTCGACCCGCTCAACCACCTGCAGGTCGAGCTGATGCGCCGTTACCGCAACCGCCGCGAGGGCGACCCCGGCATGGAACGCGTACAGCGCGGCATTCACATCTCGATCAACGGCGTGGCGGCGGGGTTGCGCAACACCGGCTGATCCGCACGAGCCGCCGCAGCCAAACCGCGGCGGCCGGTGACTTAGCCTGTTCCGGTATTTACGCGGAGCGGCCCGCAACCGTTGTGGCCGGGTCCGCCTACAACCCGGCCGCCAGCAGCGCTTCGCGCACGGCTGCAACCTGCCGGCGCGACACCGTCAACCATTCGTCGACGCCGCCCATGCGCACGGCCCAGCCCTCGCCACCAGCGTCGTCGTCGCCCTCGCCGGGCACCAGGCGCCGCTCCAGCGCCCGCACCGCATTGCGCGACACCAGCGCGTTGCGGTGCACGCGCAGGAAACTCGCGCCCAAGCGCGGTTCCAGCTCGGACAGCGGCTCATCCAGCACGTAGGTGTGCTCGGCCGTGCGCAACGTGACGTATTTCAGCTCGGCCTTCAGGTACAGCACTTCGGCCAGCGGCACCCGCACCACACGGCCGCGGTCGCTGACCACCAGCACCGGCGCGTCCTCGAGGGCTGGCGCGCTGCCGTTCGCCGCTGCCAGAGCGCGACGTTGCGCGACCCGCTGCAGCGCCGCCTGCAGCCTTTCCCGGCGCACCGGCTTGGTCAGGTAGTCGACCGCCTCGAGCTCGAAGGCGGTCAGCGCGTGCTCGGCATGGGCCGTGACGAACACCACCGCAGGCGCGTCTATGCGATGCCGCAATTCAGCCGCCAGCTGCGTGCCGTCGCGGCCCGGCATGTGGATGTCGAGCAGCAGCACGTCGCAGCGCGACGTGGCCAGCCAGACCAGCGCCTGGGTCACGTTGGCGGCCTCGCCCACCACCTTCGACGGCGGGTCGGTGCACTCTTCAACCAGACCGCGCAGGCGCAGCCGCGCGAGTTCCTCGTCGTCGACGATCAGCACGCGCAGGCTCATTGATGAATCTTTTTCGAAAGCGCCTCTGCGCACCGCCTGGTCGGCCGTGACCAGCCGCCCCGCAGCGCGATCAACGAAAGCGACCGGGGCCCATTTCCGTCAACGCGCCCCCGGGCTGGCAGGCGCCAGCCGTCCCGCGCCGGGATCTTGAAAAGTGACCGAATCACAGCTGCGCGAGTTTGCGCGCCACGCATTGACGTTGGTCGCACCGCCGGCAGGAGCGGCACCGGCAGCGCGCGATGGGCGGCGCGGCGGCTCACAGCGGCACCACGATCTGCACCCGGAACACCGCGCCGTCGAGCCGTGCATCGAACTGCGAGGCCACGTCGTGCATCAACTGCAGCCGCTCGCGCACGTTGCGCAGCGCCATGCCGCTGCCCGGCCGCGACGGCGCCGCGGGCACGGTGTTGACGATCGTGATCTCGGCACGGCCCATCCGCATGCGCGTGCGCACCCGGATCACGCCACCTTCGTCGGCCGGCTCGACGCCATGGCGCACCGCGTTCTCCAGCAGCGGCTGCAGCAGCAGCGGCGGCATGCGGGCGCCGTCGGTGGCGGGGTCGAGTTCCCAGACCAGTCGCAGCCGCTCGCCGAAGCGGATCTGCTCGATCGCCAGGTAACGCTGCGCCAGCGCCACCTCATCGGCCAGCGTCGCCAGCTCGCCGCTGTCGGTGATCGCGACCCGGAACAGCTCGGCCAGGTCCTCCAGCACGCCCTCGGCTCGCAACGGGTCGATGCGCACCAGCGTGAGTGCGGTGTTGAGCGTGTTGAACAGGAAGTGCGGGCGGATGCGCGATTGCAGCTCCGCCAGCCGCGCGGTGGTCTCGGCCGGCAACGCCGCCTTGGCGCGCAGCTGCAGCCACTGGAACATCGCCGCCGCGATCGCCGCACCGGCCAGCGCCGGCGCCAGCAGCGGCGACAGCCAGCGCGGCTCGGCCGACAGGTCGACACCGCTGATCGCCACCAACGCGGCAGCGGCACCACCGCAGAAGGCACCCAGCCCGACCGCGGCCGCCGCCTGCGCGGGCATCGGCAAGGCCGCCAGCGGGCGTTTGCACAGGCACGCGACCACCAGCCACAACAACACCGCCGGCAGGGCCACGCCGGCACCGGCAGCCATCGCCTCGATCCAGGCGCGCGGGCTGGCGGCCACGAAGGTCACGCCGATCAGCAGCAGGCCGTGCACGAAAAGCAACGCGCGCAACACCACGCCGACATGGCAGACATTGAAGACCGATTCGGCCTGCGCCGGGCGGCGGCTCTCACCCTGCCCGATCAGATCGAACACGGTGTTGCCGAAGCCGGTCGAAGGCGGCGCGCCGGATCGCGACGGCGGTCGCGACAGCCTGGCCGGCGCGCTGTCGGCCGGCGGCAGCACCGCACCGGACCGGCCCCCGGGACCGGCGCGTGGCGGCGCTCCGGCGCGCGGATCGAAAGGGGTCGTCATGACTTGGGTGCCGCAGTCGCGTCGATAGAGTAAGTTCAGGGTCCGCCATCTGTGATCACGCGGCATTGTCTCCAACTCCGGCGCTGCCGGCACGTCCGGTTTCGCGCCGCTCCGCCCCATCATGTCCGCCCACCAATTCGACAAGAAATCCCAAGCCTGGTCTGCGCTCTTCTCCGAGCCGATGAGCGACCTGGTGAAACGCTACACCGCCAGCGTCGGGTTCGACCAGCGGCTGTGGCGCGCCGACATCCGAGGCAGCCTGGCGCACGCCGAAATGCTGCACCACCAGGGATTGCTGTCGACCGAGGACGAAGCCTCGATCCGGCACGGCCTGGCGCAGATCACGGCCGACATCGAGGCCGGCCGCTTCGACTGGAAGCTCGAACTCGAAGACGTGCACCTGAACATCGAGGCGCGCCTGACCCAGCTGATCGGCATCGCCGGCAAACGGCTGCACACCGGGCGCTCGCGCAACGACCAGGTTGCCACGGACGTGCGCCTGTGGCTGCGCGGCGAGATCGACACGATCGGCGCGTTGCTGGTTGAACTCCAGCGCGCGCTGGTGTCCGTGGCCGAAGCCCATGCCGAGGTCATCCTGCCCGGCTGCACACACCTGCAGGTGGCTCAGCCGGTCAGCTTCGGTCACCACCTGCTGGCCTATGTGGAGATGTTTTCGCGCGACGCCGAGCGCTTCGCAGAGGTGCGGCGGCGCACCAACTGGCTGCCTCTGGGCGCCGCCGCGCTGGCCGGCACCAGCTACGCGCTCGACCGCGAACGCGTCGCCGTGAGCTTGGGCATGGTCGGCGACGCCGGCCGGCCGTGCGTCTGCCAGAACAGCCTGGACGCCGTCAGCGACCGCGACTTCGCGATCGAATTCAGCGCCGCCGCCACGCTGTGCATGGTGCATTTCTCGCGCCTGTCGGAAGAGTTGGTGTTGTGGATGAGCCAGAACTTCGGCTACATCGACATCGCCGACCGCTTCTGCACCGGCAGTTCCATCATGCCGCAGAAGAAGAACCCCGACGTGCCCGAACTCGCACGCGGCAAGACCGGCCGCGTGGTCGGCCACCTGATGGGCCTGATCACGCTGATGAAGGGCCAGCCGCTGGCCTACAACAAGGACAACCAGGAAGACAAGGAACCGCTGTTCGACACGGTCGACACGCTGCAGGACACGTTGCGCATCTTTGTCGAGATGGTGGCAGGCATCACGGTGCGCCCTGCGGCGATGGAGCAGGCCGCGCGGCGCGGCCATGCCACCGCCACCGACCTGGCCGACTACCTGGTCAAGAAAGGCCTGCCGTTTCGCGATGCGCACGAAGTGGTGGCGCATGCCGTGAAGCTGGCGATCGCCGAAGGTGTCGAATTGGCCGCGTTGCCGCTGGCCACGCTGCAGGCGTTTCATGCCGACATCGGCGCGGACGTCTACGAGGTGCTCAGCCTGCGTGGCTCGCTGAACGCGCGCAACTTGGTCGGCGGCACTGCGCCAGCGCAAGTGCGGATGCAGGTGGAGCGTCACCGCGCCCGACTCGGCGGACACACGACCGGCTGAGCCGCAGCACCGCACCGCACCCCGCGGCTTCAAGTCGTGTGAGGCCGATTTCACACGCTGACCAAAGCCTCACGCCGACGCGGCATCGCGCTCAACGCGGTAGAGCCACACCGTGCGACCGTCGACACACACTAACGTGCAGTGCGGCTGCACATCCGGCACCGCGAATTCCATGCTGACCAGCCAACTGCCGGCGCGCAGTTCGCGGCCCGCCTTGTGCCAGGCGCGCGCCATGCTTTCGGGCCGCTGGAACAGGTAGACCAGGTCGTACGCCGACCAGTCGGCCACCCAGATGTCGGCGCGCCGTACGCGGGCCTGGCGGCAGCGCAGCGCACAGGCCCAGCGCAACGGCCAGCTCCATTCCAGGCCGTGCAGCCGTGCGGCGGGGTATTGGCGCTGCAGCTCGCGCAGCCCGGCACCGAGCCCGCAGCCCGCATCGAGCACGCCGGCCTGCGCCGGCAGCGGCAGCAACTGCGCCAGACCGTCCAGCCCGCCGGACGGCGTCGGGAACAGCGGCGCGTCGCGCCATGCGTTCAGCGGGTACAGCAGCAGCAGCACGCCCAGCGGCATCAGCCAGAGCCATGCCGACACACCCGCGCCGAGCCCGGAGGCAAGCAGCGACAGCGGGAAACCGAGCGCGATGAAGACGCGGCGCCAGCGCGTGCTGCCAAGCAAGCTGGCAGCGCCAGCCGCAGCGGTCGCCACGGTCAGCGCCACCGCCGTGCCGGCACCCAGGTGCAGCAACGTCAGATGCAGGCCCCAGGCCGCCGCCCAGGCCAGCAGCGCGGGCAGTGGCCAGAGCACGGCGGTGCGGCTCGAAGGGCTCTGGCTCTGCGAACGGTACGCGGCTCGGTCGCGCGCTTCAGTAATCGCGCAGCTTGACGCGCAGCCGCGCGATCGACTGGCTGTGCAGCTGGCACACGCGCGATTCGGTGACCTTCAGCACCGCCGCGATTTCCTTCAGGTTCATGTCGTGTTCGTAGTACATGCTCATCACGTACTGCTCACGCTCGGGCAGCACCTTGATCGCGTCCACCAGCGCCTGTCGCATGCGGTGGTCTTGCAGCTGCGCCAGCGGGTTGGCGACTTCTTCGACGCGGTGGCGGTCCAGGTAGTCCTGGTCGCCCTCGTCGCCCGACATGTCTTCCAGGTAGACGAGCTGCGTGCCGCGCACCTTGCCCAGCAGTTCCTGGTATTCGACCAGAGTCACGCCCATCTCCTTGGCGATCTCGCTCTCGGCCGGGGCGCGGCCGAGCCGCTGCTCGAGCTTGTGCACGGCCGATTCGATGCTGCGCTGCTGTTTGCGGATGCCGCGCGACAGGTAGTCGTTGCCGCGCAATTCGTCGAGCATCGCGCCGCGGATGCGCTGCGTCGCGAAGGTCTCGAACTGCACGCCCAGGGCGGCGTCGAAGCGGCTCAGCGCATCGGTCAGTCCGATCATGCCGACCTGGATCAGATCGTCGATTTCCACGTTGGCGGGCAACTTGGCAATCATCTGGTGCGCCAGCCTGCGCACCAGCGGGCTGTACTGCTTGAGCATCGAGGACACGTCGAGGCGGCCTTTGGCGGTGTACATGGTCAGCTCCTGAAATCAGTAGGCCTGCGCGGCACGCGACTCGAACCGTGCGGCCGGCAAGTGGGGCTGCGCCTGTGCAGACGGCTCGGCGGGCCAGCCCGCTTCGGCGTCGTGCAGCAATTCCATCGCCCAGCGCAGCAGCGCCGGCGACGGCGGGTCCTGCGCATTGCAGGCCGGGTCGACCTGCACCCAGTCGCGCAGCACCGCACCCAGAAAGTCATCCGCACAGGTGGCCAGTTGCATCGCGATGCGTTCGGTGCGCGGCGACTGCGGCGCTGCGGCCAGCAGCAGGTCGTGCACCACCAGCCCGCCGCGCTGAGTCAGCAGCTTCATCGCGGCATAGGCGTGCGTCACGCTGACCGGCCGGTCGTCGGCCAGCAGCAGCGGACGCGGCGGCACGGCCGCCTGGCTGCGCATGAACAGGCGGCAGTGGTCTGCCGCGCTGGCGTGCACCAGCACGACGTCGGTGCCGGGCGCCGCATCGGCCACCGCGCGCAGGAACGGCGCGGTCGAGCCGCGCGCATCCACATGGCGCAGCGGCAGGCCGCGCGCCGCCAGGTACGCGACCTGGCGCGACAGCGGCTCGATGCATTCCGACAGCTCGACGCCGGCCATCTCCAGCGGCGCCGGTGCGCGCTCGCTGGCATCGACCACCAGCGTGTGCTTGCCGAGCGCGGCGAAGGCGGCGCACAGCCGCTCGAGCATGACGCCACCGAAAGTGACGTGCGGGTTCGACACCACTGGCACGAACAGCAACCGGCTGTGCGCGAACATGCGTCGCAGGCCGTGGGCCTGGTCCATCGGACGGGGGCGATCGAGGTCTGCGGTCATGGGGTCAGCGGGTCTGTTGTTGTTCTGATGTGATGGATGTACCGGCCGGGCCGCGTGGCGCCGCACCTATGCCTGCGCCCCGGCGCTGGTACTGGCGTAGAGCGAGGCATGCGGCGCGGCGAAAATCAGGTTGACGTCGCTCGCATCGAGGCGGAAGGCGCCGCCGGTGCTGACGCGCAGCGCCCGGTGCACCAGCGCCTGGGCCGACAGCCGGTGCCAGTCTTCCGGCACGCGCTGCCCGTTGGCCACGCCGAGCACGGTGAGCTTGTGGCGGATCATCGCGTCGAGCGCCGGGCCGAGCTTGACGGCCTCGTCGATCTTGGACAGCACCACGCCCTTGGCCGAGGCCGCGCCGTACGACAGCAGCACATCCTCGATCGTCTCGCCCTGCGCGGCCGCGTTGACGACCAGCAGCTTCTCGATCGAGCGGTGCGACAGCATGTCCAGCAGTTCGCGCGTGCGGCTGTCGCGCTGCGCCATGCCGGCCGTGTCGATCAACACCATCTGCTTGCCCGACAGCAGTTCGAGCAAGTCTTCGAGCGAGGCGCGATCGTGCGCGGTGTGCACCGGCACGCCGAGGATGCGGCCGTAGGCGCGCAGTTGTTCGTGCGCCGCGACGCGGTAGGCATCGAGCGTGATCAGGCCAAGGTTGGCCGCACCGTGCTTGCTGGCGAAGGCCGCCGCGATCTTGGCGGTGGTGGTGGTCTTGCCCACGCCCGTCGAGCCGATCAGCGCCAGCACGCCGCCCTGGTCTTCCAGTGCCGGCGCGGTGTCGCCGCAATGCAAATTGCGCTCGAGCACGCCGGCGGCCCAGCCGTTCTCGTCGTTGGTGTCGGGACTCAGGCCCTCGGCCAGCTTGCGGATCAACGCTGGCGTGAAGCCGCATTCCAGCAGCTTTTGCGTCAGGCGCGCCTGCCCGGGCTGGCGCTGCAGTTTTTCCATGAAGGCGAGCGCCCCGAAGCGTTCTTCGATCAGGCCCTTCATCGACTTCAGCTCGTTCATCATGTCGAGCTGGTCGCGTCGTGCCGAACCACCATCGGCCGACAGCGGCACATGGATCTCGCTGCGCAGCGGCGACCGCACCGCCCGCGCCGAGGCCGCCACCGGCGCAGCGGCCGGCACTTCGTCGCGCAGCACCGGTGGCTCACGCGGCGGCGCGGCCGAGGCGCGGGCGGAGGCCTCGCCGGCAACGGACAGTTGCGCCATGCGCGTGCTCAACGGGCCGGGCGCGGCCGGGCGCCGGGCCGGGGCCGCCTGCAACGGTGTCTCGGCTTCGGCCTGGTCCTCGCGCCGCTTGAGCATGCGGTCGCGCGCGTAGTCCTGGAACGACAGCGTGCTGGCAGACAGGCGCTCGACGTCCTGCGTCACCGAGGTGCCGGCGTACGACTGCGCGGCGGCCTGCTCGGCCTGGATCGCGAGCTCACGCTTGCGCAGCATGCGGTCGCGCACAAAGTCCTGAAACGACAGCGTGCTCATCGCCAGCTGCTCGACGTCTTGCTCCACGGCGGCCTGGCGCGGCGCCGGTGCGGCGCTGTCGCTGAAGGTCGGCTCGGTGCGTTCCTGGGCGCGAATCGCCGAGCGCTCGGCCAGCGCGGCGCGCGGCTGCACCTCGGCCGCCGGCTGGCGGAACGCGGGCGCGGCGCGGGCCTCGACCGGTGCGGTTCGTGGCTGGCGCACGGCCGGCGGCAGCACAGGCCGGCGAGCCGCCGATTCTTCTGCCGCGCGTTCGATCTGCTGCATGCCTTCGGGGGCCATCGCCAGCACCTCGACGCCCTCGGCGCAGGGCTTGGTCGACAGCACCACGGCGTCGTCGCCCAGGGCTTCGCGCAACAACCTCAATGCATCGCGCGAGGTGCGCGCCGTGAAGCGACGGATCTTCATGCGAGGTCTCCGGAAAAGCGAACGGTGTCAGCGATCCGGGCCGCGCGGGCACCCGGTGAAAGTGATGTGCGGCGGTGGTTCATGCGGCGCCTCCGATGATCGAGCCGATGCGGATCGAATGGGTCTCGGGGATCTCGCTGTGACCGAGCACCTTCAGGCGCGGTGCCGCGCGTCGCAGCAGCCGGGCCATCGGGGCACGGATCATGTCGGGCACCAGCAGGCAGGCCGGGTGTCCAAGCTCTTCCTGGCGCTGCGCCGATTCGGCGGCGCGACGCGTCAAAGTTTCGGCCACACCGGGGTCGAGTGCTGCGCCGTGCGGCGAGTTCAGCGCCTGGCTGACCAGGCGCTCGAGTTCGGGCTCCAGCGCGATCACGTCGAGTTCGCGGGTGGCGCCGTAAATTTGCTGCACGATGCTGGCGGCCAGGTGCACGCGGATGCGGCGCGCCAGTTCCTGCGGGTCGGTCACCACGGCGGCGTGTTCGGCCAGACTCTCGACGATCGAGCGCATGTCGCGGATGTGCACGCCTTCTTCCAGCAGCAGCTGAAGGACCTTTTGCAGAGCGGCGATTCCGACCATCTTGGGTACCACGTCCTCGATCAGCTTCGGCGCCAGTTTCGTCACGTGCTCGACGAGCTGCTGGGTTTCCACGCGGCCGAGCAGTTTGGCCGCGTGCATCTGCATCAAGTGTGAAAGGTGGGTCGCCACGACGGTCGAGCAATCAACCACCGTAAATCCGGCCATTTGGGCGGTCTCGCGCTGGCGCTCCTCGATCCACACCGCGGGCAGTCCGAAGGCCGGGTCGGTGGTCTTGGTGCCGATCAACGCGGTGCTGGCGCCGCCCGGGTTGATGGCCAGCAGCATGCCGGGGAAGGCCTCGCCTTCGCCCACGATGGCACCGCGCAAGGTCAGCCGGTAGGCGCTCGGGCGCAGCTCGAGGTTGTCGCGGATGTGCACCGGCGGCGGCAAGAAGCCGACGTCCTGCGCGAATTTCTTGCGCACGCCCTTGATGCGTGCCAGCAGGTCGCCTTCGCGCGCCTTGTCGACCAGCGCGATCAGCCGGTAGCCGACCTCCAGGCCCAGCGTGTCGATCGGCTGCAGGTCGTCCCAGCTGGCCTCGGCGTTCGGCTCGGGGGCCGGCTTGGGCTCGGGCGGCGCGCTGAGCGCCTTGCGGTCACGCTGTCGCATCCACCACGCGGCGTAGCCGAGTGCCGACGCGATCAGCAGGAACACCAGGTGCGGCATGCCCGGAATCACGCCCAGCGCGCCGATCACGCCCGCGGTGATGGCCAACGAACGCGGTGAATTGAACACCTGCGACGCGATCTGCGTGCCCACGTCCTGGTCCTTGCCGACGCGCGACACCACCATCGCCGCGGCCACCGACACCAGCAGCGCCGGGATCTGCGCGACCAGCGCATCGCCCACTGCCAGCAGCACGTAGATGTCGGCCGAAGCCGAGGCCGACAGGCCGTGCTGCACCACACCGATCACGAAGCCGCCGACAAGTGTGATGAACAGGATCAGCAGGCCGGCGATGGCGTCGCCGCGCACGAACTTGCTGGCGCCGTCCATCGAGCCGAAAAACTCGGCCTCGTCGCCCACCTCGGCGCGCCGGCGCTTGGCTTCCTTCTCGTCGATCGTGCCCGCGTTCAGGTCGGCGTCGATCGCCATCTGCTTGCCGGGCATGGCGTCCAACGCAAAGCGGGCACCGACTTCGGCGATGCGCTCGGCGCCCTTGGTCACCACCACGAAGTTGATCACCACGAGAATGGCAAACACGATCAGGCCGACCGCGAAGTTGCCGCCGATCAGAAAATGGCCGAACGATTCGATCACCTGGCCGGCCGCGCCGGTGCCGGTGTGGCCTTCCATCAGCACCACGCGTGTGGACGCCACGTTGAGCGACAGCCGCAGCAGCGTCGTGAGCAATATCACGGCCGGAAACACCGCGAAATCGAGCGGCTTGACCATGTAGGCCGCCACCATCATCACCATCAGCGCCATCGCGATGTTGAAGGTGAACAGCAGGTCGAGCGCGAAGGGCGGCAGCGGCAACACCATCATGGCCAGGATCATCACCACCGCCAGCGGCGCCAACAGCGCGCGGATCGCCTTGGCGTTGGGCCCGAGCAGCGCCTGAATCTGGTTCATCAGCGGTTTCATTCAGCGGACTCCGGCCGGACGTTGGTGGGGTGGTGCGGGTCCAGTTCGGCCGGCACGTGCAGTTCGGGCACGGCGCCCGGCATCGGCGTGTTGCCGGCCATTGCCGAGCGCAGCTGGTAGACCCAGGCCAGCACCTGCGCCACAGCCGAGAACAGCGCGGCGGGAATCTCGCGGTCGAGTTCGGCATGCGCGTACAAGGCACGCGCCAGCGCCGGCGACTGCAGCACCGGCACCTTGGCGGCGGTGGCGAGATCGCGGATCTTCAGCGCCAGCAGGTCGGCGCCCTTGGCCACCACACGCGGCGCCGCCATGCTGGCACCGTCGTACTTGAGCGCCACCGCGTAGTGGGTCGGGTTCATCACCACCAGGTCGGCCTGCGCGACGGCCGCCAGCATGCGCCTGCGTGTCATGTCGCGCATGCGGGCGCGCACCTTCACCTTGATTTCCTGGTTGCCTTCCGTCTCCTTGTGTTCCTGCTTCACTTCCTGGAAGCTCATCTTCAGCCGCTCGGCGTGCTGATGGCGCTGCAGCGGCACGTCGACCAGCGCGAACGCGGCCAGCACCAGCAGCAGCAGCGCCAGGCCATTGATCACGGTGCCGGCGGCCTGCGTGATGGCGGCCGGTAACGGCTGCGCGATCAGGCTTGTGAAGGTGTCGACGTGGGCGCGCAGGTAAAACGCGCCGATCACGCCCAGGATCAGCGCCAGCAGGCTCGCCTTCAGCGCATCGATCAGCTGCGCTTTCGAAAACAGCCGCATCACGCCAGACAGCGGGTCGAGCTTGCTGAAATCGGGCTGCAGTACCTTCAAGGTCCAGTTCCAGCCCCCGGTGGCCACGCCACCGGCCACCGCCACCAGCATCATCAGCGCGCCCATCGGCAGCACGATCCACATCAGCCGCAGCGTCAGTTCGAGCAGCCGGTCGGTCATGTACTGAGGCGTTGCGAGCGCGCTCGCATCGAAGCTCAGCGCATGGGCCAGCGAGTCTTTCAGCCAGCCCGACACCCCCGGCGCCGCGGCCACCAGCGCGGCGCCACCGGCGGCCATCGCGGCGAAGTGGCCCAGGTCCCGGGACCGCGCCGTCTGCCCGTCCTTGCGGGCTTTCTCGAGCTTGCGCGGCGTGGCAGGAAGCGTGCGGTCTTGTGAGTTGTCGGCCATGAATGGGAGCGCACGGGCTGGCGCTCACGCATTGTTTCCAGGACCGCCCGCAACTTGAGCCGAAGGTGACGGGTGAAGCCCGGCCATTTCCGGCAGCCGGACCCGCGCTTCGAGCGCCTGCCTGCCCGGGTCAGGTCATGTCGCTTTGTGCGAAGCGACCGGTCATCCTGCGGTCGGACCGAAGCGAAGCGAAATCAGGCCAGTTGTCTGCTCATTTCGACCTAAAGACCGCCACTCGCCCAGCCGATAGACCGACGGAATGGAAGGAATTCCGTGCGTTCGTGGTCGTCAGGACCGTGGACGCACCCTCCAACCGCGATGCAGCGGGCCACCAGCAGCAAGGCCCGCACCCGTTCCCCTCGACGTCAGGCGCACTCCCAAATGACACAGCAGGCCCCCACGACGGATGCGACGCAGTCGCGTCGCGCCGTAACCGGGCCGGTTTGTGTCCCGCTGCTGACCCGCACTGAACTCGACGGGCACGAACGCCCCCATCCCCAAAGGTAAGCACCATGGCCTCCATCATCTCCTCGCTGTCCACGACAACCATTGCGGGCTTGTCCACCACGACGATTGCCGGGCTGACTTCCGCAGACTGGGCGGCGTTTTCGACCAGCCAGATCGTTGCGTTGACCACGGCGCAGGTCGCCGCCATCAGCAGCGCGCAAATCAACAACATCAGCAGCACGCAGTTGAATGCCCTGGAGTCGCAGGACCTGCGCGCCCTGAGCACGGCCGCGCTGCGCAACCTGTCCACCACACAGATCGAGGCGCTCACAACCACCCAGATGGGGCAACTCACCACCGCACAGGTGGCCGCACTCTCGACCGAGCAGATCGTCAGCCTGAGCACCTCCGACTTGAACGCGATGGGCTCGGAACAATTCTCAGGTTTCAGTTTCAGCCAGGCCCCGTCCCTGACGACGACGCAGATCGCGAACCTGGAATCGCAGGACCTGGGTGCCATGCGGGCCGCGACGATACGGTCGCTGACCACGGCCCAGATCATGGCGATCACGACGAGTGATCTGCAGGCCTTGTCGACGACCCAGCTGATGGCGATGACGACGGCGCAATCCTATGCCCTCACCACCGACCAGATCGTCGCGCTGACCACCGCACAGATCGCCGGACTGACGACGGCCAACATCGCGGCGATGTCGATGACACAGATCTCGGCCTTCGAGGCCGCCGATGTGGGGGTGATGACATCGGGGCAAGTGGACGCGATGTTCCTGGCGACGCCGATCATGCTGGACCTCAACGGCAACGGGATCCAGACACTGTCTGCAGCGCACGGGGTGAACTTCGACATGAACGGCACCGGCCAGACCGCCAAATGGGGCTGGGCGGCGGGCGGCGACGGGTTGCTGGTGCGCGACCGCAACCACGACGGAAAGATCAACGACGGCACCGAGCTCTACGGCGTGGCGACCAAGAGTGTCGACGGAACGCGGGCCGGCAACGGCTACGTCGCCATGGGTCTGGAAGACACCAACCACGACGGCAAGCTGAGTGCGCAGGACGCGCATTGGAAGGAACTGCAGGTGTGGGTGGATGCCAACCACGACGGCAAGACCGACAAGGGCGAGTTGCACGGGCTGGCCGACTTCGGGATCGTCGAGCTCGATCTGCACGCCACCAAGGGCACGGCGATGGACAACGGCAACCTGCTCGGGCTGGTGTCTTCGTACTCCAAGGCCGATGGCAGCCAGCACGCCATGGTGGACGTCTGGTTCGCCAAGGACGTGACACCGGTCGACCCGGTCAAGCACGCGCCGGTCGCGCTGGGCGACGTGCTGTCGGCACCGAGTGCCGACCTGCTGCCGACGACCGCCACCGCGCAGGCGAATGCGCAGCCGGGCACTCACACGGCGAGTGCGGCAAATGTCACGCAGGCGACCGCCAGCCCGCACATGGCGATCGACAAGCGCCTGCTGACGGACGAAGAGCAGAAGTCGGCACCGCTGATCTGATCGACCGGTTTGCAAAGCCTGCCTCATGGCGGGCTTCGCAGCCGGGCCGGTACAGGGCGGCACTGGCCTTGACCGGACGACGCCTGTCGGCGTTGCACGCCCGAAGCGACAGGAGTCTGCGATGAATTTCCACGAACGCAGCCGGCATGCCGGTGGCGGCCCGCTTGGCCGCGGGTGGCGCCCAGGCGCGATGACCGAACCGGCTCAGCGACACTGACCGGACCCGGCGACGATGTTTTCCCTTCGCCAGGTCTTGTTCGGTGCCGCCCGGCTTTCGGCCAGCCCGAGCGCCACGTCGACCGCCGGCGGCGGCAATGGTGCACTGACCGACGCACAGTTCTTGGCCCTGACCAGCGCGCAGTTCGCGGCACTGGGCAGTGCCGCGATGAATGCGCTGACCACGACGCAGTTCGCGGCGATGTCGAGCGCGCAGGCCATGGCCATGACCGACGCGCAGATGGCTGCGCTCGATTCGGCCGACCTGGCCTGGATCAGCACGGCCGCGCTGCGCGCATTCACGCCGGCGCAGATACAGATGCTCAGCCCAGCGCAGATGAGCCTGCTGGGCACATCGCAGGTGACGGCGCTGACATCGGCCCAGCTCGCCGGGATCAGCCCCGCCAACCTGAACGCGTTCACCACCGCGCAATTCGCCGCGCTGGGTGGCGCGCAGGTGGCCGGCCTGGGCACGCTGCAGATGGCGGCGCTGGAGGCGGCCGACCTGCGCAGCTTCGCGACGTCGGCAGTGCGGTCCCTGTCGGTTCCGCAAATCACCGCGTTGAGCCCGCTGCAACTGGGCCAGCTGCTGCCGACGCAGGTGAGCGCGTTGACGACTGCCCACATCGCGTCGCTCAGCGTGACCGGAATCAACGCGTTCGATGCGTCGCAGCTCACGTCGCTCGGCTCGGCTCAGGTGCGGGCGCTGACCACCACGCAGGTGGCGGGCCTGTCGCATGGCGGGCTGAACGCGCTCAGCCTGGAACAGCTCAGCGCGATGATGACGTCGCAGGTGATCACGTTCACGTCGACGCAGTTGCGCGCGTTGGGCACCGAATCGCTCAACGCCTTCGGCAGCTCGCAGTTCGCCGCGCTGAAGACCTCGCAGGTCGCGGCGCTGACCACGGCCCAGCTGTCGGCGCTGGAATCGGCGGACCTGCGCGCGCTGGGCTCGGCCGCGCTGCGCTCACTGAGCACGCAGCAACTCGACGCGCTCGGCACGGGCCAGCTGGCGGCGCTGACCACGGCCCAGGTGGCGGCGCTGACGACGGCACAACTGGCCAGCCTCGGCACGGCCGACCTGAACGCATTCGGCACGGCGCAGTTCGCCGCGCTGAGCAGCGTTCAGGTGCAAGGGCTGCGCCCCGCGCAAATCGCTGCGCTGGAAACGGCCGACCTGCGGGCGCTGAGCTCGGCCGCGCTGAGCAGCCTGAGCAGCGCGCAATTTGCCTCCCTCACGGCCGCACAGCGGCTGGTGCTGCCGCCGAGCCAGATGGCGCTGCTGAGCACGTCGCAGATCGCCAGTTTGAGTTCGAGCGACCTGAACGCGCTCGGCACCGCACAACTCGCCGCCTTCAGCACGGTGCAGGTCAGCGTGTTGGGCGGCGCGCAGATTGCCGGCCTCGACACGGCGCACCTGCGCGCACTGACCACGGCCCAATACGCCGCGCTCAACACGGCGCAGGCGGCCGCGCTCGTCAGCGCCCAGATGGCGGCGCTGGAGACCGCCGACCTGCGCGCGTTGAGCTCAAACGTGTTGCAGGTGCTGACGACCGCGCAACTGCGCGCGCTCGAAGCGTCGCAGATCGCTGCACTGAGCACCGCACAAGTGGCGTCGCTGACCACGGCGCAAATCGCCGGGTTGGCCTCGGAAGACCTCAATGCGCTTGGCACGGCGCAATTCGCCGCGCTGACCGTGTCGCAGGTGGCGGCGTTGACGCCGAGCCAGTTGGCGAACCTGGAATCGGCCGATGTGCGCGCATTGAAAAGCGCTGCGCTGCAAGCGCTCAGCAGCACGCAGATCGATGCGTTCGGCAGTGCGCAGCTGCTCGCGCTGAGCACGGCGCAGGTGGCGGCGCTCGGCCCGAGCCAGTTGGCCGGCATGGGCAGCGCGGCGCTGAATTCGTTCGACACCGCGCAATTCGCCGCGTTGTCGAGCCGGCAAGTCGCGCAGTTGAGCAGCAGCCAGATAGCCGCGCTCGAAACGGCCGACCTGCGCGCCCTGAGCACCGCCGCAATTCGTGCGATCGGCAGCGCGGCGATCGCGGCGCTGGCCTCAGACCAGGTGCAAGCGTTGGGCACAGCCCAGATCGCCGCACTTCGGTCAGACCAAATCCAGGCCCTGAGCACCGACCAACTGGCGGCTCTGGGCACCGCTCAGATGGCGTCGCTCGGCACTTCGCAAGTGATTCTGCTGGGCTCCGATCAGCTGGCCAGTCTGGCGACGCAGAATCTCAACGCTCTCGGCACGGCGCAGTTCGCCGCGTTGCGCACGGCGCAGGTGGCGGGGCTGACGACAGCGCAGCTCGCAGCGCTGGAAAGCGCCGACCTGCGCGCGCTCGGATCGGCCGCGCTGCGGGCCTTATCGACGGCGCAGATCGAGGCCTTCGACAGCAGCCAGTGGGCCAGCTTGGCCACCAGGCAGGTGGCCGCGTTGACCTCGGCACAGATCGCCAGCATTGAGACGAACAACCTGAACGCGCTGGGCACCGCGCAGTTCGCCGCCCTCACCAGCGAGCAGGTTCGAGGTCTGACGACCACGCAGGTGGCGGCGCTCGAAACGATTGACCTGCGCGCGCTGAGCAGCGCTGCCTTCGGGGCATTCAGCAGCGCACAGTTCACCGCGCTGACGTCGGCGCAGCGACTGGCGCTGCCGGCCGGCCAGATGTCGGCTCTCGGCACGGCGCAAATCGCGGCGTTGACCAGCGACGAATTGAATGCATTGAGCACCGCGCAGTTCGCAGCACTCACCACCCGGCAGACCTTGGTGCTCGACAGCACGCAGATTGCCGGGCTCGACTCGGCCCACGTGCGCGCCCTGACGACCGCGCAATTTGCCGCCTTCACGACGTCGCAGGTGGCGGCACTGCTGACCGAGCAGATGGCGGTGATGGAAAGCGCGGATCTGCGCGCACTGAGCACGGCCGCGCTGCGCGCGCTGAGCGCGGGCCAGCTCGAGGCCCTCGACTCGCGGCAGATCGGCGCCCTCACGTCTGCGCAGCTGGCGTCGCTGACCACCGGCCAGGTCGCCACGCTGAGCACGGAAGATCTGAATGCACTCGGCAGCGCGCAATTCGCGGCGCTGACCTCGGCGCAGGTGGCGGCGTTCAGCGCGATACAGCTGGCCAACCTGGAAAGCGCCGACGTGCGCGCGCTGAGCACAGCCGCGCTGGTGGCGCTGAGCACGGCGCAGTTCGACGCGTTCGGCACCGATCAGCTGCTGGCGCTGAGCACCCGGCAGATCGCCGCGCTCAGTCCGAGCCAGCTGGCAAGCCTGGGCACCGACGACCTGAACGCGCTCGGCACCGCGCAGTACGCCGCGATGACCAGCGGCCAGGTGACGCAGTTCAGCACGACCCAAATGACGGCCCTGGAAACCGCCGACCTGGCCGCGCTGAGCACCGCCGCGATCGCGGCCGTCAGCACGCAGGCGATCGCAGCGCTCGACGCGCAGCACATCCAGGCACTCACCACAGCGCAGATCGCCGCCTTGAGCACGGCGCAGGTGCAAGCGCTGACAACCGCCCAGATCGTCGCGCTGAGCACTTCGCAGATCGTGGCGCTGGAGCCGCGCGACATCGCCGTGATGACCAGCGATCAGGTCGCCGGCTTCGAAGCAGAAGACATCGGCGCGATGAGCGCGAAGCAGATCGACGCACTGATCCTGGCCACGCCCATCATGCTTGACCTGAACGGCGACGGCATCCGCACGCTGGCGGCCGCGCAAGGCGTGCTGTTCGATCTGGCCGGCACCGGCCACGCGTCGCGCTGGGGCTGGGCCGCCGGCGGCGACGGTCTGCTGGTGCGCGACCGCAACCACGACGGACTGATCAACGACGGCACCGAGCTCTACGGCCAGGCCACGCTGAAAGGCGACGGCACGCGGGCCGGCAACGGCTACGCGGCGATGGCGCTGGACGACACGAACCACGACGGCCACCTGAACGCGACGGACGCGCACTGGAAAGAGCTGCAAGTGTGGGTCGACGCCAACCACGACGGCAAGACCGACCAGGGCGAGTTGCACGCGCTGGCCGATTTCGGCATCGCGGAGCTAGATCTGCAGGCAACGGCAGGCACGAGCACTCACGAAGGCAACTTGATCG
>ENA-OBIT01000220-OBIT01000220.1-metagenomes-genome-assembly--contig:-NODE-220-length-24725-cov-11.7542_pt1 | contig 24725 bp, 13 predicted proteins | sample MGYA00153386_OBIT01 | MGnify analysis MGYA00153386
AAACGAGATATCAATGGCACTTAAAATCTAAAGGCAGAGTTGGCAACATTCCAATCACTCCAGAATTTCACATCGCTATCCGCCCAAAGGTTCCCATAAACAACCTATTTGGAATGCTTGACTATGCCTACAACCTGAATATAAAATTTCCCCAAGGACAGATTCAGTGCCAATCTTTAGAACAAACTTACGAGACATTAGCTAACATTCTTGCTAAAAAAATCTTAGAACGCTGTCGCAAAGGATTATATCGCGATTACTTACCCAAAACAGAAAGACTTGCCTACATTCGCGGCCGCGTCGATTTGCGATCGGCCCTTCAAAAACCTTGGGATGTTAAACTAAAATGCCACTATCACGAACAAACAGGCGATATCGAAGATAATCAAATTCTTGCTTGGACACTTTTCATCATTGGCCGCAGCGGTTTGTGCGGTGAATCTGTTTCATCCACTGTGCGAAAAGCCTTTCACGCACTCCAAGGATTTGTGACATTAAAACATTTTAAATCATCAGCTTGTATTGATAGAAATTATCACCGTTTAAATGAAGATTATCAACTTTTACACGCCTTATGTCGATTTTTTTTAGATAACACAGGGCCTAGTCACGAAACTGGCGATCGCGAAATGCTCCCTTTTCTAATTGACATGGCAAAATTATACGAACAATTTGTCGCTGAATGGCTCAAAGCAAATACACCAAAAGGCTTTTTTGTTAAACCACAACACCGAGTCATTCATGACCCAAACTATTTCTATCGGATTGACTTACTGCTGTGCGATATTGCAACAAGTAAAGTCCTGTATGTCCTCGATACAAAATACAAAGCTCCCGATAAAATAGATAATAAAGACATTTATCAAATAGTTGCTTACGCCCATGCGTTAAACTGCCAAAATGCAATTCTCATCTACCCGCAAAACCTCAAACAGCCACTAGACATAAAACATGGCGATATCCGAGTTCGCAGTCTAGCTTTTTCCCTAAATAGCGACCTCAATCAAGCCGGAAAAACCTTCTTAACCTCTCTACTTCCAAACACCCTCTCCTAACTCTTCTCTGCGCCCTCTGGCGCTGGAGCGGTTCATTTCCCACAATAAAAAAGAGGTGCAATCGCGCCCCCTAAATCTTTATCATGTCTGCGTTCTAAACACTCATAGCCACTTTGAAATACGGGGAATTAACTAAAACTTTTAAGGCTACAAAAAAAATGGCGATCGCAGCTAATTTCTTGAAAGTAGGGGGCATTTAGTTGACTCGTTGATGAATTTGGCATACCTGAAAGTGCAATTCAGGGTTTACGGGGTTGAATATAGCACATTTAGCTAATTTCGGCACAAGTTTAATTTTTCCGGGAACTGTTGTTAGATCGATCGGCGATTGAAACCTGTTAACCTCAAACTGTAATGTGGCGAAGTAAATTCTGGAGATTGGAAATCTCGCCTACATAGACAAAACCCGACGAAAGCGTGTTGAAAACATTCTTAGTCTGCGGAGGCGGACTAAGTTTGTGTAGACGCGAATTCTATTCGCCGAGTATCTTTAAAAATAGTTCACAAATCAAACAAGATGTCTAAAACCCCGAGAATCCCCATTCCCCCAGAAGTCAGAAAATACGTATTCACCCGCAATAAATACCAATGCCAAAGCTGCGGCCAAACCAAACAAGAAACCCAACTGTCGATCGATCATATCATCCCTCTAGCCCGTGGCGGCAGCAACGACATCAGCAACCTGCAAACCCTCTGCTGCACCTGCAACCAACAGAAAACCGACAAACTAGACCCCCGCTTCCGCCGTCACTTTGACCTGTGATATTTAGTATAATTAGTTTGTTCGATCGAGATAGAAATTACCGTCCGCCATTCGATCGCACTTTTAATATCAGGTCCTCTCGATCATCTATAATGTAGGGGCGGGTAAACCTGCCAATATCAGCCAATAATTAACAATCTCAAAAACCCGCCCCGGCCGATAAATCGCGAGCGATCGCACTTTTAATTCCTAGCTTGGATAACTACAATGCTTACAAAAACAGTTGACGTGCAAGAAGCACAGACAAATTTAAAAGAGTTACTATTTCTAGCACTTAAAGGCATAGAGGTTGTTCTCACAGATGGTGGCATTCCCCTTGTCCGTTTAGCGCCGATCGCATCCCCAACTAAGCAGCGTACAGCAGGATTGCACGCAGGAGCAATCTGGACAAGCGACGATTTTGATGAACCGTTACCAGACGAATTAAAGCTTTCTATATAAGCATTCTTCCTTCTTCCTTCTTCCTTCTTCCTTCTACTTACCATCGATAATACCGATAAGGATCGTCCCCATTCTCAAAATCCGTCTTATAATCCGAGTGATAAAACTCCTGACTCGAACCGTTAAACACAACCCCATCCGCCTTAAAACTCGCCCCCAAGTTAGCTAAAATCTGAGCATTTGCCCGAGTTTGCCGCCAGCGAGTAAAGCGCAAATAAGTCTTAGCATCAGCATTCAAACTATCCGGGTCAATCTGAGAGAAAATCGCCACGCCCTTACCAACTTGTACCCGACTTAACAAACCGTTAGCACCAATTTCACCCCCAGAGTTAATCAACCAAGTATCATAAAAAGAGCGCGATCGCAAATCTGAACTGCTAAGCCCCCTCACTTCGTCCCAAGTCGGAACCGCCAGCGAACCCCCGAAATCCTTCGATTGCTGCAAACCCACGCCCAAACCCGCAGCAGGCACTTGACGCGGTAAGAAAAACGCCTTCCCGCCAGCATTCAAATAACCGCGCAAATCAGCATCTTTCAGATTCGCTTGGGCCCCCACAATCGCTAAACCGACATTCTGGGAAAGCGCATTAGCCCGCTGATAAATTACTCCCAAATTGTCTAGCTTCTTCGCATCCGCATCTCCACCAATTAAAACCACCTTATCCGGCTTCCCAGACACCGGGGAATTCATCCCGTAACTCACAATTTGCTGGACTAATTGTGCCGCCCCAGCATCCGCAGCAAAATGGTCTTCCAAATCCAACTCATTTAAAATTAATCGCCCTTTTCCGTAGTCCAATTCCATCAGCGGCGAATAAGCTAAATCAAACTCAGATTCCAAAATCGGCCGCCAAGAAGTGCGGTGCGGCTTCTCAATTGAAGCGCTGCTGATACCGCCGCGATTTCCCCAATGCCAGCCGTACCAAGGCATATTTGACGGACTCAATCTTGCCCCGGTTTGAATCGTATCGGGATACGCTTCAATCAGCGTGCTTTCCCCTGTCCAATCGCGCAAATCTGCCTCGTCTAAACCGTTAACTGCCGGGTGGTTGCTGTCAATTGGATAAGCGCGGCGGCTGACGTGTTCAGCAACCCGCAAACCCATGTTTCTCAGCCATTCACGGCGCTGGGGAAACACAATTGCTTTGCCGCCGTTGCGCACGAAAGTTTCTAAATTTCCTGGCAAGTTTTGCCCGCTAGAAAACGCTTCCCTACCGATAATTAATAGCGACGAAACTTGCGAACCGTTCCACGGCACAAGTTCGTGACCTAACTGTTTTAACATGGCTGATGTTTTGCCAACTGGATCGAAGATTGCCAGCGTATCTTTTACTTTGGATGAAGTGGAAAATACCCGGAAAGCGAAAGTATCAGAATGCGGGCGATCGCCTATTCGCGCAGTCAAGCGAATTTCGCCGTCAGTCTTACTAGAGCTTGTATTTGGCAACTTCAGGTCAATGGGAAAATACAGCGTGCCTGCTGTCTCAATACTTCCCTTCTTCTCGCCAGTTCCAACTTCTTGTCCCCCTACCAATATTCGCCAATTAAACGCAAAATCTTGTTTCGCCCGTGTATCGTTAATTAATACTATTTGCTTCGCCAATTTTCCGCCTGCAAAAAAGCTATGGTCTTTGGCAGTAAAAGCCTGATTAGCACCAGCAATCCAAGCCAAAGTCGGGCCATTATTATTCATAATTGCCTCGCCTCCAGGATATATTTTGTAAGCTTCTGGCTGCAAATAATTCACCAGATTATTGGATACTTGCTTCAAATAAACGCCCCGGCGACCAGGTTGAAATTCACCAATATCCACCCTATTTCTGCCAGCATCCGAAATTTCCCAACCGTGCCCATCGTTCCAAGGAATCATCCCCCCAGACATTCCGAAAGTCCGCCAACTCCGCCAAGTATTCGTACTGAATAACTGCTGCAACTTTTGAAAAGCTGGTGCAAAATCTAAATCCTTGTTCATATGCCAGCTTTTATACTCTTGATTCTTGACAAATTGCTCGCGAATTTTACCTTTATAACCCGGAGTTTCTAACTCGTAGGCCTGTTTTCCCAGATAAATTGCTGCAAATTCAGTCATCCAAGGTTCGCTAACAATTACCTTATCAAAGCCTTGGCGGTTTCGCATCATTGTTGCGTGCAGAGGCGTACCAAATTCTACCACCATGTAGGGCATTTCTCCGGTTTTGCTCCACTCGGAAATCCACTCTTCTCTCTCTTGCAACGGTATGACATTTAAATAAGAATTCAGAGAATAAATATCGCCAAAAGTGCCGCCTTGATGTACCATTACAGGTCTGGTTGGGTCTGCCGATTTCATAGTAGCAAAAGCCTCGTTTCCCAACGGGGTTTTGGCGCGCAAACGCTGGTCTTCTATGGGGCCGATGGTTCCTTCTACTTTTTTTCTGCCGATACGGCGGGGATTTTGGTCGTCACCGTTGCCGAAATAATTGGGACTTGTCGCCCACATTAATACTGAGGGATGATTGCGGTAGCGGCGCATTTCTGTGGCCATTCGTGCTTTCCAGCGATCGATTATTTGGCGGTTATTCCACTGTTCGCCCCAAGCGATGGGAGTAATGTCTAAAGCTGGCGCCATAATTGGAAAGCCTTTGAGGTCGGCGCGTTCGGAAAATAGTTCTCGGAAGTGCCATCTGCCGCGTTCGTCGTGATTCCAAGGCCAGATTTCTGTTATGTTAAATCCGGCTTTTACATAGCTGTCAATTAGTTTGTCAGATACTTCGACAGTGCCACCTTCCCAAGTATCGGAATGCAAGTTTGGGCGCAGGCGAAATTCGGTTCCGTTTAAGAAAAACTTGCGCCCTTCTACCCAAAATTCGCGGAAGCCGAAAGGTTGGTTGTATTGCGTGTCAATGCCACTTCCTTTGACTGCCAATTTCAGGGTGTAAAGCTTTGGTTTGCCGATATCCCATAGTCGGGGGTTTTGCCAGTCCCATTGGATTTGGACTGTTTGAATTTGTTTGGCTTGAACGTTGGCGCTTCCTGTGAAATTTTGTTCGACTTTGCCTTTTTCGTCGAGCATTTGGGCGATGAGTTGAACTTGACCGTTTTGGGTAACGTCTTTGAGTTCTATATCTAATTTAACTTGCTTGTTTCGGGTGGAAGTTTGGACGAATACGTCGCTAATTAGCGGGCCGGCTGGTACGCCCAGAAGTCGGACTTCGCCGATGATTCCCCGGGATTGCAGATTAGATTTTGTGGTATAGATTTCTGTGGGACTCATGATCACGGCTTTGTCTTTTTCGTCGGATACTGCCGCGACTAAAATAGATATTGTATTTTGACCTGGTTTTGCTACTTTGGTAATTTCAATTGTGCCGTAGGGCCACTCGATTTGACCGCAGTTGATGCCGTTGACGAAGATGATTGCATCGGTACTGACTCTAGCTAAGTCGATGAAAATTCGGCGGTTTGTCCAGTCGCTGGGAATGTCTATATTTCTCTGATACCAGGCTTTTGATAGTTGTTTGCTATTAAATTTTTCCCAGTCTTGGCCGGTGCCGCGAGTGATGATTCCGGGGATGAATTCGCTTTTTTCTTCTTGCCAGTCTCCGGGTACTTGGATGGAGCCCCAACTGGGCGATGCGGGGGGATTTTGGGGGTTGCCAATGGCGGGGACAAATTGCCACGTGCCGTTGAGATAGATTTGGTCGCGTTTGTTGTCGATCGCACTTGCGGCCACTGAGGTAAGATTGGGAAAGCCGATCGAGATCGCTGAGTTATTGGCCGAGTTGGGATTTTGAAGTGCGTAACCGATGAATCCGAAGACAGCGGCGGCTGCAAAAAATAATCCGATAATTTTGGCTAGCTTGTGATTCACTCGCTTGTTCCTCCCAGAAATCAGCCGATCCAATTTGTCCGTCGCTCCATAATAGCAGTTTATTCAGCACCAGTCAGAAGTGCAAATCTATCTGTGGGAAGATGGCACGGCCTAGACGAATCTGATTTGATGTATAAAAAACAGATAATTAGTTTTAAAAATGTTATTTGATCGGCACAAACATAACTAGCGCGATCGCGCCATCGCTACGGGTCAACAAAAATGAGTCGGTTTCAGGTCTTGCCCTTGCCCATTAAATCTTATAGCATTGCTACATTTAGCGCCGCTACAGCATTACTGCTGATTACTCTGTTACTGTTTGCACTCAAGGCAACTCCTGCAATCTTACTTTTTGGCGCTGCAATGGTGAGTGCTTGGTATGCTGGCTTAAAGTCCGCAGAACAAGAACTAGAAATAGAACGCCAGATTATTTCAAAAGTTATTGATACGGCGGCTTGCTTGATTGTAGTTCTTGACAGCCAAGGACGAATTGTGCGATTCAACCAAGCTTGCGAAAAAACAACTGGCTACTCGGTAGCAGAAGTTGTGAATAAATATGTTTGGGATTTGTTCTTAATTTCCGAAGAAATAGAGCCAGTTCAAACATTTTTTAGTCAACTAAATGTCGAAGTCTTTTACAGCGAATATCAAAACTATTGGCGCACTAAAAACGGATCGAAGCGCTTCATTTCTTGGTCTAATACTGTGACGGTGGATGGCGACGGATTGGTAGAATATGTGATAGCCAGCGGTATCGATATTACCGATCGCAAAGAAGCAGAAATCGCCCTAGCTTTATCCTACGCTCAGCTCGAAAGCCGAGTCAAACAGCGAACGGTCGAACTGAGAACGCTGCTAGAAAATACGCCAGATGCGATTATCCGCATTGACAAAGAACTGCGTTATATTTATGTCAATCAAGCAGTTGCCAGCAGCCAAGAAAAACCTGTTTCATTCTTCCTCGGCAAAACCAGTCAAGAAATCGGAACGCCGCCGGAACTGTGTCAGATATGGGATGAAACTCTGCGCAAAGTGTTGGAAACAGGGCGAGAAGAAATTATCGAATTTCAGACATTTTCAACCGACGGCATCCGAAGTTATCAATCTCGTATCGTTCCAGAATTTGACCAGGATGGCATACCAGAATCGGCCTTGATTGTCGCCCGCGATATTACAGAACTCAAACTGGCAGAAACTCAAAGATTGCAGTTGACAATCGAACAAGCAGCGCGGGAAAAAGCGGAAACAGAACAACAGCGATCGGCATTTTTAGCAGAAGTCAGCAAAATGCTAGCTGCGACGTTTGACGGGGAGACGGTGCTGCAAAATGTCGCAGAATTAGCGGTAAATTCGATCGCAGACGGGTGCTGCATTTATTTGACCGAAACCGAGTCAAAAGTGCGCCGAGTCGCTGTGGCTCACGCAGAACCCTCTACGGTTGATAAGATTAATAACTTGAGAATCCGCAGCCCGATCGACTCTGATGCTGTCAACGGCTATCCGCTGGTAATTCGCACCGGAAAATCGGAACTAATTGCCGAAGTGGATGCGGAAATTTTAGCAGCAGGAGCCGAAAATGCAGCAGAAATCGAAATATTGCGATCGCTCGATATCGGTTCTCACGCTTGCGTACCGCTAAAAGCTCGCGGGCGGGTAATGGGTGCGATCAGTTGCTTTACCTCAAAGGTTGGTCGCCGCTACAGCGCAGGAGACATGGCAATGCTAGAAGATTTAGCATACCGCGTGGCGATCGCCCTCGACAACGCCAGACTTTACGCAGAAGCTCAACAAGCACTATCCCAAACATCGGAATCCTTCGCCTTAATTGACTCGCTGCTAGAAGCATCTCCCCTAGGGATTTGTTTTCTCGATCGCGAAATGCGCTTCATCCGCATCAATCAAGTATTAGCAGAACTCAACGGTTTACCCGCCGAACAGCATCTCGGTGAAGACTTCCGCGAATTGTTTCCCGAATCCGCAGTGCAGTTTGCACCGATAATTAAGCAAGTTTTAGAAACCGGTCAGGCAGTTTTAAACGTAGAAACGAGCGGCGAATCTCAAGGGAAACGGGGCTATTTCGGCCACTGGCTAGCCAACTACTACCCCGTGAAAAATCCTAGGGGAGAAATCATCGGCGCCGGGATAATTCTCGCAGAAATTACCGCAGCCAAACAAACAGAATTAGCTTTGACAAAAAGCGAAGTGCGTTTCCGCAGCGTGGTAGAATCCAACATGATCGGCATCGGTTTCTGGGATGCCAACGGCGAAGTTACGGGCGCTAACGACGCCTTGCTGGAAATGATCGGATATACGAGGGAAGACTTGGTTTCAGGACAAATTAGTTGGGTCGAACTCACGCCGCCGGAATACGCAGAACTCGATCGCGCCGCCCTAAAACAAGTCGCAGAATCAGGAAGTTGCGCGCCTTTTGAAAAAGAATACATCCGCTCTGACGGCTCGCGCTTCCCAATTTTAGTCGGCGCCGGAAACTTGCAAGGATGCACAGACAAAGGATCGTTCTTCGTGTTCGATATCACCGATCGCAAACAAGCCCAAAACCAGAACCGAGAAAACGAAATACGCATTCGCCGCCAACTAGCAGAAATCGACTTAGTTTACAACACCACACCAGTCGGACTGTCCTTTGTCGATACCAATTTACGCTACATCCGCATTAACAAATGCCTCGCCGAGATCAATGGTCGATCGATCGCCGATCACATCGGGCGCACCGTCAGAGAAGCGATTCCCGAAATCGCCGATATGGTAGAGCCGATTTACCGCCAAGTGCTAGCGACACAAACCCCCGTGCTCGACTTGGAAATTAAGGCCGAAACCCTGCAACAGCCGGGAGTTGTGCGGGATTGGCAAGTCAGCTTTTACCCCGTAAGCGATGAATCGGGAACGCTGTTGGGAGTCAGCAGTGTGGTAGCCGAAATCACCGATCGCAACCAAGCAAAACGGGTAATCCAGCAAAGTGAAGCCATATTCCGGCGACTGTTAGAATCAAATATTTTCGGAGTCGCGATCGGCGATTTTAGCGGCCGCATCGCCTACGCCAACGACTCCTTGCTCAAGATGGTCGGCTACACCCGCTCGGAGCAGTTGTCCGGTCAAATGCGGTGGGATAGAATGACCCCCCCCGAATACCTGCACCTCGACGCCCAGGCGGCGCAAGAACTGCGCGATCGAGGAGTCGCAACTCCTTTCAAGAAAGAGTACATCCGCAAGGATGGCAGCCGCGTGCCGATTTTGATGGGCGGGACGATTCTGTGCCCGGACGATCGCGCACCCGAGACGATCGTCGCATTCTACATCGACTTGACCGAGATATCAAGGGTGGAAGCAGAACTCAAAAACAATCAAGAACGGCTGCAAATCGCTCAGCAAGCAGGCAAAATCGGAACTTTTGAATGGAACGTCCAAACCGGCGAGGTCGCGTGTACGCCCGAGCTAGTGGCTTTGTACGGGCTGCCGATCGGCGGTTTAGACACCTATCAAAATTGGCTGGAAATGCTGCATCCAGACGATCGCGCTGTTACCGAGCAGCAGGTGCAGGCTGCGCTGGCCTCCGGGGAAGAATTAAATATTGAGTTCCGCATCTGCCGCCCGGACAAGAGCGTGGGCTGGATTGCTTGCAGGGCGAAGGTGTTTCCCGACGATCGCGGTTTACCTCTGCGGATGATCGGCGTCAACGTTGATATCAGCGATCGCAAACAAGCAGAAGAGGCGCGATCGCAAATCAATCAAACTTTGGAAGCCTTGATTCGCGCTTGTCCCCTCGCAATTACCGTTTTGGACGCCGACAACGGCACTGTCAAAATGTGGAACCCAGCCGCCGAGAGGATTTTTGGCTGGTCAGAATCAGAGGTGGTAGGTCAATTCGTGCCCAGCATTCCCGTAGACAAGCGAGAGGAATTCATGGCGAATTTGCAAGGAATTCGCGCCGGCAATGCGATCGCGGGCATGGAAACCCAGCGCCAAAGGAAAGACGGAAGCTCGATCAACATCGGTTTGTGGGCGACTCCAGTCCGCGACGGCAAGGGCAACATTAACTGTATGTCGATCGTCGCCGACATCAGCGATCGCAAGCAAGTCGAGGCAGAACGCGCTCAGTTGCTCGATCGCGAACAAGCCGCCCGGGCAGAAGCAGAAGCGATCAACCGCCTGAAAGACGAGTTTCTCGCCACTCTTTCCCACGAACTGCGGACGCCTTTAAATGCGATTCTGGGCTGGGCGCAGATACTTCGCAGAGGGAAGTACACAGAAGCTTCTTTAGCTAACGGTTTGGAGGCGATCGAGCGTCAGTCAAGGGTGCAGGTGCAGCTAGTCGAAGATTTGCTTGATGTTTCCCGGATCATTCAAGGCAAACTTGCTCTCAAACCCGGCTGGTTCGACATGGTAAAGACGATCGAAGTTGCTCTGAATTCAGTCAATTTCGTGGCTGAGGCCAAGCCTGTCACTGTTTCTTCAGAATTTGACCCCGCAGTCGGATTGATGTGGGGCGACACCCAGAGGTTGCAGCAGGTAGTCTCGAATTTGCTGACTAACGCCGTCAAGTTTACGCCTGCGGGAGGAAGTGTCCGACTGCAATTGTCTGCGGTAGCCGTTACCGATTCCCCATCGCCCAATCACCTGCAAATTATTGTCAGCGATACCGGAAAAGGCATTTCTGCTGAGTTTTTGCCCTACGTGTTCGATCGCTTCCGACAAGCAGACGGCTCAATTACTAGGGCTGACAGCGGTTTAGGGCTGGGATTGGCGATCGTCCGGCACTTGGTGAAACTCCACCGCGGCACTGTGACAGCCGAAAGTCCCGGAGAGGGACTCGGCGCGACATTTACGGTAATGCTGCCGCTCAAACAGCGTCGGAATAAGCAGTCGCAGTTGAGAGGGGAAAGGAAAATCCCTCAAATGCGTCAGGCTATTTTGGCTGGTGTCAAGGTGTTGGTGGTTGACGACGAACCCGACAACCGCGAGTTTTTGGTTGCTGCGATCGAACAGTTGGGCGCGACTGCGACGGCGGCTGCTTCGGCTGCGGAGGCGATCGCCATTTTACAGCAATCGCCACCGAATATTTTAGTCAGCGATATCGGTATGCCCGTTGAGGACGGCTACTCGCTGATCCGCAAAGTGCGATCGTCCGAATTAGGCACTGCCAAGAGGTTGCCGGCCGTGGCGCTGACAGCTTATGCTAGCGAACAAGACCGCGATCGGGCGATCGCCGCCGGTTACGACGAACACTTAGCAAAGCCGATCAATTCCGCTCTTTTCGCCGCCGTTTTAGCCCGGTTAAAGAATTCGCAGTAGCCTACACAAACAAAACCCCGGCGGTTGGAAACCGCGTCTACACAAACAAAACCTGCCTCCGCAGGTTGAAGATTCCGCTCCAAAAACCCCGGCGGTTGGAAACCGCCGGGTTATTTGTGTAAACTTCGCCCGAGTTCAGCACCAAGTTAAACCGTTAAACTAAAAAGGTAAAAAACTAAAAACAATTAACCTCCCACGAGGGCAATTGCTTGATTCTATGCCCATTCATCCCCTCAAACGCCTAGTTGTCAAACTTTTCAACAAACTTCCCCTGCGAACCGTTCTGATTGTTCCCTTTGTGTTGCAAACAGTCAGCGCCGTCGCGCTAGTAGGCTATCTTTCTTTCAAAAGCAGTCAAGAAGCGATCGAGGATGTAGCGCATCAGTTAATCGAACAAGTAGGAGAGCGAATTCGCGATCACCTCGCCGATAATTCTACACCCTCGGAAATCAGCACTTTTCTCGATCGCCTGCATTTCTCCTCGTCGGGACACACTTTTATTATGGAGCGATCGGGCAATCTGGTTGCCGCATCCACACTCGAAACACCTGCTGCGAAGCCAGCCAAACAGCAACCGGCGCGATCGTTAGCAGTCAACAGCAGCGATATCCGCACCCGAGATATTGCTCGCCAAATCATCAACCGATTTGGCAGCTTCCCCGCGCTGCAAACATCCCAGCAATTTACCCTGACTTTCAAGCGCGAGCGGCAGTTTGTCCGCGTCGCTCCCTATCGAAATGCCCGCGGCTTGGATTGGTTGATTGTGGTAGTAGTTCCAGAGTCTGATTTCATCGATCGCCTTCACGCAAATACGCACCACACATTGTGGTTGTCCGCAGGTACCCTGGCGCTGGCGATCGCGATCGGCTCCTTGACTTCCCGCTGGGTAACAAAACCAATTTTGCGCTTGAATACTGCCGCCAAAAATGTGGCAAAAGGCGACTGGGATCGACCTTTAGAAATTAAACGCCTTGATGAAGTCGGAGAACTCGCCAATTCCTTCAATCTAATGGCAGCGCAACTGCAACAGGCTTTTGCAGACCAAAAATCTTTAAATGAAGCTTTAGCGCAAAGCGAGAGCCAACTCAAACAATTTATCGAAGCCATACCAGCGGGAGTATCTATCCACGATACCTCGGGCAAAGTCCTGTACTTCAACCAAACTGGGAAGCGTTTGCTAGACCTAGAAAATATTCCCGATGCGACTTTAGCAGAAATCGCAGAAGTTTATCAAATATACCGCCGCAACCAGCCGTATCCAACAGAAGAACTGCCCGCATTCCGAGCACTGCAAGGCGAAACGGTGTTCGTTGAAGATTTAGAACTTCATCGAGATGGGGAATTTATTCCTTTTGAGGTGCGCGCCACGCCAATTTTCGACGAAAGCGGAAACATTATTTATGCGATCAATATTTTTTCTAACATCGCCCAGCGGAAACAATCTGAAAAACTCTTAACCGACTACAATCGCACTTTAGCAGCAGAAGTAGCAGAACGTACCTCTGCCTTAGCTTGTGCTAACGAATTATTAGAGCATGAAGTTGCCGATCGCAAATTGCTCGAAGAAAGACTTTACAGTTCAACCGAGCAAGTTATAAAAATATTCGAGTCGATCGCCGATATGATCTTGATTTTCGAGCCTTTAGAAAAAACTATCCAAATTATCCCGACAAAGGGCATTTTTCAATATAACTATCACAGCAATCAAATCGACTCCATCATCGAACAATTTTTTCAAGAGGAAAGCCAGGAGATTTATTTTGCTCAAGTACGAATGGCATTGGAAACCCAACAAACTATTGATTTTGATTACAGTCTACAGATTAATAACCAAGAAGTTTGGTTTGCTGCTAAAATATCGCCATTGTCCGATCGCTCTGCGGTTTGGGTAGCCCGCGATATCAGCGATCGCCAGTTTGCCGAAACCCGACTGCTCGAAGCCCAAAAAATTGCCCGGATTGGCAGTTGGGAACACGATAGCGCCACAGCAACCACCACTTGGAGTCAAGAACTCTATCGCATTTTTGAGCTCGATCCGACTCAAAAACCGCTTTCAACCGAACAATTAGTCGAGCGTTTTCATCCAGAAGATCGATCAAGCTATCTGAAGGTAGTTCTCGATAAAGCGATGCAGGGACAAAGCTTTGAACTCGATCTGCGCGCGATCCGCAGAGATGGCTCGCCCATTTACATTGAAATCAGAGGCAAACCGGTTCATGATGAACAAGGGCAGTTGCTCCGTTTGTTCGGTACTGTCATGGACATTAGCGATCGCAAAGAAGCCGAGTCAGCTTTGCGAGAAAGCGCCCAGAGAGAACAGGCGATCGCCCGCAGCATCGATCGCATCCGTCAGTCCTTAGATATTGACACAATATTTGCCACCACAACCTCAGAACTGCGGCAAACCCTCAAGTGCGATCGAGTCGCTATCTATCGTTTTAATCCTGATTGGAGCGGCGAATTTGTGGCCGAATCAACCGCAAGCGGCTGGATATCTCTCATCCAAAAACCCGACGATTTAAATTTGCCAAACAATCTCTTAGAAGACTCTAGCTGTACCGTGAAAACCATGCAAACCTACGATCGAACAGTGCGGGATACCTATTTACAAACAAATCAAGGCGGTATGTACGATCGAGGTATTTCTTACCGCATGGTTGAAGATATATACACCGCTGGATTTAGTCCTTGTTACGTGCAGCTTTTAGAACAATTTCAAGCTAGAGCCTACATTATTTTCCCCATATTTTGCGGCACTCAACTTTGGGGTTTGCTCGCCAGCTATCAAAATTCTGCACCCCGCACTTGGCGCGAACCAGAAATCAATATTGCGCGGCAAATTAGCACTCAACTCGGAATTGCCCTACAACAAGCTCAATTGCTCGAAGCCACTCAACAGCAAGCAGTACAGCTCCAGCAAACCGCCTTAGCCGCAGAAGCCGCCAACCTCGCCAAAAGCACTTTTCTAGCCAACATGAGCCACGAACTCCGCACTCCCCTCAACGCAATTCTAGGATTCTCCCAATTGATGCAGCGCTCTCCCAACCTCCATCCCGAACAACAGGAAAATATCCGCATCATCAACCGCAGCGGAGAACACTTGCTAACCCTGATCAATCAAATATTAGATTTAGCCAAAATAGAAGCGGGACGCATTACCATCAACCCCACAGAATTTAAATTAACCAGCCTGCTGAAGGAGCTGGAAGAAATGTTTCAACTCCAGGCGCGGGAGCAACAATTGCAGTTAATATTTAACTGCTCTAGCGATATTCCCGAATACGTGCAAACCGATCGAGTAAAATTGCACCAAGTTTTAATAAATCTGCTTTCTAATGCCATTAAGTTTACCAAAAAAGGAGAAATTGTGGTAAGGGTAAGTGCAGTTAGAGAAGGTGAAAATCAGGAATTGCCGATACTTCGGCTACGCTCAGCACAAGTCGCTAATTACCAGTTGCATTTTGAAATAGAAGACACTGGCTCCGGCATTGCCCCTGATGAGTTAGATCGGCTTTTTCAACCCTTTGTGCAAACCAAAACAGGGGAAACATCTCAGCAGGGAACCGGCTTGGGGCTGGCCATCAGCCAACACTTTGTCAAGCTGATGGGCGGCATCATTACTGTACGCAGCAAAGTGGACTCTGGCACCACCTTTGCGTTTGATATCCCCGTCACAGCCGTTGATACCGCCGCCATTGAACTCGTACCGCCACCGCGTCGGGCGATCGCTCTGGAACCAAATCAGCCGCGCTATCGTATATTGATTGTGGACGATCGATCCGACAACCGCCAACTGCTGATCAAGCTCCTTGCTGGCTTTGAATTTGAGCTCAAAGAAGCCAGAAACGGCGCTGAAGCGATTGACCTATGGTCAAGTTTTGAGCCACACTTAATTTTTATGGATATGTGGATGCCCGTGATGGATGGACATGAAGCGACGAAACGGATTAAAGCCACCGTTAAAGGTCAAGCTACCGCCATTATTGCCGTGAGTGCCGCTAACGCCGAAGAAGCGCGAACCCTTACTGTATCAGATGATTGCGATGACTTTATCCACAAACCCTTTCGAGATACAGAAATCTTTGCCACGCTACACAAACATCTCGGAGTGCGTTACATTTACGATGAGTCCGAGAGTGTCCCGGAACCGACTCAAATCGAGGCTCCAACTCCAGAGACTCTTGCAGCTTTACCAGCCGATTGGCTGGCATCTTTAGAGAAAGCCACAATTGAGTGCGATTTAGAGTTAATACTGATCCAAATTGACCAAATTCGCGATCGCGATCCATCTTTAGGTAATGCTCTGGCTGAATTAGCTAACGAGTTTCAGTTCAATAAAATACTAGCTCTCATCCATCCTGAAACAAAATAAAAATGATATTATATCTGGTTCCTAGTAAGGACTTTAGTCCTCATAAATCCCAGAGGACTTGCATTCCTCACTAAGCTGTTACGCATTTAAACCACTAACGAGGCCTGTAGGGTGCGTCAGTTCGATCACTTATTAGGCAAGGGAAACGTTGCGGGCTGACGCACCCTACAATACTCCTCTCCTCATAAACAAGCGAGGAATTGCATTTCTCACTACAAGCCTATAAAGGTTATTTTAACTAGACTACATATGAATTACGAAGCAACTCCCCTGTTAAAAGGGAATATTTTAATTGTTGATGATGTTCCGAATAATTTGCACCTTTTAGCTAGAATACTCTCGAAGCAAGGCTACAAGACACGTACCGCACCCGACGGCCAACTTGCTCTGAGGTCGATCGAACTAACTCCTCCCGACTTAATTTTGCTCGACATCATGATGCCCGATATGGACGGCTACACAGTCTGCAAAACATTGAAAGCTTCTCCCGCAACCAAGGACATTCCCATTATTTTTATCAGTGCTTTAAATGAAGTCTTCGATAAAGTCAAAGCCTTTGAAGTTGGCGGCGTAGACTTTATCGCAAAACCGTTTCACGAACAAGAAGTTCTGGCGCGCGTCTCCAATCAACTCATGCAGCGCCAGTTGTTCCAACAAACACAATCCTACGCCCAGCAACTCGAACAAACCTTAACTGAACTCAAGAAAACTCAAGCTCAGTTAATACAGAAGGAAAAAATGGCTTCTTTAGGTCAACTTGTAGCAGGAATTGCTCACGAAATCAACAATCCCGTCAACTTTATCTACGGCAATATTGCTCTGGCGGCCGACTACGCGCGAGATTTGGTTCGCCTCCTCAAATTGTACCGACACCACTACCCGCAGCCCGTTGCAGAAATTACCGACGAATTGGAAAAAATTGAACCCGACTTCATCGCAGAGGATTACTCAAAACTGCTAAATTCGATGAAAGATGGTGCTTCTCGGATTAGCAAAATTGTGCTGTCTTTGCGAAACTTCTCCCGCCTTGGCGAAGAAAAGCACAAGCCAGTGGATATTCATGAAGGCATTGATAATACTTTAGTTATTTTGCAAAATCGGCTTCAAGAAGCAAACAACATTGGTGAGATTGAGGTCATCAAACACTACAGTCAACTGCCAAAAATTAACTGTTATGCAAGTTTGTTAAATCAAGTGTTCATGAACCTACTAACTAATGCTATTGATGCCCTTGAAACTCAACCGTATCCCCGAAAAATTACGATTAGCACTTCAGTAAGTTCTGAGTCAGAAACTGCGCTGCACAATCAAGATTCAAAATTCATAACTCAAAACGCTCAATTCGTTGTGATTTTAATTGCCGATAACGGTTGTGGGATGACCGAGGAAGTGCGCCACCAGATATTTGACCCATTTTTTACTACGAAGCCTGTGGGTCGCGGTATTGGATTAGGGTTGGCCATCAGTCACGATATTGTAGTAGAAAAACATCGAGGTAAAATTAGTTGTATTTCTGCTCCCGGCCTAGGGACAGAGTTAATTTTGCAGATTCCAATATCTGTTAAATGTTAACTGTTTGTAAGTAAGTAGGCGCTAATAAAACAAAGTATGTTAAGTAATTTGACAATTACTGACATTCGTTCGTAGTGAGGGCTTGAGCCTGTAGGGTGCGTCAGCTCGATCGCTTATTAAATAAGGGAAACGCTGCTGGCTGACGCACCCTACAATATAGCAATGCCGTTTCCGGCGCGGAGATTATGGAAACGGCCATGCCGTTTCCCTACTTTAAATCCAGCAATCCGCTAGTTTTTAGCTTAGGATTAAACCGGATTTCTTCAGTTACGCCGCGAACTTTCAGCAGCGATAAAATTTCATTTTCCACCCGCCGCGCGACATTTTTCAACAATTTATCTTTGGCAATTTCATCGGCGAAAATACCTTCATAATTTGCGATTTCTTGGGCAGTCATCACTGTTTTGGTGTCAATGGGGTCATTCCATTTTGCAGCAGCATCGGCACTGTTACCCTGGGGCTGGGAACCGTTTTCGGCAATCCAACTTGATCGGATGCTTTCGAGAAGAGTGCGGCTGGGCTTCTCAATAGTTTGGACTTTCAGCCAGTAGCAATATTCGGTTTGGCGTACCAAATGCTGTTTGAGGCTGAGGTAAGTATCGCGAGAATAACTGACGAATTGCAGCACTTTCTGATTGTCGAAAATCGCATAAACGCCGATTTTTCCTTGCACAAATTCGGGCAATTTTCCTTCGGAGTCTATGTAGGGAATGTATTCTAAGCTGGCGAGAGGCTGAATGTCTTCTGTCATCCGATTTTAGATTTTAGATTTTAGATTTTAGATTAAACCACAGATTAACCAGCCTTTACCTAATTATTGAAAACTCGATAAATGGCACAGAGACGGCTGGGTTTAAATATTTTGGCTTGAAACATGAAGTTAGGCGGGACGTTGACGATCGCAAAATCACTCGATTCATGATACTTTTGAAATTCCGCAGGCATTCCCTTCGGCGTGTCGCTGCTGTAAGGGACGGGCTGAAACAGTAGTTCGGCAAACTCAATGCGCGAGCATTGCAATTGTACTGCTATTTGTTTGAGAAAGCTGTCACCGGTTAATGAACTGAACAGTGCAGCTTTTGTATCAGGTTCGAGGACAAAACTGCTATCGTAGCTTTCAATAATCTTGAGACCCATTTTCTGTATACTCCTGACAGACGGCGGTTAACGGTTATCGGTGTTGTGCGATCGACCTACCCTGAATTTTACCCGAGACTGACCGTGTTGAAAGCAGAAAGTATTTGGCACGAGGTAAACAAAAATATCGGAATCCCGAAGTTTTGATAAATAGCTCCTATTTAGTGCCCGATCGCTTTTATGATGTCCCTATCGAAATCCATCAGACTACGACTAAAAGGCTATGCAAAAGATCCAAAACGCATCATTCCCAGCTTTGAGACTATCCCCAAACCAGCCAGATTGGCTAGAATTGGCAGAATACGCCTCTATTGCCGGTTCGACGATTGGCACGATTGCAGCAGGATTGTCGGGGCAAATTCTCTACGCAGCCGCCCCATTAACCGCAGCACTCTCCCTGAATATCGCCAATCGCCAGCGTTTCGAGCAAAAAATGCAACAAAAGGCAAATTCGGCGATCGCAGAGGTACAGGCCGCAGTAGAATGTCGATCGCAACAAGTTCAGAGACTACCTGGAGAAGTTGCCGAACTTGACACCTGCGTCTCCGACTTAAAACAAAAACTCCGCATTTTGGAATCGGGCGCTATCGCTGAGGTACAAGCTGCTGTAGCTTCTCTCGAACGCCAAGCCCAGGCATTTCCGACAGACTCTGAGGAACTCCACACTATTCTGTCGAATTTGCAGCAAAAACTCGGGATTCTGGAAAATAGCGCCCTCAGAGAGCATGATTGGGAAAATGTGAATGTCCGATTTTTGTTGATGAATGAAAAGTTAGCTGAAGTTCAAACGATTACAGCAGAGTTGCAAGAGCGATCGAACGAAGTAGACTTAAATGAAATCCAAGGTTCTCTGAAGCAATTGCAGGATTTGCTCGATCGACCCACAATAGATACAGAGATGCTGCAAACCGAGATTCACCATCTGCAAAAGCAAGTTTCCGAGTTGCAACGCCAAAACCAAGAAATTGTCAAGCCTTATTTGCAACGTCTGACTCGCGCCGTCAAGAAACTTAGTCAGTAGTCATTAGTCAGTAGTCAGCAGTTATTAGTCATCAGTTATTAGTAGCCTTGTTCCCAGGCTCTGCCTGGGAATACATACGCCGAGGCTCTGCCTCGAATAACTAATAAGCTGTTCCGCATCTAGATTGTATTTTTTGTGCGGGCGAGACGCCCACCCCACAAAGACTTCATCAAATTTGACTATACAGTTTAAATGCACAACAGCTTAACCAATAACCAATTCCCAATTCCCCATTACCCATTACCCATTACTAAATTTTTGCCAAGCTTGCCAGAAAACATAAATTGATAAAATCGCCAAGAGCGATCGAAAAGCTAAACTAATAGTACGATCGGGCAATCTCGGCAAAAACCGCGTGCTGATTTGCGCGCCCAACAAACCGCCAGTGCCCAGAATCAATCCCACAACCCACAAAACATTCCCGCGCGCCGCGTGTCCCGCCGTCGCCGAAATTGCCGTGATCACGATGACACCCAAACTCGTTTGAATTGCGGTTTTAATGGTTTCTCCTAACAGCAAAATTTGCAGGGGAACCATAATCACCCCGCCGCCTACACCGAACAAACCTGCTAGTAAACCCGCCGCACTACCGGTTGCAATTTTAGCAAAAGTTGGATTGAATAAAATACTTGAATTATTTGGTAATTCGTGACTTGTACTGAGTCTAGCCGAAGTATCGGCACTTGGTAATTGAGCATTTTCTCCTTGGGTTTCTTCGGCTTTCTTAGCTGTCAGGTGCTTACGAACTTCAAGCAAATAAATATTCAGCCACAACAACAACCCAAAAGAAACTAACAGCAAGTAAGGCGGAAATATCCCCGCCAAATAAGCACCGATTTGTGCTGTGATGACGGCAGGAAATCCGATGCCGGCGACTTGACTCAAGTTGAGGTAGCCCATGCGCCAATTCTGGATGCTACCAGAAAGAGCTGTAATGACGATCGACAAACCGCTAGTAGCAACCGCTTGCACGGGGGCGTACTTGAGAGCCACCAACAAAGGCACGATCACCGTACCGCCGCCAATACCCAAAAAACCAGCTAAAATTCCGGCAAAAAGTCCAGCCGCACCCAGAATCAATAATTCGCTTACAGTCATTAGTTAGCCGAAGGAAGAAGGAAGAAGGAAGAAGGAAGAAGGAAGAAGTTGATAGGAAAATGCAATCCCCCGCCATGATTTCAGCACTTCATAAAGTCCGGTGGAACCGAGAAGGTTGCTTCAACAGTCAATAGTCAACAGTCAACAGTCAACTATTGAGAGTCATGAGTTGAGCCATCAGGCATAATTGCCCGCCTCAAATCTGCATCGCGGAAGTTAGTTCGATTGAGATTAGCGTCAATCAAAACCGCTTCCACCAAAACAGCTCCGCTCAAATTAGACCAGCATAGCTTTGCCCGATACAAATTAGCACCGCTCAAATTAGCTCTTGCTAGCGTTGACCAACTCAAATTAGCAACTCTCAAATTAGCATTGCTCAGATTAGCATCGGTGAGATTAGCTCCAACCATCGTTACTTGGCGTAAGTCTGCACCCGTAAGATTTGCCCCACTTAGCATCGCCCCGCTGAGAATAGCAGTTGTCAAGTTCGCTCTTTCCAAAAGCGACTCGCTAAGGATGGCATTTGTCAGATTTACCGCTTTGAGAGTTGACCAACTCAAATTTGCCTTCATCAAATTAGTACGAATCATGCTAGCGTCCGTTAAGTTGGCCGCAAACAAATTCGCTTCGGTAAAGTTGGCTTCTGTCAAATTAGCTTCTGTCAAATTAGCCTTGGTCATGTTGACTTCCCTCGCCATTGAGCCGCGCAGGTTCGCTCCCGTAAGGTTTGCTCCGCTCAGATTGGCCCGGCTCAAATCAGTACCGATGAGATTTGCTTCGCACAGATTGGCTTCCGTCATGTCCACCCCAGCCAATTTCACCTCGCGCAAGTTCGCTCCCGTCAGGTTAGCGCCTTTGAGGTTTGCGTCTTGGAAATTTGCTCTGGTAAAGTTAGCCTCGCTGAGGTTTACCTCTTTTAAGTCGGCTCCGGCGAGGTTAATCTCTCGAAAATTTCTTTCTCCGGCCGCATATTGCCTCAGAATTCGATCGGCCTCCATGTCATTCGCCTCGCAATTTTTTTTCAAACATTAGAGTGATGGGTTTCACAACATCATCCCAGATAACCACCGTATTCACCCTGTACGCTTCAGTATCTGTAGAATCTTGGCACTCTGTGCGAATCTATTCTAGAGGGCTCGATCGAGGTCAGCGATTCTGAGAGAATCATAAGTAGCGTCAAGATGTAAGAACAACAGACAAAGGAAATTTTAAAATGCCTGAAAATTTGAGAAGCCAAGTTGTGACTGGGGGTGTGCAGCGCGCACCCAACCGGGCAATGCTGCGGGCCGTGGGTTTTGGTGACGGCGATTTCACTAAGCCCATTGTGGGGATTGCTAACGGGTACAGCACGATTACACCCTGCAATATGGGATTGAACGAACTCGCTTTGCGGGCCACTGCGGGTGCAAAAGAAGCCGGCGCGATGCCGCAGATGTTCGGTACGATTACGATCAGCGATGGGATCTCGATGGGAACTCAAGGGATGAAATATTCTCTGGTATCGAGAGACGTGATTGCAGATTCCATCGAAACTGTTTGCAACGGTCAAAGTATGGACGGTGTGCTCGCTGTCGGCGGGTGCGACAAGAATATGCCGGGGGCGATGATTGCGATCGCCCGCATGAACATTCCTGCTATTTTTGTCTACGGTGGCACGATCAAACCGGGACACCACAACGGACGCGATTTAACCGTCGTCAGCGTTTTTGAAGCAGTCGGTCAATTTAGCGCGGGCAAGATTGACGAAACAGAACTTAATGCAGTGGAACAGAAAGCTTGTCCGGGCGCTGGTGCTTGCGGCGGAATGTTCACCGCAAATACGATGTCGAGCGCTTTTGAAGCGATGGGCATGAGTTTGCCTTATTCTTCGACAATGGCTGCGGAAGATGCTGAAAAAGCTGATAGCGCTGCCGAATCTGCGACAGTTTTGGTGGAAGCGATTCGCCAACAGTTGCTACCGAGCCAAATTTTGACTCGGAAAGCCTTTGAAAATGCGATCGCGGTAATTATGGCGATCGGCGGTTCAACGAATGCTGTGCTACATTTATTGGCCATTTCAAATGCGATCGGCGTTGAACTTGCTCTCGACGATTTTGAAACAATCAGAGCCAAAGTTCCCGTCTTGTGCGACCTCAAACCAAGCGGCAAATACGTAGCAATCGATTTGCACAAAGCCGGCGGCATTCCGCAAGTAATGAAAATGCTTTTGGAACAGGGTTTACTCCACGGCGACGCCCTGACAATTACCGGCCAAACTATTGCTGAAGTGTTGGCAGATATTCCAGTAGAACCCCGCACCGACCAAGATGTGATTCGCCCTTGGAACAACCCGCTTTACGCTCAGGGACATTTAGCAATTCTGCGGGGAAATCTGGCAACAGAAGGAGCAGTTGCTAAAATTACTGGCGTTAAAAAACCGCTTCTTACCGGCCCGGCGCGAGTATTTGAATCTGAAGAAAATTGTTTAGATGCAATTTTGGCAGGCAAGATTCAAGCCGGAGATGTGATTGTGATCCGCTACGAAGGGCCAAAAGGCGGGCCGGGAATGCGCGAAATGCTAGCACCAACTGCGGCAATTATTGGCGCTGGTTTGGGCGATTCTGTCGGGTTAATTACTGACGGCCGCTTTTCTGGCGGGACTTACGGCATGGTTGTCGGTCACGTTGCACCGGAAGCGCAAGTTGGCGGCACAATTGCTCTGGTAAAAGAGGGCGATTCGATCACGATTGATGCTCCAAATCGCTTGTTACAACTGAATGTTTCTGATGCAGAATTAGAGCAACGCAGAGCTCTTTGGCAGCCTCCAAAACCCCGTTATACTAGGGGCGTTTTGGCTAAATACGCTAAGTTGGTTTCTTCTAGCAGTATTGGTGCTGTGACTGATTTGGGTTTGGGTTGATAACTGTTGGTTGTTGACCGTTGACGGTTGACGGTTGACGGTTGAATTGGGTAGTAGGGTGCTTCAGCAAATGGCGATTTTGTATATTGTGCGATCGACCTCTTTGCTCACCACCCTACAAATTGCTAAAATAATGTATCTATAGTGATCAAAAAAACCTATGAGTGAATCTAGTGATCTCCCTACTCGTGTTGATCGTCTCGAAAATGACGCGATCGATATTAAAGTAGCTGTTAGTGCTTTAATTTCCACAACCGAAATACACCAGCGCAATATTGAAACCATGAACCGCAATATCGAGGCGATGCTTCAACTCATGACTCAGAGCCTTCAGCGGATGGAGGTGGTTGAATCAGACATCCGGGGCCTTCAGACAGAAAATCGGCGCATTCTAGATGTATTGCAGCAGCGTAACACTGACGATGGGTGAATTTTTGCAGTAAAGTGCGTGAGCAAATGGCGATTTTGTATATTGTGCGATCGACCTCTTTGCTCACCACCCTACAAATTGCTAAAATAATGTATCTATAGTGATCAAAAAAACCTATGAGTGAATCTAGTGATCTCCCTACTCGTGTTGATCGTCTCGAAAATGACGCGATCGATATTAAAGTAGCTGTTAGTGCTTTAATTTCCACAACCGAAATACACCAGCGCAATATTGAAACGATGAACCGCAATATTGAAACGATGAACCGCAATATTGAAATTCATCAGGGCAATATTGAAACCATGAACCACAATATCGATGCGATGCTTCAACTCATGATTCAAAGCCTTCAGCGGATGGAGGTGGTGGAATTAGATATCCGAGGTCTCCAGACCGAAAATCGGCGCATTCTAGATGTATTGCAGCAGCGCTACACTGACGATGGGTGAATTTTTGCAAAACTTAGGGACGGGTTTACGAGATTATTTGTTTGAGGCATAAATTGTTGGTAAAACCCGCCCCTATGGTGATTTCAGTAGTGCTAACTACGCTGATTCAAAAAGCGGCTAGCCATCGAAATTGTGTCAGTAATATCTACATCTCCATCTCCATCTGCATCTAAAAACGCATTCAAAACTGAATTTCCGCCTTGAGATGGATTTTGGGTGTTGCTGCCAGTTTGTAGCAAATTCAGCACCAGCGGCACCAACACCGGGATCATCGCTTGTACTGTGGAGTTATTCAAGCCGGTTCTTTGGGCGATATCGGCCACTATCT
>ENA-OBIT01000223-OBIT01000223.1-metagenomes-genome-assembly--contig:-NODE-223-length-24524-cov-4.47534_pt1 | contig 24524 bp, 25 predicted proteins | sample MGYA00153386_OBIT01 | MGnify analysis MGYA00153386
GAGCCGATGGCCGATGTGGCCAGCGCCGCCCCGGCACGGCCGTTCTTGGCCATCTTGAAACCCTCCAGCGCCGTCACCATGGTGCCGGTCTCGCCGGGGGTGTTCAGCAAGATGGAGGTCGTCGAGCCGCCATACATTGCGCCGTAGTAGATGCCGGCGAAGAAGATCATCGACGCCGTGGGTTCCACCTGGGCTGTGATGGGCAGCAGCATCGCCACCGTCACCGCCGGGCCCAAACCGGGCAGCACGCCGATGGCCGTGCCCAGCGCACAGCCGACGAAGGCCCACAACAGGTTGATCGGCGTGCCCGCCGTCGCGAAGCCGTTGAGAAGGTTGGTCCAGATGTCCACGGTGCTCGCTTTATAGCCAGCCGGTGCTCGTCAAGCCCGGCAGGTTGATACCCAGAAGCTTGGTGAACAGCCAGAACGCTGGCGCGGCGATCAGGAATCCGGTGACGAAGTCGAGCATCAGGCCGCGAAAGCCGCCATGGGCTTTGCCTTCCGACTGGCGCAAGCCGCGCACGGCCAGCATGAAGCACAGCGTGCAACTGAGGATAAAGCCCAGCGTGGTCAGCAATGCCGCATTGGCCAGCACGCCTGCTGTGACCCAAAGAAATGCACCGCCGTCGGCCCGTGCGGCGCCGGAGGCTTCATCCAGTCGACGGTAGCCGCCGGTGCGCGCTTCATAGATCAACCAGCCACCACACAGCGACAACACGGCAGCCACCACCCACGGCAGGAAGTTCGGGCCGACGCCGGCATACCCGGCCTCGGACGAAATGAAGGTCGCACCGAAGGCGAGCACCGCACCCAGGGCCAGCGCCCCCGCGCCGATGAGCGTTTGCGGCAGTGCCGCAGATGAGCGGTTCGACATGGTGATGGCGTCCTCGAAATGCAGCGCGGGGGCTCATTGGCCCCCGCTTTCCCGTCAACGTGACTGCGCGCCGTTCAAATCATTCCGGCCTTGACCATGGTGGCGCGCAGCGAAGCGAAGTCACGGTCGACGAAATCCTCGAAATCCTTGCCCGTCATCAGAGCCGGGGTCCAGTTGTTCTTGTCCAGTGACTCGGTCCAGGACTTGGTTCTGGTGGCCTTGACGATCATGTCGACCAGCATCTTGCGCTGCTCGGCCGTGATGCCGGGTGCGCCATACACGCCCCGCCAATTGCCGATCTCGACGTTGTAGCCCTGCTCCTTCAACGTCGGCACATTGATGCCCTTGACCCGTGTCGGTGCTGTGACGGCGATAGCGCGCATCTTGCCGGACTCGATGTACTGCTGAAATTCGCTGTAACCGCTGCCGCCCACGCTGACGTTGTTGCCCAGGATGGCCGCCGTCGCTTCACCGCCACCGCGGAAGGGCACGTAGTTGACCTTGGTCGCGTCGACGCCCACATCCCGCGCCAGCATGGCCGCGGCGATATGTTCGGTGGACCCGCGCGACCCGCCACCCCATTTCACGCTGCCAGGGTCCTTCTTGAGTTGCTCGACCACGTCCTTCATGGTCCTGAACGGCGACTCGGCTGGCACCACGAACACGTTGTACTCACTGGTCAGCCGTGCCAACGCGGTGGCCTGGGTCACGCTCACCGGTGGCTTGCCGGTGATGATGCCGCCCAGCATCACTGCACCCATGGTCAGCATCGCGTTGCCGTCGCCCTTGGAGGCATTCACGAACTGCGCAAGGCCGATCGCACCGGCCGCACCGCCCTTGTTTTCGTATTGCACCGAAGCCGCCACGCCGGCTTCTTGCAAGGCCTTGCCCAGCGCGCGTCCAGTGGTGTCCCAGCCGCCACCCGGGTTGGCCGGAATCATCATTTTCAGGTTGACGGATGCCCATGCCGGCACGGGCACGGCTGCGGCGACGGCCATGGCGGCCAGGGACTTCAAGAAGTGATCACGGCGCATCGAAAGTGTCTCCAGTGGGGATGGTTGCAGCACCTGCATTTTCGGCGCTTGCACTCGGGCAAAAGTAACGGATCGACCCGGGAAAACCATGACAGGACAGCGCTGATAATCGTCGCCGACGGTCCTTCCGCCGCATGCAATGCCTGACACCCTGACCGACGAGACCCCCACGTCCAGCCGTATGCGACTGGACAAATGGCTGTGGGCGGCGCGCTTGTACAAAACACGCTCGCTGGCCGCCGACGAAGTGTCGATGGGCCGTGTCTCGGTTAATGAGCAGGCCGCCAAACCCGCGCGTGACGTGCGCGTCGGCGACCTGTTGCGGCTGCGCCAGGGGCCCGTGCTGCGCACCCTGGAAGTGCGCGGCCTCAGCTTCCAGCGCGGCCCGGCTGCCGTGGCCCAGCAGTTGTATGCCGAAACGGCTGACAGCCTGGCTGCGCGCGAGGCCGCTGCCGCCCGGCGCCGCATGGGTGTAGAGCCGGCCGATACCCTGGCCGATGGCCGCCCGACCAAGCGCGACCGCCGCCAGCTCGCCGAGTGGAACCGCTGGAGCGCCAGCAGCGACGACGTGAACAAGTAATCGGGCCGCAGCCCGGCCCTACCTTGCTGCGGCGCTGCCTCGCTGCCGTGTTGCTGTGTTGCTGTGCTGCTGTGCCACAAACCGGCTCTTGAAGCGGCCCCGCACGTCCCCATATCCTTAACAGCCATTTTTTTCAGCATTCCTTCTTCAGTCATGAACGAGAACAACCATCCCCCCGTCGCCGAGCCCGACACTCCGGCTCACGATTCGGCCACCGCGGCTGGCTTTGGCGAGCCGACCCTCGAATCGCGTTACGCAGAGTTGCAAGCCAGGCACACTGAAGTGGCTGACGCGTTTCTGCGCGCGAAGGCCGAAGCGGAGAACACCCGCCGCCGCGCCGATGAAGAGATGAGCAAAGCTCGCAAGTTCGCCATCGAGTCGTTCGCCGACAGTCTGTTGCCCGTGAAGGACAGCCTGGAGGCCGCCATTGCCCTGCAGGCGGCCACGCCCGAGCAGATGCTGGAAGGCGTGCATGCCACGTTGCGCCAATTGAACGCGGCGTTGGAACGCAACAAGGTGATGGCCATTGCCCCGCCTGCAGGCACCAAGTTCGACCCGCACCAGCACCAGGCCATCAGCATGGTGCCGGCCGAACAGGACGCCAACACCGTGGTGGCCGTGTTGCAAAAGGGTTACCTCATTGCCGACCGCGTGTTGCGCCCGGCTTTGGTAACGGTGGCCGCGCCCAAATAGATACCCTCACAGGCCAGCGGCCGAGCATTCAACGCCATAACGCCGACAGGCCTTGAAAGCAGGCCGGCGAGCCGCAATTGCATTTATAGCGAATAACTTTTCAGGAGCATCAAGACATGGGCAAGATCATCGGTATCGACCTGGGCACCACGAATTCATGCGTGGCCATCATGGAAGGCAACACCACGAAGGTGATCGAGAACAGCGAGGGTGCGCGCACCACGCCGTCCATCGTGGCCTACCAGGAAGACGGCGAAGTGCTGGTCGGTGCCGCTGCCAAGCGCCAGTCTGTGACCAACCCGCGAAACACGCTGTACGCCGTGAAGCGGCTGATCGGCCGCAAGTTTGCCGAGAAGGAAGTGCAAAAGGACATCGACCTGATGCCCTACAAGATCGCTGCGGCAGACAACGGCGATGCGTGGGTGGAAGTGCGCGGCAAAAAATTTGCGCCGCCACAGATCAGCGCCGAGGTGCTGCGCAAGATGAAGAAGACCGCCGAGGACTACCTGGGCGAAGAAGTGACCGAGGCCGTCATCACCGTGCCGGCTTACTTCAACGACAGCCAGCGCCAGGCCACCAAGGATGCCGGGCGCATCGCTGGGCTGGACGTAAAACGCATCATCAACGAGCCCACCGCGGCCGCGCTGGCCTTCGGCCTGGACAAGCACGGCAAAGGCGACCGCAAGATCGCGGTGTTCGACCTGGGCGGCGGCACCTTTGACATCAGCATCATCGAGATCGCTGACGTGGACGGCGAGAAGCAGTTCGAGGTGCTGTCCACCAACGGCGACACCTTCCTCGGTGGCGAAGATTTCGACCAGCGCATCATCGATTACATCGTCACCGAGTTCAAGAAAGAGCAAGGCGTCGACCTGACCAAAGATGTGCTGGCGCTTCAGCGCCTGAAAGAAGCCGCCGAGAAAGCCAAGATCGAACTCAGCAACAGCACGCAGACCGACGTCAACTTGCCCTACATCACGGCCGATGCAACAGGGCCCCGGCACCTGAACATCAAGCTCACACGCGCCAAGCTGGAAAGCCTGGTTGACGAGTTGATCGAGCGCACGATGGAGCCATGCAAGATTGCGGTGAAGGACGCCGGCGTGAAGCTGAGCGAGATTGACGACGTGATTCTGGTTGGCGGCATGTCGCGCATGCCCAAGGTGCAAGAAAAGGTCAAGGAGTTCTTCGGCAAAGAGCCGCGCAAGGACGTCAACCCTGACGAGGCCGTGGCCGTGGGTGCGGCCATCCAGGGCCAGGTGTTGAGCGGCGACCGCAAGGATGTGCTGCTGCTAGACGTCACTCCGCTCAGTCTGGGCATTGAAACGCTGGGTGGCGTGATGACCAAGATGATCAAGAAGAACACCACCATCCCGACCAAGTTTGCGCAGACTTTCAGCACCGCCGATGACAATCAGCCGGCCGTCACCATCAAGGTTTTCCAGGGTGAACGTGAACTGGCGTCGGGCAACAAGAGTCTGGGCGAGTTCAACCTGGAAGGCATTCCGCCGGCGGCCCGCGGGCTGCCGCAGATCGAGGTCAGCTTCGACATCGATGCGAACGGCATCCTGCACGTGGGCGCCAAAGACAAGGCCACTGGCAAGGAAAACAAGATCACCATCAAGGCCAACTCGGGCTTGAACGAAGAAGAGATCCAGAAGATGGTGCGCGACGCCGAGGTCAACGCGGCCGAGGACGCCAAGAAGGTCGAACTCGTGCAGGCACGCAACCAGGCCGACGCGATGATGCATTCGGTGAAGAAGAGCCTGGCCGAACATGGCGACAAGCTCGACGCGAGCGACAAGGAAAAGGTCGAGGCTGCGCTGAAGGACGTCGATGAAGCCATGAAGGGCGACGACAAGGCCACCATCGAGGCCAAGACCGAGGCCCTGATGACGGCCAGCCAGAAACTGGGCGAAAAGGTTTACGCCGACACGCAGGCGGCGCAGGCTGCCGCAGCGGCAGGTGCTGCGGGTGCGGCACCGGGTGCGGGCTCGAGCACGGGCACGGGCGACGCGGCGAAGAGCAAATCCGCCGACGACAACGTCGTGGATGCCGAGTTCACCGAGGTCAAGGACCGCAAGTGACGGTCAGCGTGTAAAGGCGTGACGCAGACAGGCGGCAAGCTTGTTGCGTCACGGCGCCGCGTTCAGGTAAGCAGGCGCAACCTGCACCCTGGCGCGGCGATGTCGTTTCACCGATCCAGAGAGTATTCATGGCCAAACGCGACTTCTACGACATCCTGGGCGTGCCCAAAAACGCCTCTGACGACGACATCAAGAAGGCCTATCGCAAGCTGGCGATGAAACACCACCCTGACCGCAACCAGGGTGACGACGCCAAAAAGTCAGAAGAGCGGTTTAAAGAGGCCAAAGAGGCCTACGAGATGCTGTCCGACCCGCAAAAGCGGGGCGCATATGACCAGTACGGCCATGCGGGCGTGGACCCGAACATGGCCGGTCGCGGCGGCGCCCCGGGCCAGGAAGGTTTCGGTGGTTTTGCCGAGGCGTTCGGCGATATCTTTGGCGACATATTCGGCGGCGCCGGCGGCGCTGGTGGCGCGGCCGGCGGCCGGCGAGGTGGTGGCGGCGCGGGCCAGCAGGTGTACCGCGGTGGCGACCTGTCCTACGCCATGGAAATCACGCTGGAAGAAGCGGCCGCTGGCAAGGAAACGCAGATCCGCATCCCCAGTTGGGAAGGCTGCGAGGCCTGCAAGGGCACGGGCGCCAAGCCCGGCACCAGCGTCAAGACCTGCCCTGCCTGCAACGGCGCCGGCACGGTGCACCTGCGCCAGGGCTTCTTCAGCATCCAGCAAACCTGCCCGCAGTGCCACGGCGGCGGCAAGATCATCCCCGAGCCCTGCACCACCTGCAACGGCGCGGGCAAGATTAAGAAGCAGAAGACGCTGGAAGTGAAGATTCCTGGCGGCATCAGTGAAGGCATGCGCATCCGCTCAGCGGGCAATGGCGAGCCAGGCACCAACGGCGGGCCGTCGGGCGACCTGTACATAGAGATTCGCGTCAAGCAGCACGAGATCTTCGAACGCGACGGCGACGACCTGCACTGTTCGGTGCCCGTGGGCCTGACCACCGCGGCACTGGGCGGCACCATCGAAGTGCCCACGCTGGGCAGCAAGGCCGAGATCGATCTGCCCGAGGGTACGCAGCATGGCAAGACTTTCCGGCTGCGCGGCAAGGGCATCAAGGGCCTGCGTTCCAGCTATCCGGGCGATCTGTACTGCCACGTCAGCGTCGAGACGCCCGTGAAACTTACCGAGCACCAGCGCAAGCTGCTGCAAGAACTCGACGAGGCGTTCAAGACCGCCGGCGATCGGCACTCGCCCACGTCCAAGAGCTGGACCAATCGCGTCAAAGATCTGTTCAAGTAGCGCGCCGGCATCAGCTCGACGTCAAGCGCGCAACGTCAGTAATCGCCGTTGCTGCCGCCGGGAGCCAGATTGTCGAAGCGCGTCAGCGGCTTCAAGAAGGTCAACCGCACCGTGCCCACCGGGCCATTGCGCTGCTTGCCGATGACGATTTCGGCCACGCCGGGCTCTTTGCTGTTCTTGTCGTAATAGTCATCGCGGTAGATGAACATGATGACGTCGGCGTCCTGCTCGATGGCGCCCGATTCGCGCAGGTCGCTCATCATCGGCCGCTTGTCGTTGCGGCTTTCCACACTGCGGTTCAGCTGCGACAACGCAATCACCGGGCACTGCAGTTCCTTGGCCAGTGCCTTCAGGCCGCGCGAGATTTCGCCGATTTCGGTGGCACGGTTTTCATCGCCGCTGCTGCTGCCACTCATCAGCTGCAAGTAATCGATGACTATGAGCCCCAGCGTGCCGAACTGCCGCGCCATGCGCCGGGCGCGCGCACGCAGTTCGGCCGAGTTCAACGCCGGCGTTTCGTCGATGTACATCTGCACCTGGCCCAGGCGTTCCACCGCGTCGGTCAGGCGTTCCCATTCGTCGCTCTTCAACCGGCCTGTGCGCAGGCCTTGTTGGTCAATGCGGCCCAGGCTGCCCACCATGCGCAAGGCCAATTGGGAAGCGCCCATTTCCATCGAGAACATCAGCACCGGCAAACCTTCCTGCACCGCCACATGTTCGGCAATATTCAGCGCGAAGGCGGTTTTGCCCATCGAAGGCCGGGCCGCCAGCACGATGAGGTCGCCCTTCTGCAAGCCGGCCGTCATGCGGTCGAGGTCGTAAAACCCGGTGCGAACGCCAGTGACTTCTTCGGCGCCGTTGTCGTGCAGTTCCTGCACGCGGTCGATCAAGGCCACCACCAGCTTGTCGATGCCCTGGAAACCCTGACGCTGGCGCGAGCCTTCTTCACCGATCTTGAAGATCTTGCTCTCGGCCTCGTCCAGGATGCCGCTGACCGCGCGGCCCTGCGGATTGAAGGCCGTGGTGGCGATCTCGTCGCTGGCGGTGATGAGCTTGCGCAGGATCGAACGCTCGCGAACGATCTCGGCATAACGTCGCATGTTGGCAGCGCTGGGCACGCTCTGCGCCAAGGCGTTCAAGTAAGCCAAGCCACCGCAGTCGTCAGCCCTGCCATGGCTTTGCAATTGCTCGAAGACGGTGATCACGTCGGCGGGTTTGCTGCCGCCCACCAGCACGCCGATGGCCGCGTAGATCAGACGGTGCTCGTAACGGTAGAAGTCACTGTCGGTCAACAAATCACCGGCACGGTCCCAGGACAGGTTGTCCAGCAGCAAGCCGCCGAGCACACTTTGCTCGGCCTCCACCGAGTGCGGCGGCACCCGCAGACGGGCCACTTCATCGTCGCGCGGCGAGGCCGTGTCGCGGGGTTGGAAAACGGCATTCAACATGGCAACGATGGTAAGTCGGTGCCGAGTGGACAAGCTGTGGACAGCCAGTGGAGAGCGCGGGAAAAGCAAAGGAAAACAAAAAAAAGCCGACTCGCGTCGGCCTTTCGATTCCACCCTGGGGTGGCCGCTGGGTCAGTCGGCTTGTGCGACCACCTGCACCAGCACATCCACTACCACATCGCTGTGGGCAGCAACGCTGACAGCGTGCTCACCCACGGTTTTGAGCGGACCGGTGGGCATGCGCACCTGTGACTTCAGCACGGCCAGACCCATCTTGGCCAGGCCCTCGGCCACATCAGCGTTTGTCACCGAGCCGAACAATCGGCCATCGACACCAGCCTTCTGCACGATGCGCACGGTCTTGCCGGCCATTTGCTCGCCCAGTGTCTGTGCAGCCGTCAGCTTGGCAGCGGCGATTTTTTCCAGATCGGCGCGGCGGACTTCGAATTCCTTCATCGCCGACTCGGTGGCGCGGCGCGCCAACTTGCTCGGGATCAGGTAATTGCGCGCGTAACCGTCCTTGACCTTGACAACATCGCCCAGGTCACCGAGCTTGCCGATCTTGTCTAGAAGAATGATTTGCATGGCGTGTTCCTTCAGACCTTGTGCTGGTCGGAATACGGCAGCAGCGCCAGGAAGCGCGCGCGCTTGATGGCCGTGGTCAGCTGCCGTTGATAGAAGGCCCGCGTGCCAGTCAGACGGGCCGGCGTGATCTTGCCGTTCTCGCCAACGAAGTCGCGCAGCACATCGATTTCCTTGTAGTCGATTTCCTTGACGCCAGCCACCGTGAAGCGGCAGAAGCGCTTGCGACGAAACAGCAGCGCCTGGGTATTGCGCTTGGGGCGCTTGTCCTTGGAAAACCGACCTTTACCACGTGGTGGGGGCATAGCGACCTCCAAAAAAATTGATTGCGATCAAATGAAAACCAGTCAAGCCAAGGACTCGACCGACGTGATGTGAAACAGCAGACCGCGCCCGTTGCGTGCGTTGGTCAAAAATCCGCCGAAGAGGCTTTCCGACCCCAACGCCAAGCTGCCCAGCGACTTCGTGACGCCGCCGATACCCACCGCCTTGATCTCCATCAAGACCTTGCGAGGCTGCCCGTCTTCGCTGAGCGTGGACTCGTGCTTGAGGCTCACATTCAACGCCGGCAGGCCGGCGGGGGTGTATCGGATCAGCTGCCGCTCCACCAACACACCCGAAAGAACCAGGCGGTTCATACCGGCGAGCTGTGCGGAAGCCGCGTGGTGGGCGCGGTCGGGGTCGTCAGGCCGCCGCCGCCTCGTGGCGCTCCTTGCGGGATTCTTCGCGCTCTACAGCCTTCATCATGATCGAAGGGTTGGTTTCGGCCTTGTCACGCAGCACAGTCAGGTGGCGCAACACGGCGTCGTTGAAGCGAAAACCGGTTTCTATCTCGGTCAACGTTTCCTGAGTGCACTCAATGTTCAGGCAGAGGTAATGCGCCTTGGCGAGTTTCTGGATCATGTAAGCCAGCTGCCGCCTGCCCCAGTCCTCGACGCGGTGGACCTTGCCGCCGCCGGCAGCCACCAGCACCTTATAGCGTTCCAGCATGGCTGGAACCTGTTCACTTTGATCCGGGTGGATCAGCAGAACGATCTCGTAATGACGCATGAACACTCCTTATGGATTCCGCAGCGAAGATGCTGCAGGTAGCCGCCCCGGGAATGCGTCAGCAAGTGGGGGTGCGGCAAGGGAAAAGCCCTCAATTGTAACGCTGAAACGGCCCGCGGCATTTGCTTGCAGGCCGTTTCCAGGCACCTGCGAGAGGCCAGGCGCAGTAGCCAGAAAAAACGGGCTCGTCAGACGCGGGTGGTGTTCAGGTTCGGGTAACGCACATGCTCCACCAGTTCCTGGATCTCGGGCTTGGGCGCCGGGGTCAGCAGGCTCACGATGATGATCACAGCAAAACCCAACGGCACGCCGAAGATGCCAGCCGAGATAGGCAGGATGGCCCACCAGGTGTTGTCGATGATCGGCGACGTGACGTTGAACAAGCCGCGCATCCACGGCTGTGTGGTGGCCATGTAATAGAACGTGATGCTCACGCCCGACAGCATGCCCAGCACCGCACCCCATTTGTTGGCTCTCTTCCAGAAGATGCCCAGCACCAGCGCCGGGAAGAAGCCCGCCGCAGCCAGCGAGAAGGCGGCCGACACCAGGAACAAGATGTCACCGATTTTCAGTGACGCCACGTAGGCTGCGGCCAGCGCCACCATCAACAGCAGCATCTTGGAAATCATCACCCTGCGCGCCGTGGGCGCGTTGGGGTCGATCATCTTGTAGTAAAGGTCGTGACTTAGGGCGTTGGCAATGGTCAGCAGCAAACCGTCAGCCGTGGACAGCGCCGCAGCCAGGCCGCCAGCCGCCACCAGACCGGAAATTACATACGGCAGGCCCGCAATCTCAGGTGTCGCCAGCACGATGATGTCGCCGCCAATGCGCATCTCACCAAGCTGCAAGATGCCGTCCTTGTTGACGTCGCTGATCGCGAGCAGCGCAGGATCTACCTTGGCCCACGAACTGACCCATGCGGGCAACTTGTCGAAGGGCGTGCCGACCATCACATTGAACACCTCGTACTTCACCAGCACGGCCAACGCAGGTGCTGTGAAATAGAGCAAGAAGATGAAGAACAGTGACCAGGTGACTGAGGAGCGCGCGTCCTTGACCGATGGGGTGGTGTAGTAGCGCATCAGGATGTGCGGCAGCCCCGCGGTACCCACCATCAGGCAGAACACCAGTGCCAGGAAGTTGCGACGCGACTCATCAAAAGCCTTCTGCTCCTTGGCGTCACCATTGGGGTCACCGGCATAGGCCTGTGCATGTCGCGGCATGCCGGCCAGTGGCCTGGCGCGGCTTTCTGCCGCTGCGCGAGCGGCCGTCCACGCCGTCACGGCGGCGGCCTCGTCCTTGGGCAAGCCAGCCAGGGCCTTCTCGGCAGCCTGCACATCCGCCAACGGCGCACCAGCGGCTTTGAGGTCGTCGACCTTCTTCAACGCGGCGGACTTGTCGGCAGCCAAGGCTGCAGGCACGTTCCCGAGCTTGGCGCCGAGATCATCAGCTCGCTGTTTGAAAACAGCGATCACTTCTTTCTCTTTCGGGTCGTCGATCAGCAACTGTTCTTTGGCGGTGACCTTTTCAAGCTGCGCACCGTAGACAGCCTGCGGCACGGGCACACCCGTCTGCTTCACTGACAGCCACACCACCGGGATCAAGTAAGCAACGATCAAGATGATGTATTGCGCGACCTGCGTCCAGGTCACAGCGCGCATGCCGCCCAGGAACGAGCACACCAGGATGCCGCCCAGGCCGACGAAGATGCCGATCTCGAAAGCCAGGCCCGACAGGCGCGTGGTGATCAGACCGACGCCGTAGATTTGCGCCACGACGTAGACGAACGACACCAGGATGGCGATCAGGATGCCGACAAACCGCGCCAGGTTGCCCTCGTATCGGGCGCCTAAAAAGTCCGGGATCGTGAACTGCCCGAACTTGCGCAGGTACGGCGCCAGGAACAACGCCACCAGGCAGTAACCGCCCGTCCAGCCCATGATGAAGGCCAGGCCGCCGTAGCCGTTGAGGTAAAGGGTTCCGGCCATGCCGATGAACGAGGCGGCCGACATCCAGTCGGCGCCCGTGGCCATGCCGTTGTAAACCGCAGGCACCCGGCGTCCTGCCACGTAATATTCGGCGGCGTCGTTGGTGCGGCTCATGATGCCTATGCCGGCATACAACGCCACCGTGGCCAACAGGAAGACGATGCCGATGGCACTGCGGGACAGGCCCATCCGCTCGGCCACCGCCAACGCCATGACAAAGACTAGGAACCCGCCGGTGTACCAGGTGTAGACCTTGTTGAGGCCCTTCTTAAAAGCCGCATTGGCCTGTTTGTTGGAGGAACCCGTTGAGGGTTCGAAACTCAACCCCGCCATGTCATTCCTCCTCGTTCACGCTGTGTTCGATGTCCAGCTTGTTCATGTAGTGGGCATAAAACCAGATGATGGCCACGTAAATGATCAGTGATCCCTGGGCGGCCATGTAAAAGCTGAAAGGCCAACCGAAAAAGTTGAAGTTCAGATCGCGGGCGAAAAACGCCAGCACGAACGTCACCACGAACCAGATGACCATAAGGATCGCAGTAATCGTCAGGTTCTTGCGCCAGTAGGCCTGGTGGTTTTTACTGACCTGCATCGCAGTCACCCCTTTCAGTTGCTGTGATCCCGCCACTGGGCAGGTTGAATATGAACATCTGGTGCCACGAGGGCCGACAAGGGCTGACGGTTCAGCCGGAGACTTGCCCGGCCCGCAATCCTGTTTCACGTTCCAATTGAGCGGCCACCTTGGGCTCGAACCCTTTCAGGTGGCTGATGATCTTCACCGCCTCATCCGGTTGGTGTCGATCTACATGAACACGCGCCAGCTGGTACCAGGCGTAGGGGCTCATGGGCTGCAGTTCGGTGTTGCGCTTCAACGCATCCACTGCTTTTTCAAGCTGCTTCAAGCGAATCAAAACCAAGCCCTGTCCGTACCAGGCCCGGTCGAGCGTGTCATCCAGCGCAGTAGCCTTTTCAAAGGCGTGCAACGCGTCGTCGAGCTGGCCCGCCTCTTCCAGCATGAAACCGTGGTTGAACCACGTGGGCGCGTGCCCGGGGCGCAGGGCCAACAAGCGATGCGAGTCGAGCAGGGCCGCAGCCGTGTGCTTCTTTTGGGTCAGCAGGTGGGCACGGCTGGCCAGGGGGTACGGGTTAAGCGGCCAGCGTGTGACCATCTTGTTGAAAATGTTCATGGCGGCATCGTTGCAGCCGAGCACCAGCAACGCCATGGCACGCAATTTCATACACCAGAAGGCGATGCGCATCACCGGCAGCCCGCCTGGCCGACCATGTTTGACCGGATGCACAGGTCAGCGCGCTCGAACGTGACCACCGCGTAGACCACCACCAGCAGCAAGAAGGTGACCAGGGGTACCTGCACGTCGCCGATTTGCCGCGGAGTGATTCTGCGGACAGGCCACGTGAATGGCTTGCTCAGCAACTGGAGCAGCTTGTAGAAAAAGTTGCTGTCTCGCTTGTCGCCGGCCAGCACGAACAAGATGCCCTGTCCAAGCAACGCCAGCAAGGCGATGTACAGAACCAGTTGCAGCGCGTTTAGAAACGTCAGCATGAGATCCATCAGCAGTAAAAAATGACGGTCTTGCCTGCGGCTTACGGCTGTCTGACAGCAACGCCTCGTCCGGTGGCAAGCCCTGACGGGCCCAACCATCAGGTCGTCAGGGCCCGATGTTTGAAGCGCAGCAAAACGGCGCCCAGAGGCCCCGCCATAAACGGGTACGGCCCACACCCCAATGTCAAACCCGTTTGGCAAGCCGTTGCCAGGTCTCGACGACGCTGTCGGGGTTGAGCGAGATCGACACGATGCCTTCTGCGGCCAGCCAGTCGGCAAAGTCAGGGTGGTCGCTAGGCCCCTGACCGCAGATACCAACGTATTTGCCGGTGGCGCGGCATGCCGCAATGGCGCGCGCGATGAGCGCCTTGACGGCAGGATCGCGCTCGTCGAAATCGCCCGACAACTGCTCAATGCCCGAATCGCGGTCCAGGCCCAGCGTGAGTTGGGTGAGGTCGTTGGAGCCGATGGACATGCCATCGAAGTGCTGCAAAAACTGCTCGGCCAGGATGGCGTTGCTGGGCACCTCGCACATCATGATGATCTTCAGGCCGCCCACGCCACGCTGCAGGCCGCGCTCAGCCAGCATTTGCGTGACGCGCTCTGCCTGCCTCACGGTGCGCACAAACGGCACCATGATCTCGATGTTGGTCAGCCCCATCTCGACACGGGCACGTTTTAGCGCCTCGCACTCCATCGCAAACGCGTCCTTGAAGTCGCCGCTGATGTAGCGGCTGGCACCACGAAAGCCCAGCATCGGATTTTCTTCATCGGGCTCGTAGCGTGTGCCACCAATCAGCTTGCGGTACTCGTTGCTTTTGAAGTCCGACAGACGCACGATCACCGGCTTGGGCCAGAAGGCAGCGGCAATCGTGGCAATGCCTTCAGTGAGCTTGTCGACGTAAAAAGCCCGCGGCGACGCGTGTCCGCGCGCCACCGATTCGACCGCCTTCTTGAGATCGGCCTCGATGTGCGGGTAGTCGAGGATGGCCTTGGGATGCACACCGATGTTGTTGTTGATGATGAATTCCAGCCGCGCCAGGCCCACGCCCGAATTCGGCATCTGCGCAAAGTCGAAGGCCAGTTGCGGGTTGCCGACGTTCATCATGATCTTGATCGGGCAGTAGGGCATCTCGCCACGCTGCACCTCGGTGATCTGCGTTTCGAGCAAGCCGTCGTAGATGAAGCCCGTGTCGCCCTCGGCGCAGGACACCGTCACCAGCGCGCCTTCCTGCACCCGCTCGGTGGCGTCGCCACAACCCACCACGGCCGGGATGCCCAGCTCGCGCGCGATGATGGCCGCGTGGCAGGTGCGCCCGCCGCGGTTGGTGACGATGGCCGAGGCCCGCTTCATCACCGGTTCCCAGTTGGGGTCGGTCATGTCGGTGACCAGCACATCGCCGGGCTGCACCCTCTCCATTTCGGCCGGCGAGCGCACCAGGCGCACCGGGCCGAGGCCCACCTTCTGCCCGATCGCCCTGCCCTCGGCCAGCACGGCGCCCTTGCCGACCAGCTTGTAGCGCTGCTCGGCGCGGCCCTGGGACTGGCTCTTCACGGTTTCGGGCCGGGCCTGCAGGATGTACAGCTTGCCGTCGCCCCCGTCCTTGCCCCACTCGATGTCCATGGCGCGGCCGTAGTGCTTTTCGATGATCACGGCGTACTGCGCCAACTCGACGATGTCGGCGTCGTTCAGCGAATAGCGGTTGCGTTGCTCGGCCGGCGTGTCGGCCACACTGACCAGCCTACCCGCCTGGGCCTGGTCTTCGGCGTTGGCGAATCCCATGCGTTGCAGCTTGGAGCCCAGCACACGCCTGATGATCGGGAACTTGCCCGCCGCCAGGGTCGGCTTGTGCACGTAGAACTCGTCGGGGTTGACGGCACCTTGCACCACCAGTTCGCCCAGACCGTAGCTCGAGGTGATGAAGACCACGTCCTTGAAGCCCGACTCGGTGTCGATGGTGAACAGCACGCCGGCGGCACCCAGGTCGGATCGCACCATGCGCTGCACGCCCGCCGACAAGGCCACGTCGGCATGGGCAAAACCCTTGTGCACGCGGTAGCTGATGGCGCGGTCGTTGTAGAGCGACGCAAACACCTCTTTCATGCGGTGAAGCACGCCTTCGATGCCGCTGACGTTGAGGAAACTCTCCTGCTGTCCGGCGAATGACGCATCGGGCAGGTCCTCGGCCGTTGCCGACGACCGCACTGCGAAGCTGGCGCCCGGGCTGCCGTCAGACAGCTCTTCAGACAGCCCTTCAGACAGGCGTGTGAACTCGCCGCGAACGGCCGCTTCCAGGTCGGCCGGGAACGGCGTGTCGAGCACCCACTGGCGAATCTGCGCACCCGCCTCGACCAGAGCGCGCACGTCGTCAACGTCCAACTCGGCCAGTCGCGCCTGGATGCGCGCCGCCAGGCCAGCCTGGCGCAGGAACTGGCGAAATGCGTGCGCCGTGGTGGCAAAGCCGCCTGGCACGCGCACACCGGTGGCACCGAGCTGGCTGATCATCTCCCCGAGCGAGGCGTTCTTTCCGCCCACGACCTCGACGTCGGTCATTCTCAATTGTTCAAACGGGACGACCAGGGCGGTCGCCAGGGTGGCGTGTGACATGAGAGAGCTCCGTGATGTGACAAAACCGTTGCTTCCGCAGCCACTACCTCACCGCACCCTGGCGCGCTGTCTTCTTCTGTATTGGGGCGCAGGGGGTTCATGGGCGGATGGGGGCGGAATTTCCGACGGATTCTAAGGACCGGCCTTTTATCATCAGCCGTCGCATATGGCCGTTTGCGCCCCAACGCCTTAAAGAACGCATCAAATGACCGATCGCACCGTGTTCTTCGTCTCTGACGGCACCGGCATCACGGCCGAAACGTTTGGCAATTCGATACTGGCGCAGTTCCCGTCCAAGCCACGGCATGTGCGCCGCCCCTTTATCGACACGCCGGAAAAAGCCCTGGTGGTGGTGGCCGAGATCAACGCCGTCACGGCACGCGAGGGCAAGCGCTCCATCGTATTCATCACTTTGGTCAACGACGAGGTGCGCAACATCGTCACCGGGCCCGATTGCAACGGCCGCGTGCTGGACATGTTCCACACCTTCGTCGAGCCACTGGAAGAAGAGTTCGGCGTGAAGAGCAACCACCGCGTGGGCCGCTTCACCGACACCAGCCACAGCCAGGAGTACCACGACCGCATTGAGGCCATCAACTTCTCGCTGGCGCACGACGATGGGCAGTCGTCGCGCAATCTCGACGTGGCCGACGTCATCCTGGTGGGCGTCAGCCGCAGTGGCAAAACGCCAACCTCGCTGTACCTGGCCATGCAGCACGGCATCAAGGCGGCCAACTACCCGCTGATCCCCGAGGACTTCGACCGGGGCCGTTTGCCCACCCCGCTGGCCCCCCACAAGAAAAAGTGCTTCGGTTTGACGATTGCCGCCGACCGGCTGGCGCAGATACGCCACGAACGCCGCCCCGGCAGCCGATATGCCGCGCCCGAAAACTGCCGCTACGAAGTCAACGAGGCCGAGGCCATGATGCGCCGCGAGGGCATTGCCTGGCTGTCGTCGACGCACAAGTCGATTGAAGAGATCGCCACCACGATCCTGCGCGACCTGCGGCCCGACCGACTGGTTTACTGAACCTGCCGGCGCGACTCGTACAGGCACACGGCTGCCGCCGCAGCCACGTTCAGCGACTCTTCACCCCCGGGCTGCGGAATGCGCAGTTGCATCGCGCAGCGGGCCAACAGCGTGGCGGCCACGCCCTGCCCTTCATGGCCCATGACCCAGGCACAGGGCCACGGCAACAGAGCGGCAGACAACACCTGGCCGGCGTGTGAACTGGTGGCCAGCAGCGGCACGTCCAGCGCCTGCACGGCCTGCCCGTCCAGCCCTTCATGCAGTGCCAGGCCGAAGTGCGCACCCATGCCGGCGCGCAGCACCTTGGGCGACCACAAAGCGGCCGTGCCGGCGAGTGCCAACACCTGGCGCACACCGAAGGCCGCCGCGCTGCGCAGGATGCTGCCGACGTTGCCGGGGTCCTGCACGCGGTCGAGTACCAGGCTGGCCGCTCCAGGGACCACAACCGGCGCCGTGGGCAGGTCGATGATGAAACCGATGCCGGCTGGAGATTCAAGCGCGCTGAAACCGGCGAAAAGCGGGCCAGGCACGATGGTCACCTTGGGCGCCCAATGGGCCAGTTCCCGCAACGCAGGCACCTCCCATGCCGCGTCGCTGACCACCGCCTGCACCGCGGCTTGGCCGCGGGCGCGCAGCGCGCGGCACAGGTGGTCACCCTCGATCCACACCTGGCCGAGTCGCCGGTAGGCGCTACCGTCTTGTGCCAACCGGCGCAGGCGCACCAGCAAGGCGTTGTCGCGCGAAATGATGCGAACGGGCCCGCTCATCGCTGGCCGAGCCTGCTGCGCACCGGCGCAAAACTGCGGCGGTGCGCAGCACAAGCGCCATGCTCGTTCAAAGCGGCCAGATGCCCCGCGGTGGGGTAGCCCTTGTGCCCATCAAAACCGTACTGCGGGTATTCGCGATGCAGCTCCAGGCACAAACGGTCGCGGTGCACCTTGGCCAGGATGGACGCAGCCGAGATGGCCGCCACGCGCGCGTCGCCTTTGACCACCGCCACCACCGTCATCGGCAGCCCGGGCACGCGGTTGCCGTCCACCACCACCCGATTGGGCAGCAGGCGCAGGCCTTGCACGGCGCGCTGCATCGCCAGCAAGGTGGCTTGCAGGATGTTCAGCCGGTCGATCTCTTCAGCGCTGGCACTGGCAATGCTGCTGCACAGGGCGCGCATACGAATCTCGTCGAACAGCCGTTCGCGACGCAAGGCCGTCAGCGCCTTGGAATCCGCCAGGCCCTTGATCGGACACAGCTCGTCCAGGATCACCGCGGCGGCCACCACCGGGCCCGCCAGCGGGCCGCGACCAGCCTCGTCCACACCGGCCACCAGGCCAGGCAAACACCACTCGGGGCCAAGTTGCTCAAGCCTGAATGATTTGCGCGATGGCATCGGTGGCACAGCGCGCGGTGTCGCGGCGCAGCAGGTGGTGAAGATCGTCAAAGCGGCGGCCCAGTCGCTGACTGCCCGCGCTGTCGTCCAGCCGGGCCAGCACGGCAGTGGCCAAGGCACTCGCGTGGCAATCGCCTTGAAGCAATTCGGGCACCACAAAGTCGCGGCACAGGATATTCGGGAGGCCGACCCACGGCTGGTACTTCATGCGCTTCATGATCTGCCAGCTGAGCGCGTGCATGCGGTAGCCGATGACCATCGGGCGCTTGAACAGTGCAGCCTCCAGCGTGGCGGTGCCGCTGGCGATCAGCGTCACGTCGCAAGCAGCCAGGGCCTCATGTGACAGGCCTTCCAGCAGCGCCAGCGGCACACCGGGCGCGTGCAGAGCCACCAGGGGCTGGACCAGACCACGCAGGCCATGGGTCAGGGGCAGCACGAAACGCAGCTCGGGCCGCTGCCGGTGCAAGAGCGCCGCCGCTTGCAAAAAGGCCGGTGCGATGCACTCGATTTCCGACCGCCGGCTGCCCGGCAGCACCGCCACCACGACATCGGCGTCGGCCAGGCCCAGCGCGGCGCGGCTGGCCGCGCGTGGCGGCACCAACGGAATGGCGTCGGCCAGCGGATGGCCGACATAGGTGGCTGGCACGCCATGGGCGCGCAGCAGGTCCGGTTCAAACGGGAACAGGCACAGCACATGGTCCACGCTGGCCGCCATGTTCTTCACTCGGCCGCCGCGCCATGCCCAGACCGACGGGCAAACGAAGTGGATCGACGGCACCCCCGCGGCCTTCAGCTGTGACTCCAGGCCCAGGTTGAAGTCGGGCGCATCCACGCCGATGAAAGCCGCTGGCGGTTCGGCCAGCAGGCGCTGCGCCAGATGACGCCGAATGCCCGCAATGTCGCGGTAGTGCCGAAGCACCTCCACATAACCCCGCACCGCCAGCCTGTCGTGTGGCCACCAGGCCGTGAAGCCTTGTTCGGCCATGCGCGGCCCACCAATGCCATCGGCCTGCAGCCCCGGCCAGCGCCGGCGCAAGCCGCCCAGCAGCAGGCCCGCCAGCAAGTCGCCCGAAGCCTCGCCGGCAACCAGAGCCAGGCGCATCGACATGCGCCGCTAGCGCGCGATGCCGCGGGTGGACGCTGCCAGGAAGTCAAGCAGCAGCTGCACGTCGCCATCGCCGTCCCCCTGACCTGGAGGCAACTTGCCGAGCAACTCGGCGATCGCCTGACGCGCCAACTCCAGCGTCAAGCCCTCGCGGTACAACAAGCGGTGCATGTGCTTCACCTGCGCAATGCGCTCGCGCGAAAAACCGCGCCGGCGCAAGCCTTCTGCATTGGTGCCGGGCACTGAAAGCGGGTTGCCGGCGGCGGTCATGAAAGGCGGCACGTCTTGCGAGACATGACTCTGGAAACCCGTCATGGCATGCGCACCAATTTTGCAGTGCTGGTGAACGCCGGTGAGGCCGCCGATGAAGCCCCAGTCACCCACCTGCACATGGCCTGCCAGCGTGGCGTTGTTGGCCAGGATGGTGTGGCTGCCAACCTGCACATCGTGCGCAATGTGCACGTAGGCCATGATCCAGTTGTCGTCACCCACCCGCGTAACCCCCGCGTCTTGCGCCGTTCCGCGGTTAAAGGTGCAGAACTCGCGCACGGTGTTGCGGTCGCCCAGCACCAGTTGTGTGGGCTCGCCGCTGTACTTCATGTCCTGTGGCGCTGCGCCCAGCGCAGCGTGCGAAAAGATGCGGTTGTCGCGGCCGATGGTGGTGGGGCCCTCGATCACACAGTGGGCTCCTATCGTGGTGCCGGCGCCGACCTTCACGCCCGGCCCGATCACCGCATACGGCCCCACGCTCACGCCCTCATCCAACTCGGCATGATGGTCGACGACCGCGGTGGCGTGCACCTGAACCACGGCGTCAGGCCACCTTGCGCAAGGTGCACATCAACTCGGCCTCGACGGCTGTCTGCCCGTCGACGCTGGCACGAGTTTTGTACTTGTAGATGCCGGACTTCGCGCGCTCGAAGCGCGCTTCCAGGATGAGCTGGTCGCCCGGCCCCACCGGCCGCTTAAAACGTGCGCCATCGATGCCGACAAAGTACACCACGGTGTCATGGCCGGGCTCGATACCCATCGACTCGAAGGACAGCAACGCCGCCGCCTGCGCCAGGGCTTCGAGCATCAGCACCCCTGGCATCACCGGCCGCAACGGAAAATGGCCACCAAAGAATGGCTCGTTGATGGTGACGTTCTTCAACGCCTTGATGCGCACGTCCTTTTCAAATTCGAGCACGCGGTCTACCAATAGAAAAGGGTAGCGGTGCGGCAACTTGCGCAGGATGTGCTGGATGTCCATCATCTGGTGTTCTTCTTTTCCAGGGCGCGCAAACGTTCGCGCAACGAATACAACTGGCGCAGAGTCGCCGCATTCTTTTCCCATGACGCATTGTCATCGAAGGGAAACAAGCCGCTGTACCGGCCCGGCTTGTGGATGGACCGCGTGACCACGGTCGCGGCCGTGATGTGTACGTGGTCGCACAGTTCCAGATGACCCAGGATGATGGCGCCGCCACCGGCCGTGCAGTGCTGGCCTATACGCGCGCTGCCAGCCACGCCGACACAGCCGGCAAAAGCACTGTGCGCACCGACACGCACGTTATGGCCGATCTGCACCAGGTTGTCGAGCTTGACACCGTCTTCGAGCACGGTGTCATCAAGCGCACCGCGATCGATGCAGGTGTTGGCGCCGATTTCCACATCGTCGCCGATGGCCACCCCGCCGAGTTGTTCGATCTTCTCCCAGCGGCCCTCGGCGGGCGCAAAACCGAAGCCGTCGGCGCCGATGACGGCGCCGCTGTGCAAGATGCCGCGGGCCCCGATCCGGCAGGCGTCGCCCAACACCACGCGCGGCTTGAGCCAGGTGCCGGCGCCCACCACCGCACCTTCGCCCACATGGCATTGCGCACCGACCACCGCGCCCACGCCGAGCCGTGCCCCGCGCCCCACGAATGTCAGCGCGCCGACGCTGACGCCGGCTGCCAGGGTGACACCGGCCTCAACGACGGCGCTGGCATGCACACCCGGCGCGGCCGGCCGCCGCGTCTGCGCCGCCCACCACTGCGTGAGCTTGGCAAATGTCAAATAAGGGTCGTCGCAGATCAGCGCAAAGCCGCGCGCCACAGCGGCTTCGCGAAGTTCAGGGCCGACGATGACGCAACCCGCCGCGCTGCCGCTCAGCTGGTCGCGGTAGCGCGGGTTGGACAGAAAGCAAATGGTGCCGGTGTCGGCACCGACCAGCGGCCCGATGCGAGTGATTAGCAGCGTTTCGTCGCCGAGCAGTTCACCACCCAGCAGGCGGTGGAGGTCACCCAGTCGTGCCTGCACCGCGCGGGCCGAAAGCCAGCCTCAGCGGGCGGGGCCCGCCGGCGTGTTGAGTACCTTGATGACCTTGTCGGTGATGTCGACACGGCCGCTGGCGAAAATCACTTCCTGCAGGATGACGTCGTATTTCTCGGAGTCGAAGATCTGCTTGATGACCCTGTTCGCACGCTCCACCACCGCCGCCAGCTCTTCGTTGCGACGCTGGTTCAGGTCTTCCTGGAATTCGCGGCGCTTGCGCTGCAAGTCGCGATCTTGTTCGACCAAATCGCGTTGGCGGCGCGAACGGTCGGCATCTGCCAGCGTCGGGCTGTCTTTTTCCAGCTTGTCACCCGCCGCCTTCAGGCGCGAAACGGCGTCATTGAGTTCTTTCTCGCGCTTGCCAAACTCGGCTTCCAGCTTGGTTTGTGCTGCCTTGGCCGGCGTGGCCTCACGCAGCACACGTTCGCTGTTCACATAGCCAATCTTGAGTTCCTGCGCGACCGCCGGGGCGGCCATCGAAAGGGACAAGGCGGCGGCGGCGAAAGCGGCAGAAGCCTGGGTGGCGAACATCTTCATCAGAAAGCAGTCCCGATCTGGAATTGAAAGCGTTGGATTCTATCGTTGCGCTGCAACTGCAATGGCTTGCCCCAGCTGAGCTTCAGCGGCCCCACCGGTGAAATCCAGCTTAGGCCCAGGCCGGCCGACGAGCGCAACGAAGACCCAGTCAGCTTCTCGTCTTCGGCCCATACGTTACCTACGTCGGCGAACGCGAAGATGCGCAGCGAGCGGTCATTGCCCGTGCCCGGCACCGGGAAATACAGCTCGGTGTTCAAGTTAAAACGCCGGTTGCCACCGATGTAAGCGCCGGTGGGGTCCACCACACCCAGCGAACCTTGCTCGAACACACGCACCGTGCCCAGGCCACCACCTTAGAAGTTCTTGAATACAGGGTAGGGCTTGCCACCCAGCCCCTTGCCGATGCCGATCTCGGCGTTCACGCCCAAGGACATGCGAAACGGAAGCGGCCAAAATTCCTGGTGCTGCAAATTGATGCGGGTGTACTGCACATCGCCCAGCGGGCTCCATTCCAGGTTGACACGCTGGTAACGGCCGGCTTGTGGCGCGATCACGTTGTCGCGCGAATCGCGGGCCCAACCCAACGTCAACGGGAAGGCATTGCTGTTGGCGCCATACAGCACACGGTAGTTCAGGTAGCTCAGCGGAATGCCTGCCGAGGCACCGATCTCGGTGCGCTCGAACCCCACGCCCAGGAACACGGTGTCGTACTCGGAAAAAGGCACGCCGAAGCGCACCGCAGCGCCTGGCGTGGTCAGCTGATACTGGTCGCCCAGGCTGTTCAGCGGCCGGCTGGTGCGGTAGAAGATATCAAAGGCCCGCGAGACACCGTCCACCGTGAAGTACGGGTCCACCGTGCTCAACACCAGCGCGCGATTGGTGCGGCTGGTATTGACTTCCACACCCAGATAGTTGCCCGAGCCAAACGCGTTTTCCTGCTTCACCGACGCGTTGAAGGTGAACTTCTCGGCATTGGAATAACCCGCACCCACCTGCAAGGCACCGGTGGGTTTTTCGGTCAGGCGCACCACCAGGTCGACCTGATCGGGCGATCCCTGCACCTCGTTGGTCTCGACCTCCACTTCCTTGAAAAACCCCAGCCGGTCGACACGTTCTTTCGACAGCTTGATCAGCCCGCCGTCGTACCAAGCGGCCTCCAGCTGGCGAAATTCGCGGCGCACCACTTCGTCGCGGGTGCGAGTGTTGCCGGCCAGGTCGATGCGACGCACGTACACGCGTCGCTGCGGGTCGGCGGCCAGCACCACGGCCACCTGGCCGGTGGTGCGGTCAATCTCGGTGCGAGGCTCGACCCGTGCGAAGGCATAGCCGTACAGGCCGAACAGGTCGGTGAAGCGGCGCGCGGTTTCCGTCACAGCGTCACCGCGGTACGGCTGGCCGGGGCGCAGGGCGATGAAGGCCTGGAACTCGGCATCTTTGCCCAGGTAGTCGCCCTCAAGCCGCACCGAGGTGACGGTGTAGGGCTGCCCCTCGCGCACCGAGATGGCGATCGAGATTGTTTGTTTGTCGGGCGAGATGGTGACTTGGGTCGACTCGATGGCAAATTCGAGGTAACCGCGGTTCACGTAGTAGGCACGCAGCTTTTCCAGATCGGCGTTGAGCTTGCTGCGGGCGTAACGGTCGGTCTTGCTGTACCAGGTGAACCAGCCACTGGGCGTGAGCTCGAACAGGCCCAGCAGGGTCGATTCAGAGAACACGTTGGCACCGACGATGCGGATGTCGCGGATGCGCGCCGCATCGCCCTCGGTCATGGCGAAGCTGACGTTGACGCGGTTGCGTTCCAGCGGCGTGATGGTGGTCACCACTTCGGCACCATACAAACTGCGGCTGAGGTACTGGCGCTTGATTTCCTGTTCGGCACGGTCGATCAGCGCACGGTCGAAGGGCAGGCCCTCGCCGATGCCGGCATCGCGCAGCGACTTGGTCAGCGGGTCCTTGTCGAATTCTTTCAAGCCCACAAAGGTGACGGTGGCGATGATCGCGCGCTCTTCCACCACCACGACCGCCACCTGGCCTTCAATGTCGATGCGAACGTCTTTGAACAGCCCGGTGGCAAACAACGAACGCAACGCGGTGGAACCCTTGTCGTCGTTGTACGTATCGCCGATGCGAAACGGCAGGGCTGCGAACACGGTGCCGGGGTCGGTGCGCTGGATGCCCTCGACTCGGATGTCTTTGATGACGAAGGGCTCGACAGCGAGCGCCGCCGGGGCAGCCACCAGGGCAGCCACCGACACCACCAACGCCACGGCAGGGCGCAGCGGCCCGAATGGGTGAACAGGGAACATGGGATTCAGTGCAGGCCCAGCAAGCGGGCAACGTCGTTGAAAAGGGCGACTGACAT
>ENA-OBIT01000224-OBIT01000224.1-metagenomes-genome-assembly--contig:-NODE-224-length-24493-cov-4.86059_pt1 | contig 24493 bp, 19 predicted proteins | sample MGYA00153386_OBIT01 | MGnify analysis MGYA00153386
GCGCCGCCGCCGCCGACACGCCCGCGAGCCACCGCCTCGGCCGAACCCGCCGCGGCCGTCGATGCGGCGTCGCTGTTGGCGGCGCTGCAGGACGGCCTGGGCGTCGACGGTCTGGCGATCGACGCGCTGACGCCGGAACTGATGCGGCTGCTCGGCCAGCTGGTGCACGAGGCGACCAAGGGCACCGTCGACCTGCTGGTGGCCCGCGCAGCGCTCAAGCGCGAGGTGCGTGCCGAGGTGACGATGATCGTCGCGCGTGAAAACAACCCGCTCAAGTTTTCACCGTCGGTGGAGGTGGCGCTGTCCCATCTGCTCAAGCCGACCGCGCGCGGTTTCATGGCGCCCGAGCTGGCGATGCGCGACGCCTACGACGATCTGCGCGCGCACCAGTTCGGCTTCCTCGCCGGCATGCGCGCCGCGTTGGAGGGCGTGCTCAAGCGCTTCGACCCGGTCGTGCTCGAGAGCAAGCTGACGCAGGGTTCGGTGTTGTCGAACCTGTTGCCGGGCAGCCGCAAGGCGCGCATGTGGGACCTGTTCAACGAGCTTTACGGGCAAATCTCGGCCGAGGCGTCCGACGACTTCCACGAACTGTTCGGCAAGGAATTTTTGCGTGCGTACGAGAGCTACATCGACGAACTGGCGAAGGACCGGTCGTGAAGCGGGGTGACGCGCCGATGAGCGCGCCGGGCTGCCCTTCAGCGCGAATCCCGAAGAGTCCCGCGCGGAGGGTCGTTCAGTGAGCGTGCAGATCGAACTGGCCATCTTGTCGCGGCAGGGCGGCCGCTCCTACAACGAAGATGCCTGCGGCCATTGGCACTCCGACAGCAACCTGTGCTGCGTGGTGGCCGACGGCGCCGGTGGCCACGGCGGCGGCGACAAGGCGTCCCGGCTGGCGGTGCAAAGCATCATCGGCAGCTATTCGGCAGCGCCGCAAGCCTCGTCCGAATCGGTGCGCGAGATGATCCTGCAGTCCAGCCGCAGCGTCATCGAACACCGGGCCGACGGCGCGGCGCAGCAGAACATGCACAGCACCGTGGTCGCGCTGTTCGTCGACCTGGACCACAACACCGCGGCCTGGGGCCACTGCGGCGATTCGCGGCTGTATGTGTTCCGCGCTGGCGCGATGGTGCTGCAAACGCGCGATCACAGCCTGGTGCAGTCGCTCGTCGATGGCGGCCTGCTCGCGGCCGACCAGGCGCACAACCATCCGCAACGCAGCGAGTTGCTGTCGGCGCTGGGCGTGGCCGAGGATCAGTTGCTGATCGGCGTGTCGGCCGAACCTTGGGTGCTGCAGGCGGGCGATGTGTTCCTGCTGTGCACCGACGGTCTGTGGGAGTACGTGGCCGTGACCGCGATCGAGGCGGCCCTGGCGCAGGCACCCGACCCGCAAGCCTGGCTGGACGACCTGGAACAACAGGTGCTGGCGGCCGCCGCGCACAAGCCCAACCACGACAACTTCAGCGCCCTGACCGTGTGGGTCAGCGAGCACTGAGCGGGAGTATCGAGATGCCCAAACAAGTCTGCATGGGTGCCTTGCTGACGTGCACTTTCGGCGCGGCCCCGAGCTCGCTGGTGGTGTTGCCGAAAAACCGGGTGATGAGCTCGATGATGCCGGCCGCCAACATCATGGACAACCTGCCGATCGTCAACATCGTGCCGTTCGGTGCCTGCACCTCGCCGAACAATCCGGCCGTGATCGCCGCGCTGGGGTCGCCGATGCCCTGCGTGCCGGTGATCCCTGCGCCCTGGTCTCCCGGTTCGCCCACCGTGCTGATCGCCAACATTCCAGCGCTCAACAGCACCAGCAAACTGATGTGCGCCTGGGCCGGCATGATCGCCGTGAGCATGCCCGGCCAGCTGACTCACGACATCGCATGACACCCGTTGTGGCCGGTGGCGTGAGTGCGGGAAGTACCACCCCTTCACGGCTTGACGTGAAGTAAAGTCAGCTGCGCTTTCGGCACCACCTCGCGGTTCAAAACCTGTTCGAGCCGCTGCACGCCTTCGACATCGGCCTGGTCTGAACACATTCTTGACAGCCCACATTGAACGATTGCCATGACCTGGTTTAACAAGGTGGTTTGGACGGAGGGCATGTTCCTCCAGCCGCAGCATTTCCAGCAGCACGACCGCCATGTCGACTACCAGCTCCGGCAGCGGTTCATCGCCTGCATGGGACATGCATGGGGCTTTGTCTCGATCTCGATCGACGATGCTGCGCTGGCGCTGGGCAAGCTCAGTCTGAACGCGGCGCAGGGCGTGTTGCCCGACGGCACCGCGTTCGCGATTCCGGGCAATGACGCAGCGCCTGCCGCGCTCGATGTGCCCGGTGACGCACGCAATGAGCGCGTGGTGCTGGCATTGGCGCTGCAGCGTCCCGGGTTCGTCGAGTCGGATGCCGAACAGGCGGCCGGCTCGATGGGCCCGCGCTACCAGGTGGCCGAGGTGCAGGTGGGCGACAGCAACACCAACCTCGACCGCGATGCGTCGGTGCAGATCGGGCGCCTGAACCTCAAGCTGATGCTCGAGCGCGACGCCGGCGAGGGCTACGCCACGATCGCCGTGGCGCGCGTGGTCGAGCGGCGGGCCGACAACAAACTGGTGCTCGATGCGCAGTTCATCCCGCCGATGCTGCAGGCGCAGGGCCACGCCATCCTCGACGGCTATGTGCGCGAACTGTGCGGCCTGCTGCACCAGCGCGGCGAGGCATTGGCCGCGCGCTTGACGCAGCCCGGCCGGGGCGGCGTGGCCGAGATTGCCGACTTCCTGTTGCTCGAGTCGGTGAACCGCTCGCAGCCGGTGTTCGTGCAACTCAGCCAGCGATCCGTGCTGCACCCGGAGACGCTGTACGCGGCCTGCCTGGGCCTGGCGGGCGACCTGTCGACCTTTCGCGACAAGCGCCGGCCACCCGCTTTTCCGGAATATCTGCACGATGACCTGGCGCGTTGTTTCCGCGCGGTGATCGACGACCTGCGGCAGTCGCTGTCGATGGTGATGGAGCAGACCGCGATCCCGATCGAATTGCAGGACCGCAAGTACGGCATCCGCGTCGCCATCATCCCCGACCCCGAACTGCAGCGCACCGCGAGTTTCGTGCTGGCCGTGACGGCGCAGATGCCCGGCGATGCGCTGCGGGCACGCTTTCCGACCCAGGTCAAGATCGGCCCGGTGGAGCGCATCCGCGACCTCGTCAACCTGCAGTTGCCCGGCGTCACGCTGCGCCCGCTGCCGGTGGCGCCGCGCCAGATTCCCTACCACGCCGGCTTCAACTACTTCGAGCTGGACACGCGCAACAACGACTTGTGGAAGCAGCTCGAGACCTCGGGCGGACTGGCGATGCACATCGCCGGCGAGTTTCCCGGGCTCGAGCTCGAGTTCTGGGCCATCCGGGGCTGAGCGCCTCGTCGACCTCGCGAGCAAGCGGACTTTGATCAGGAATCGCCATGGCTGAGAAAGGTTTGGAAGACGACCCGTTTTCCGCGTTCGAGTCCGATCGAACCATCATCAAGCCCAGCGGTGGACGGGCCGCCCGGTCGCCGGGCGCGGCACAGCCCGCGGGCCAGCCGGCAGCGCGCGTCGAACAGGTCGGCAAGGAGGCACCGCTGGCGCTCGATGCGCTGATGACCGCGAATCTGAACCCGTTGGTGTCCGCCGCGTCGCCCCTGCTCAGCGCCGCGCCACGCATCCGAGCCATGGCACAGCATCCGAACCCGGCCGGTTTGAAAGATGCGCTCGCCGACGGTGTGCGCAAGTTCGAGAGCCAGGCGCGCAGCGAGGGCCTGCCCAACGAACAGGTGATCGCGGCGCGCTACATCCTGTGCACGTTGCTCGACGAATCGGCCGCCAGCACGCCGTGGGGCGGCTCGGGCGTCTGGGCCAACCAGAGTCTGCTGGTGCTGTTCCACAACGAGACCTGGGGTGGCGAGAAGGTTTTTCAGCTGATGTCCAAGCTGGCCGAGAACGTGGGCGCCAATCGCAACCTGCTCGAGCTGATGTACGTCGTGCTCGCGTTCGGCTTCGAGGGCCGTTACCGGGTGCAAAGCGATGGCAAGGCGCAGCTCGACAGCGTGCGCGTGCGGCTGTCGCAGATGCTCAAGCAAGGCCGCCCTGATGCCGACAAGGCGCTGTCGCCGCGCTGGGAAGGTGCGCCGGCGAAGGTCGCCAAGCTCGGCGCCGGCGTGCCGATGTGGGTCGTCATGTCGCTGGCGGGCTTGTTGCTCACGATCGCCTACGTCGGCTTGCGGCTGTCGATCAACAGCCATTCCGACCCGGTCTTCTCGACCCTGCAGGGGCTCGACGTGCCGGCCGCCACGGTGGTGGCGCCGCCACCGCCGGCACCGGCTGAAACGCCCCGGCTGGCCAAGCTGCTCGAAGCCGAGGTGAGCGCCGGACAGGTGCAGGTGCGCGACCTGGCGGACCGTTCCATCGTCGTCATCAAGGGCGACGGCTTCTTCGAGCCCGGCAGCGCCGTGATTGCCGACCGCGTCAAGCCGCTGCTCGGGCGCATCGAGTCGGCGCTGCAGGTGTTGCCGGGTCAGGTGCTGATCACCGGCCACACCGACAACCAGCCGATCCGATCGGTGCGTTATCCGTCCAACTGGCACTTGTCGCAAGACCGCGCCGATGCCGTCAAGTCGCTGCTGTCCACCACGCTGAAGCCGGAACGCCTGCGTGCCGAGGGCCGCGCCGACGCGCAGCCGGTCGAGGACAACAGCACCGCGGCCGGCCGCACCAAGAACCGGCGCGTCGAGATCACGCTGTTTGTCGCCGCAAGCGCCTGATGCCGCCGCCCACCCGCCCGCCGACCTCAGTTTTCCTGGCCGAGACCGCCGCATGAAGAAGCTGCTGCAAGTCCTGTTTCACCCGCTGCTGCTGGCCGTGATCGGCGTGCTGGCGCTGTCGGCGGTGCTCTGGTGGCTCGGGCCGATGATCTCGTTCGGCGACCGCCGCCCGCTCGACCCGGTGTGGGTGCGTGCTTGGTTGATCGGTCTGATGTTCGCGGTGCTGGCATTGAAGGTGCTGTTCGGCACGTTGAAGCGGCGCAAGACCAATGCCGCGCTGGTGGCCGGCATGAGCAAGGGCCCGAGCGCGAGCGACAAAGAGCTCGGCACGCTGAACGACCGTTTCGCGCAAGCGATCGACGTGCTCAAGCAGGCCCCGATGGGCGGCGGTTCGCGCTCGATCTTCAAGCGCGGGCAGTTTTTGTACGAGCTGCCCTGGTACATCTTCATCGGCGCGCCCGGGTCGGGAAAGACCACGGCATTGCTCAACGCCGGCCTCACCTTTCCGCTGGCCGAGAAGATGGGCTCGGGTGGCGTGCGCGGTGTGGGCGGCACCCGCAACTGCGACTGGTGGTTCACCGACCAGGCCGTGCTGATCGATACCGCCGGCCGCTACACGACGCAGGAGTCGGACAGTGCGGCCGACGCGACCGCCTGGGACGGCTTCCTGGCGCTGCTGCGCAAGGCCCGGCCGCGCCGGCCCATCAACGGCGTGCTGCTCACGGTCAACATCCAGGACCTGCTGCAGCAGAACCCGGCCGAGCGCAAAGAGCACGCCGGCAAGCTGCGCGCGCGCATGCAGGAACTGTCGCTGAAGCTCGGCGTGCGCGCGCCGGTCTATGTGCTGATCACCAAGACCGACCTGATCGCCGGCTTCAACGAAAGCTTCGGCGACCTCGGCAAGGAAGAACGCAACCAGGTGTGGGGCTTCAGCTTCCCGTACTCGCCGCAAAGCAGCGAGGACACGCTGAGCAACTTCGCGTCCGAGTACGCGGCGCTCGAAAAGCGCCTGCGCGACCGTGTCGTCGACCGCATGGACGCCGAGCAGGACGTGCTCAAGCGCGCCGCCATCTTCAACTTCCCGCAGCAGTTCGCTGGCATCAAAGGGCTGCTCGGTGGCTTCCTCGAGCAGGTGTTCAGCGCCGGTGGGCAGCTCGAGGACAGGCCGTTGCTGCGCGGCGTTTACTTCACCAGCGGCACCCAGGAAGGCACGCCGATCGACCGTGTGATGGGCACGCTGGCACGCACGTTCGGCGTCGAACGCCGTCTTGCCGCCGTGGCGCCGGCGCGTGGCGGCAAGAGCTTTTTCCTGCACCGGCTGCTGCGTGATGTGATCTTCGTCGAGCAAGGCCTGGTGGGCGAGAACCGTGCGATGGAAACCCGGCGCGCGCGGCTGCGGCTGGCCGGCTTTGCGGCCACCGCTGTCGTGGCGCTGTCGGTATTGGCCGGGTGGTTCGTCAGCTATGGCCGCAACAAGGCTTACGTGAATCAGATCGAGGCCAAGCTGCCCGAACTGCGCAAGGCGGTCGACAGCATTCCGCCGGCAACCACCAGCGACGTCTCGCCGCTGCCGGGCGTGTTGTCGGCAGTGCGCCTGGCGCCGCAACCCGAAGGCTTCGCGCTCGACTCGCCGCCGCTGCTGATGTCGCTGGGTCTGTACCAGGGCGGCAAGCTCGACGCCGGGGCCGAGCTTGGCTATCAGCGTCTGCTGGAACACACGCTGATGCCGCGCGTGGTGCGTCGGCTCGAGGAGCGGCTGCGCTCGGCCAACCGCGACAACCTGGAAGTCGCCTACGAGGGACTCAAGGCGTACGTGATGCTGTACACGCCCGACAAGTTTGACGCCGAGGCTTTCAAGGCCTGGGTCACGGTCGACTGGGATGCCACGCTCGAGCGCAGCACCTCGCCGGCGCAACGCGAGGCGCTGGCGGTGCACCTGGATGCCATGCTCGCGCAGGGCGCGCCGCAGCCGGCCGCTCCGATCGACAAGGCGCTGGTGGCCGGCGTGCGTGACATGCTGGTTGCGTTCCCGCTCGAATACCGCGTCTTCAGCCGCCTCAAACGTGCCCAGTTGGGTGCCAACGTGCCTGCCTTCACGGTGGCAGGCGCGGCCGGGCCGCCCGCCCTGCAGGTGTTCGAGCGCATCAGCGGCGAGCCGCTGACGAAGGGCATCTCGGGCCTGTACACCAAGGAGGGCTTCCAGAAATCGTTCCAGCTCAGCGTCGAAAAGGCCACCAAGCAACTGGCGGCCGAGGAAAGCTGGGTGCTCGGCATCCGCCCGGTGGACGCCAAGCCGCTGGCCAACCTGACCGGCAGCGGCGAACTGACCGACCGGGTGCGCCGGCTTTACTTCGAGGAATACATCAAGGTCTGGGACAAGTACATCGCCGACCTCCGCATCGTCAAGCTGACCAGCCTGTCGCAAAGCCTCGACGTTGCCCGCATCCTGTCGGCGGTCGACTCCCCGCTGGCCGCCTTCATGCGCGGCGTTGCGCGTGAAACGACGCTCGTCGACGCGCCCAAGCCCGGCGCGCCCGACATCAACCTGCCGGCCCAGGCGGGCACGGTCAAGCGCGAGCTGAAGGATTTGATGACGGGCTCCGGCGTCGCCCCCAGCGGGCCGCCGCTGGAGCAGATGGTCGATGACCACTTTGCGTCCGTGCGCCGGCTCATGCAGGGTCAGCCGGCGCCGATCGACGAGGTGCTCAAGCTGTTCAACGAGGTCTACGTGCAGCTCGCGGCGGTCGATGCGGCGCAAAAGAGCAAATCTGCGCCGCCGCCCAGCGCCGGCGCAGATCGCCTGAAGGCCGCCGCCGGGCAGCAACCTGAACCGATCCGCGCCGTGCTCGAAAGCCTGGCGGGTGCCGCAGCCACGCAAGGCCGGAGCGTGGAACTGGCGGGTCTGAGCGGCGAGCTCAAGCCGATCAGCGATTTCTGCGCGCGTGCCATCGCGGGCCGCTACCCATTCACCACCAGTTCCAAGTCGGACGTGCCGACCGAGGACTTCGCGCAGTTCTTCGGTGCGGGCGGCATGCTCGACGACTTCTACCAGCGTCGGCTGTCCACGATCGTCGACACCAGCACGCCGGTCTGGACCTTCAAGCCACTGGCCGACGGCGCGCGCCCGGTCAACGCCGCCGCGCTGGCCGATTTCCAGCGCGGTGCCCGCATCAAGGATGTGTTCTTCCGCGCGGGCGGCAAGACACCCGGGTTTCGCATCGAGATCCGGGCGGTCGAGATCGCGGAAGGACTGAAGGAGATCGATCTCGACATCGACGGTCAGATATTCAAGTTCAGCGCCGGCAACACCACGCCGGCATCGATTCAATGGCCAAGTGCGCGGCTGAGTTCGCAGATCAAGCTGAGCACTGCGGGCGGCGGTGCGCCGCTCATCTTCGATGGGCCGTGGGCGCTGTTTCGCCTGTTCGACCGATTCGACGTGAAGCCGACCGCGCAGCCCGAGCGTTTCATCGTCGACATGAACCTCGAGGGTAAAACCGCACGGCTCGAGGTCACCGCGAGCAGCGTCTTCAATCCGTTCAGGCTCAGGGAGATGCAGCAATTCCGCTGCCCCGGTGCGCTGTGACCGGACGGTACGAATCAGCATCACTTTGATGACAGCGTTGCCACAGGCACCGGGCTGGTACGGCAAATTGCCGTCGCTGGGCGACTTTGCGTCGCGCCGGCTGCCGCCCGAGTTCATCGAGCCCTGGGATCTCTGGCTAAGCGAGCGCATCGCTGCACTGCGCGTTGCGCTGGGGGCGGGTTGGCTCGATGCCTACCTGAGCAGTCCGACCTGGCGCTTCGTGCTGATGCCGGGTGCGATGCCGGGTGCCCTGCCTGGTCTGCCGATCGGGCAGGCTTGGGCGGGCGTGCTGATGCCGTCGGTCGACCGGGTCGGGCGGTATTTTCCGCTCACGCTGGCCACGCCGGTGGCGCTGTGGCCCGGGCCGGCGTCCGCGCTCGAACCGTTGTTGGCCTGGTTGCAGCAACTCGAAGACCTGGCGCTCGCCGCGTTGCAGGACGACTGGCGCATCGATCAGATCGAGCAAGCGTTGCAGCAACTGCCGGCGCCGCCGCAGCGAGCCACTGTGTTGCCAGCCGAGCAGGCGCTGGCGCAGGCATTGCAGCAGCCCAGCGGCTTCGTGGCCATCGACGGTCGGGCAGATCCTGCCGGCTTGGCGGCACTGTGGGCGCAGGTGCTGGGCGATGTCGCACCGGGTTGGCGGCAGGCGCTGGCCGGCCGCTCATGCTGGATGGCCGACGGGCCTGCCAAGCCCCGGTTGCTGGTCAGCCTCGGGCTGCCCGATTCCGCTGCATTCGTGCGCATGTTCGGTGCAAACGGCGCTGCGCCAGACGATGCGTGAGCCATTGGCGCGCGTGAGCCGCTTGGTTGCAGTGCGAGCCGCATCTGGCCGCCTCGAACGTCAATGCCTGCAGCCCCCGCGATTTCACTGACCATCGGAGAGCAGATGTCGAACGTCACATGGGGTTTCAATTTCGGATCGCTCAACCACAGCGGCGCCGCGCCGGTGCCCAAGCGTGGCGCTGCGCGTCGCATCGTCGTGATGGGTGATTTCAGCGCCGGTGCCGCCGCGGGGCGTCTGGACACTGGCCCAGCGCTGGCGCGACGCAAACTCATCCCGGTCGAGTTCGACACGCTGGAAGACACCTTGCAGCGTTTGCGGGTCAGGCTGTTGTTGCCGCTGGGCGATGCGGGGTCGGGCGTCGAGCTGGAATTTGCGGACCTCGACGCCTTCCACCCGGATGCGCTTTACCGGTCGCTGGACGTTTTCCAGGCGCTGGCCGATTTGCGCAAACGCTTGAACAACACCGCCAGCTTTGCCAAGGCCGCCGCGGAGGTGCAGTCCTGGGGCGGCACTGTCAAGAACAAAGTGCGCAAGCGCCGTTCGCGCAGCGGCTCGCCAGCCGCCGACGCGCGCCTGAGCGATTTCGCGCGGCTGGTCGGCGTCGCCCCGGAACTGCGCACCGACACCCCGGTCGACGCGCTGCTGCGGCAGATCGTCGGCCCGCTGGTGCAGGCCGCAGCCGATCCGAAACGCGATGCGATGGTGGCCACGGTCGACGAGGCGCTGTCGGCGGCGATGCGCGAGGTGCTCCACCAGAGCGAGTTCCAGAACCTGGAATCGCTCTGGCGTGGCCTGGACATGCTGCTGCGGCGCATCGAAACCGGGCCGTCCCTGCAGGTGCTGCTGCTCGATGTGTCGGCGGAAGAACTCGCGGCCGACCTCAGCAGCGCCGACGACCTGAGCGACAGCGGGCTCTACTCGCTGCTGGTGGAGCAGCGTGCCGCCGAAAAGAACGGCGGCGTCTCGCTCATCTGCGGCCTGTACCAGTTCGAAGCCACACCGCCGCACGCCGAACTGCTCGGGCGCATGGCGCACATCGCAGCGCAGGCGCAGGCGCCTTTTGTGACCGCCATCTCGGCCGATGGCCTGATGGACCGCAAGAACCCGCCGCATGAGCTGGTGATGGAATCGATGCAGGCTTTGCGCGAAATGCCGCAGGCTTCGAACTTGGCACTGCTTGCGCCGCGCTTCATGCTGCGGCACCCGTACGGCAAGCGCAGCGACCCGATCGGTGTGTTCGCCTTCGAGGAATTCACCGCGGCCGAAGGCATGCGCGGCATGTTGTGGGGTCATCCGGCGATCCTGGCGGCGTGCCTGTTGGCGGCTCCCAGCCCGACCTTGTCGATCGGCGACCTGCCGTTCCATTACGTCGTGGACGGCGACGGCGATCAGGTGGGTCTGCCGTGCACCGAGCGGCTGGTGTCGGCCGAGATCGCCGCGCAGCTCGGCCGATACGGCATCAACAGCCTGATGGCCCACAAAGGTCAGCCCGAACTGCGGCTGGCCGGTCTCGATGCGACGAACGGCGAGGCGTTGAGCTGGCACGCGGCGCCGAAGCCCGTGATGCGGGCGACTGCGCGGGCGCCGGTCGCCGCCGAGTCGCCCGAGTCAGACGCTCGAAGCGATGAGCCCGAGCTTCAGGCCGCGGGTGGCGCGTCGGGTATTGGTGAAGGCGCACAGACGCTGGAAAGCGCCGATACCAGCCTGGACGACCTGTTGGCAAGCTTGGCAGACACCGAGACGCCGGCCGCCGACCCGGGCGGAGCCGACGACGACATCGACCCGGAACTGGCCGCCCTGCTGAAATCGCTTGAGTGACGAGACCCATCCGCGGGCCGCTGCGGCCCCCGCCGCGGACCAGACGTCAATGCGCGGTGGGCGGCGGCGGCTCGTCGGTCGATTCGCCTTCGGCGGGAGGTGCGGTCTCGACGCGGTAGTCCTCGCTCGCCCAGGCCCCCAGGTCCTGGTTCTTGCAGCGGGCGCAACAAAACGGCCGCGAAGTGTTGGCGGGGCCATAAATACTCGGCCCTGCACACCGCGGGCAGCGAATGATGCGGACGGAAGGCGGGGTGTCGCTCATCAGCAGTATTTGAGCCAGGCAGGGGCGCCTGCTTGAATTTTTGCTGTCAAAGCCTGCGTCAGGTGCACAACGTCAGTTCGAAGCTGGCGTCGGTGCTGCTGGGTTTCAGGCGGCCGTCGGCCTCCTGTCGCATCATGCGCACCGACACCATCAAGCGGTGGCCGCTGATCTCCGGCACACGGTTTTCCGCGTCGTCCAACCGCAGGCGCAGCAAGTGGTACGCGCGCCCCGGCGGCAGGCTCTGTTGATATTGCCCACCAAGCGCGACCACCTTGTGCGGCACGCCCGAGTCGCGCAGCAGGCCCAGCAACACCTGCAGCGCCTCGGCCAGCGGCATCAGGGTGCTGGCCCACTGCATCAGGTCGGCACGACGGCGTTGTGGATCGAATTGCTGCCAGGCGTAATAGGCCGGCAGGTCGAACTCGCAGGTGCCACCGGGAATGCTGATGCGACTGCGCACGCTCATCAGCCATTCGTTGCTGGCCAGCACCGCACCCGCCTTGCCCTGCAACTGGTTCAGCCCATTGAAGGCGTGATCGATGCGGACGACGACGTCGTCGAGCAGCGCTTCTGAGATCGACGGATTTCCTCGATAACTGTTGAGCTGTGACTTTTGCCGCTCGAGGTCTTTCAGCAGATCGGACTTGAGATCGGCACGTGAGGCGACGTCGGTGATTTCGAAGATCGTGGCCAGCGCGTAATGGTGGTCGACGGCGGTGTCGCGCGCCATCAGCTGCCCGAACCGGTCAAAAAGGTGTTCCAGACGCAGCATCGTCCGGATGCTTTCGTTGAACGGGTATTCGTAAAGGATCAAGGTGCTGGTTCCCGCAGATTCCGACCCGTCGTCCGGCGTCGCCGTTGTCGGTGGCCCACGATTGTTTCACAGGCATGACGACTGGACGCCCCAACGCCTTAAGGAAACGGTGCACTGCTCGGGATGGTTGCGCCCCACGCACACCACAGCGTGCGTACCTGCGTCTGCAACGCCTGCAGCGACAGCGACTCGTTGTGCAGCACCGCGTCCGCGCAGGCCAACCGCACGCTGCGGCTGGCCTGTTGCCCGATGACGGCCTGCGCGGTCTTGCGCGACCACCCCGGGCGCGTCGCCACTCGCTCGATCTGCGTGTCCACGCTGCAGTCGACGACCAGCACCTTGTGCACACGGCCGCGCCACTGCCCAGATTCGGCCAGCAACGGCACGTCGAAGACCAGAATCGGGGCGTGCAGATGGGCGGCGCGGTTCATTGCCTCGGTGCCGATCAGCGGATGCAGGATGGCTTCGAGACGATGCCGCGCGCGGGGGTCGGAAAACACCAGTGCGCGCATGCGGCTTCGGTCGAGCGCGCCGTTCGAATCGATGAAGTCGGCGCCGAAAGCCAGTCGAATCGCGTCGATGGCCGGGCCGCCCCGCTGCGTCAGCTCGCGTGCAATGCCGTCGCTGTCGATCAGGTCGGCGCCGAGCCGCTGCAGCATTGCTGCCACCGTGCTCTTGCCGCTGCCGATGCCTCCAGTCAGGCCCACTTTGAGCGTGGGCCCGACCGGCCTGTCGGTCGGCGAATCAGGCCCAGCCCATCCAGCCATAGACCCGTGTCGGCCCCGCCAGCATCACGGCCAGGCCGGCGCCCGCCAGGAACGGACCGAACGGCACATAACGACCTTCCCGCAACGCGCTGTTGAGCTTCATCGCAATGCCCACCACCGCACCCAGCAAAGAGGCCGCCAGGATCACCGGCAGCAACATCTTCAAACCCAGCCAGGCACCCAGCGCTGCCAGCAACTTGAAGTCGCCGAAACCCATGCCTTCCTTGCCGGTGGCAAGCTTGAACAACCAGTAGACGGACCAGAGTGACAGGTAGCCTGCGACGGCACCCCACAGCGCATCGGGCAACGCGATCGTCCAGCCCGCGCCGGCAGCGATCAGGCCGGCCCACAGCAGCGGCAGCGTGAGGTTGTCGGGCAGCAGCGTGGTGTCCCAGTCGATGCCGGCCAACGCCACCAGCACCGCCACGAAACCACACCAGAGCAGAGCGATCGGCGTCGGGCCGACGCGCCACGCGACGGCCGCGAACAGGGCCGCCGTGAGCAGTTCGATGAATGGATAGCGCAACGAGATGTGCACGCCGCAGGCAGAGCATCGGCCGCGCAGCCGCAGGTAGCTCAGCAGCGGGATGTTTTCGTGCCAGGCGATCGCATGGCCGCAGGACGGGCAACGTGAACGAGGGCTCGACAACGTGATCTCGGGGCCCGCCTCGACCGGCAGACCCAACATCTCGGCGCTGTCGGCTTTCCAGCCGCGCTCGAGCATCAGCGGAACGCGGTGGATCACGACATTGAGAAAACTCCCCATGCACAGCCCGAGGACGCCGAGCGACCACGGCGAAAGCAGAAACTCGAGCAGTTCACGATCCAACGTCATGCACCGACAGCGACAGCTGCTGTAGGAATCCAATATTCCATGCGTTAAACATCTCAGAAAATCAATGACTTACGAGCGATTTTTCGGGAAGCGTTCAGCGAAAAAGTTCAGCCAATCGTGCAGTAAACACTCGGAAGGTATGGCACCCCCTCAATGTAGCGGTTTGGACAACCTCCAAGGCTCGATCGAGGGGCGGTTTGCCTGCCAATTCGAGAGGGCGACGGCTTGAGTCGAGCGCGACGACGATTCCTCCGCGCCAGCTTACGACGGTCAGGAAATTCTCAGCGAGGTGCGGAACACCGCTCGAAGTGCCTTGCGTTTCGCCAAGCGCTAACCGAGGCCGTGGAGGTGGCGGCTGGACGTGGCGCCAACAGCCCAACGCGTTGACAACGGCCGCTTTTGGGTAGCCAATCTCGCCTGCTCTATGACTGCAACAGGTTTGGGATGTTGAGGTCGCCGCCTGTAAGACCGGCCACTCAGTCTGCGCCGGAGCGATTGGCTGCTGACGGGGTCGACTCCGAACTGGCAGTCCCGGCCAAGCGGCGGCATTGTTGAACGGCACTGCTCGGGTTGCTCCGGCGTGACATGCCGGGCCAAGGGGTCTACGCTCAGAGCGCCGCGGCCGTTGACCCGGCAGGCAATTTGCAGCGGCGCTGCTCCAGCACCGCCACAGGGCACGTGCCCTCCTGCTGGGCAGGCCATGTCGATTCGGCTTCCTGTCGTTCGTCGATGGGAAACGAGGCGCCCTCAGGCGGGCGCGGCGACCGGTCAACCCAGCAGGAGTGAAGGCATGTCATACATCGATGGTTTCGTGATCGCAGTCCCCGCCGCCAACAAGCAGAAGTTCGTCGCGCACGCGCGCCAGCTCGACCCGATATTCATCGAGCTGGGCGCGATCCGTGTGATCGAGGCTTGGGGCGACGACGTCCCCGACGGCAAAGTCACCGACTTCCGCCGCGCAGTCCAGGCCACGCCCGAAGAGACGGTGGCCTTTTCGTGGATCGAGTGGCCGGACAAGGCCACGCGCGACGCCTCCATGAAGAAGATCATGGAAGACCCGCGCATGGATCCGTCCACACCCGGCAACCCGCCCATGCCCTTCGATGGAAAACGCATGATCTTCGGCGGCTTCGAAACAGTGGTCGAAGTGAAGGCTTGAACGGACGGGGCGACGCCGCCACCGGAACGTGCCACGCGTCACGGCGGGCGTCTGGCGCAAAATGTCGTCCCGCAGACAGGTCACCCTGGGACGCCGCGCAGGGCGCCCGCTCCTGCGCGCAGCAAACGTAGCGCACCTCCCCTGTGCAGTGGCCGTACGTAGGCTCCCGGTACCCTGCATGGCTTCACACTCGCAGCCAGGAGCAGACGACCAGTTTCGACTGCCGACCTCCTGCCGGACCGAGGTGACTTCGCCGAGCAGTGCCATTTGCGTTGCGCATCTCGACCTGCTAGCGGTCGCCGACGTGCCTACCCGTGGTCTATCGCAGCACCTCGCCGCGATAGACCAGCTGTACGCTGCGGTCGGCCTTGGGATCAACGTGTGCCGGGTCGCTGGTCAGGTAGGTGAGCTGGTTGACGTTGGCGGTCGCCCAGGTCAGGGCCCGCGTCATCGACAGGCCCGGCTTGCGCTGCACCAGGCGCAGTGCTTCGTCGGCGATGCCCTCGCTGACCGACAGCCGCTCGAAGGTGCGAAGGAAGCCACGGGTCGGGTCGGCGACGTCCGACGGGCACAGCGCCATCAGCTCGAGCCAGCTCACGACGCTGATCGAGCGATGCGGGCAGGCCTCCAGCGCCTTGCGGGCACGCTTGTCGCCTCGCAGGTAGTCCAGCAGCAGCGAGGTGTCGACGAGCGTACTGCTCATGGCGGCGTGTCCGTGGTCCGGGCATGGCGGGTCCACAGCCCGAAGGCGTCGGCCTTGACGTGGCCGTTGCGCTGCGCGTAGTCGCGCAGGGCACGGCGCACGGCCTCGGCGCGCGAGATGCCGAGCAGCTTGCACAAGGCGTCGATCTCGCGCAGCTGGTCTTCGGGGATGTCGATGATGGTGCGGGCCATGGGCGATCTCAGGCGTCTCCGCGGGCAAGGAAATCGGGCTGACGGAACTTCATCTCCAGGAAGCGGCCGTTGCTCAGCAGCGCCTGCGCGTCGGCGCCGGCGACATTGCTCACGATCTCGCGCATCTTCTCGTCGAGCAGAGCCAGCTGCTCGGCCAGCAGCTGGCGCGCCGTCTTGCCATCCTTCAGCGCATGCGTGGTTCGGAAGACCGGCGGCAGCGCGACGTAGTTGGCCAGCGTCTCCGGCAGGTAGCGCAGCACCGTCTCGCGCACGGTGTACAGATCGCCGTCGGCGCCGCGCGAGCCCACCAGACGCGGCAACACCTCGGCCACCGAGGACTTGACGCTGTCGAGGTGGCCGCGCATGTCTGGCGTCAGGTGAGGTTGTGCGCGCACGACCACCGTGTCCAGGTGCTCCAGCGTCTGCTCCAAGGTCAGGCTGTCCTCGATGCGGCGCTCGATCTCGGGCGCGCCGCCCAGGCTGCGGCCGAGCAGCCAACCCACGCCGTAGAGCCCGGCGGTGATTAACAGCCAGCCGGGGCCGATGAGGCCGGCGAAGAGCAGCGCCGGCCCGGTTAGTGCCAGCGCGCAGCCGGCGATGTTGGCATTGCCGTAAACGAACAGCATCAGCCGCAGCATGAGCGGTCGGCCGGCGGGCGTGACAGCGATCATTGGTAGCCGCGGATGTCCTTGAACACCAGGCTCAGCGCCGCCTTGCGGCCATCGAAGACGCGGCCGCCGGTGAGCTGTGCCAGCGTGGCCATCTCGGCGTTGCTGGCTTCGCCGAATAGGATGGGAAAGATGCGTACGGGCGTGTCGCTGCCTTGCTGCGATTTGAAGGCCGCGAGGTCCGGCCCGGTGGTGTTCTCGCCGTCCGTGAGCAACACCACGCTGACGTAGCGCTCGGGATCGCGCCTTTGTTCCTCAGCCGCCAGCGCCTGCGCCTGCAGCAGCGCGGCATAGATGCCGGTGCCGCCCTTGACCTGCAAGGCATCGGCATAGGCCAGAACCTGCTTGCGTGCGGCCTCGAGCGATTGCGGCTCGAAACTCACGCGCACGGCCGGCTCCACGCGGTCGGAGAAGGCGATCAGCACCACGTTCTCGCGGCTCTGGAAGCGGGTGTAGCGCGCGCTGGCGCTGCTGGCATCGGCGCCGGCCAGGATCTTCAGCGCGGCACGCATGGCCTCTAGCCGATCGCCCTCCATCGAGCCGCTGATGTCGAGCACGAAGATCGATGTCGCCGGCCGCCGCCACAGGCCCTGGTAGGCGCCCAGCACGGCGTCGATGACCTCGAGCCGGTTCGGGAAGGTCAACTCGACCACGGGCGTGGCGGGCAGACCGGCGCCCAGCGGCACCTCGGCCAGGGCAGGACGCACGAACTCCTGTGCGCTCAACTGGCGCTGCACCGCGGCCGCCTTGAAGGCGCCGACGAGCCGCATGTAATCGTCGCGGCGCGCTTCGGTCAGCAGCATCAAGGGGTAGTCGGCCGAGATCACGCCGTCCTTGGGGTAGATCAGCGTCAACTTGTCGCCGGCGGCCAGCTTCTCGTTGGCGCGCAGGATGACGGCCTCGTAGTTGACCATCGCGTCGAGCGCAGCCGGGTCCTTGACGAAGGCTTCGGCCAGCCAGCCCGAGCTGCCGGCGGTGAGCTTCTGACCCGAGAGGAAAGCCTTGAGCACTGCGCCGTCGACCTCCTGCACCGTCAGATCCTCGGTCTTGCCGGCCACCGCCGAAGCCACGGCAAAGAGCGCGCTCATACCGGTGTTGCTGCTGGTCGGGTTGGTCATCGCATAGCGCAGGCCGCCGCTTCCGGCGGCCTGCGCTATCTCGGCCCAGCTCGGCGCCTGCACGGTCCAGCCCAGGGCCTGCGCCTTGGCCTGCTTCACGCCCAATGCGACGCGCGAATAGAACAGCTTCTCGCGCGCCAGCGGTTTCGTGGTCAGGGCCAGCGAGGGGTAGGCCCCGCTGGGCGGCAGGATGGCATCGAAGGCTTCGCCGGCGTTGACGCGTTCGACAATGTCCAGCGTGCCGGCGTAGCTCAGCTGCAGCTCCACGCCCACGCTGCCGGCAGCGGCCTTGAGCGCGGGCTCCAGGTCGCGAACCTCGGAGCCCGCAAGTACCTTGAAGGGCTTGCCGGCCGGTGCCGCAGCCGCAGGCGGCGTTTCGTCCTTCTTGCCACAAGCGACCAGGCCCAGCAGCAGCCCCAGCCCGACGGCCGCCATCCAAGCGCCCCAGCCACGGCGCTGGCGCGCCGAGGCGACATGCGTCACAGACGCACCTCGGTGCTGGTGGGCATGGCCTGGGCGCTTTCCTGCCGCCGAACGCGGTCGAGGTAGGTGCGCGACTTGGCCAGCTCGCCGCTCAGAGTGTCCACCGTGGTCTGCATCGAGCCCAGCGCCTTGGTCTTGAAGTCGGCGATCGCGTCCATGCTCTGGTAGATGTTGGCGAAGGCCTGCTGCAGCTTGGCGATGTCGATGGTGCTGCTGGCCGCCTGCTGGTGGATGGCCGTGCTCTGGTCGCGCAGCATCTCGCTGGTGCCGGCGATGAGGTTGCCGGTGGTGGTGTTGAGCGCGCTGATCTGGTCGAGCACCAGCTTCTGGTTGGCCAGGGCCTGGGCCACGATGACTGCAGTGCGCAGTGCCGACACGGTGGTGGTCGTGGCGCGGTCCACACCCTTCATCAGCTCGAGGTTGTTCTTTCGGATCAGGTCCAACGCCAGGTAACCCTGGATGTTGACCGCCATTTGCGTCAGCAGGTCGGTGACCTTCTGGCGCGTGTAGAACAGCATCTCTTCACGCACGACGCGCGCCTTCTCGGGGTCGGACGCCTCCAGCGCCGCGGCGCGCGTGGCGAGCTCGGCATCGAGCTTCTTGCCGATGTGGATGTACTTCTCCAGCCGCTCCATCAGGCCCCAGAGGTTGGCCTTTTCCATCTCGATGGCGGCGTTGTCTCGCAACAGCTCGTCTTTACCCCGCTTAAGCGACTCGATGATCGCGTTGAGGTGCGACTGGCTGCTCTGGTACTTGTCGAAGTAGTCGACGAGCTTATTGCCCATGGGAATGATGCCCAGCAGCTTGCGCGCCGAGAACAGGTCGCCCTGGCGCGAGGGGTCGAGCGCCTCGATCTGGCGGCGCAAGTCGACGAGGCCCTTGCCGATCTCGGCGCCCTTGTCAAAGAGTCCGTTCTCCAGCGACTTCACGGGCCGCTCGAGCATGCGGTTGGACACCGAGGCCGAGGCCTCGATGTCCTTCACGCCCATGCTGTGGATGCGCTCGACGGCCTCCTTGAACTTCGGATCCTGGCTGTCGTGCGCGGTGATGTCGTCGATGAACTGGCGCACCTGCGCGTCGAGCGCACTCACGTCCTCGGCCTTCAGGCGCACGCGGCCGCTGGCCGACTCCACGGGCACGGCCGCCACGGCGGCCGGCGGCTCCAGCGTGAAGGTCTGCGGTGGCGTAAGTTCGGTGGCGATGGGCGGGGTGAGCGCGGTGTTCAGGGGGGTGTTCATGCGGGTGTCCTCACTTGAAGCGGGCCTCGATGGCCACGGTCATGCGTTCCAGCCATTCATGGCTGGGCGGGTCGATCACGTCGACGAGCACCTCGGGCACGGCAATGCCGCGCTGCGTCCACAACTCGGGGCCGCGCTGCTCGCCGCCCGTGCGATAGCCGTACTCGTGGGCCAGGGCACGCAGCGCCGGGTCGTTTTCGAGCACCGTGCCAAGGCGCACGCCGGCGGGTGTGTAGGGCACAAGCACATGCTTGGAGTAGACGGTGGGCTTGGGGTACATCACGACCATGCTGTTGGCGTCGTTGCTCTTCAGCTTGTCCGGGTGCTTGAGCCAAAACTCGATGAGCTGCGACTCGTAGGCCATGAGCAGAGGCGCCTTGCCCATACCCAGCGCCAGATAGTCCTCGAAGGGCCCGGCCGAGGACTGCTCCTGGAAGCCCTGGCGCAGGAACAGTGGCGCCACCACGGGCAGCACGCGGTCGACGTCCTCCTGGCTCTGCACGATCTGCTGGTTGTTGGCCAGGTAGCTGGCCAGCGCCAGGTACATGGCGGCGCTGTTGGAGGTACGTACGTCGGTGGAGTTGACGAGCACGGCCTTGCTGGTGGCGAAGGCCTCGCTCTTCTTCAATTCGCGCCAGCGAGTGCCCTTCTCAACCAGCGCCATCAGGCCGGGCAGGTCGACAACGTAGTAGATCTCGCCCTTGCGTTCGGCGAGGCCGTTGGCCACCAGGATCTCGGCGATCGGCCGCCAGCTGGCAAACACCATGGGCGTGTAGAAAGGGGTGAAGACGGCGGTGGCCTTGGCCTGCGCCTTCAACCGCGCGGCCGCCGGCGCGCCCGAGGGAAAGCCGAAGTCATACTTGCTGGCGTCATAGCGCGCCGCGATGGCGCGCGAGCCGGCCTTCTCGACGGTGACAGTGATGCCCTGCGCGGCCAGCGCCTTCACGACGCGCTGGTCGGCGAAGTAGGCTTCCTTCTCGGAGCCGATGAGCCCGCGCACGCTGACCTGGCGGGCGGCCTCAAGCCTGGCGGTCTGTTCTGCCGTGCGTTCGTCGACGACGCGGCTGTTGGAATACCAGATGCCGCCACCCACGCCGCCTAGCAGCAGAAGCGCCAGAGCGGGGGCCACTAACTTTCGGACGTCCAAGCAGGCTCTCCTTGTCAGCTTCGGCCGTGGCCTGCGGGCAAGCCTTACAGGCTAGCATTTATGTTATCAGCATATGATGACGATGCCGTGCTCGGCTGACATGGCCTTCGAGAATTTGGGGTCGCGAGGAGGCCCGCACTTGGCTGACGAGCGCCAAGGCTGCGTCGCGCAGCGAGTCGCCGATGACGCGCACCGAGCAGATGTGCACGAACATCGACGTAACGTTACCTGCCGGCGGTCATCAGCCGTTGCTGCTCGGGACTTGTTGGGCGCTGCAATTCGGCTCACGTCACTTCCCGGCGCGCCCCTCGCCCAGCCGCAGCAGGTGAGGATGCGCGGCCTTGAATCGATCTCAGACGATACGGGTGCAGCGCCTGATGGGGGTCGTCTGGCGACCTCGCTGGGCGAACTCGGCAAACGCCCTCACAAGATTCCGCCACGAAAACCGACAGCATTCGGGCGATCAATCGCGCCGCCGACATGTCGGCTTTAGTCGACTCGAGCCGGTGGTGACCTCAGGGAGCGATCGTTCGGTCCGCCTACCCTGCGGGCGTCGGCTTCCCGGTGCTGCCGCGAACTGGCAGTCCCGGCCATCTGCTGACGGTCGCTGTCTGCGGCCCATTGGCTGGAACAGTTGACAGCAGTCAGTCGGCAGACGCCGGCCTCCCGCGGCACCCAAGAGTTGTGGACAGCGACGAATGCGAGCGGGCCCGCCGGGCGTCCGCGCCGGTTGTACCCCGCGGCGGATCAGCGCTTGATCCAGATCTCGACGCGCCGGTTGCGCTCCTGCCCTTCGGAGGTGTCGTTACTGGCCACAGGCAGTGACGCGCCGAAGCCGGTGACGACCGCCGGCGCGATGCCGCGTTGCTTGAACTCCGCAGCCACGGTCTGCGCACGTTCGCGCGAAAGCTTCAAGTTGGCATCTGCCGCGCCGCGCGCGTCGGCAAACCCGAACAGCATCACCGAGCCGGGGGGTGTGCGCATGTCGGACAGGAAACTCACCACGCGGTCCAGGTCGGGCAGGGCCTTGTTGTCCAGATCCCTGGAGCCGGTGCGGAAGCGGAAATTCAGGGAGAGCCGGGTGGCGTTGGCGGTCGCCTGGCGGTAGTCGGCGGGGGCGCTGGCATCGACTGCCGACGCAGGGGGCTGCACCTGCACCGTCTGCTCGACGAAGCCCTGTTGCGCCACGATGTCCTGCCCCGCCTTGCCTTTGGCGAAGCCGACGAACTTCGACACGTTCGCATTGGCCGGCGACACCGCGGTGTACAGGTACAGGCGGCGCGACAACGCGTAGTCTTCCGTGGCGACCGTGAAACGGTTGGGCAAGAGCGCCACGGCACCCTTGTCGGCCACGCCCACCGCACGCGCATTCAGCACGTATGGCAGGCCGATGAAGCCGATCCCCGCGGCGTCGGCGCTCACGGCTTCGGACAACTGCGCGCTGTCCTCGAAACGCTGTGCAGCGGCCGCCAGCTTGCCCGGCCCCAGCACCATGGCCTGAAAGCTGTCAAATGTGCCCGACTTCTCATCGCGCGCGTACAGCTTGATCGGGCCTGACTTGCCGCGCGCCGCGGCGCCGAGTTGGCGCCAGTCGCTGGTCTGTCCGGTGAAGATGTCTGCCAGCTGCGCCTTGCTCAGCATGGATACGGCACTGCCCTGGTTGACGATCACCGCCAGGCCATCCAGGCCCACCACATGCTCGGCCGCGGGCGACGTCATGTCGCCCAGCGCCGCCAATTGCGTGACTTCAGGGGGCGTGATGCGGCGTGACGACATGCCCACATCGGCGCTGCCGCTGCCCAAGCCGGCAAAAGCGGTGCCGGAGCCGTGGGCCGCGATGTCGATGGACTTCACGGTCCCATCGCCAAAGCGGCCCTGTACCGACACCTCCACCGCTGCGGCGCCAGGCACACGCTGCACGCTGGTGGCGCCCTCGCTCTTGAGATAGGCCTCGGCCAGGGCTGGCATCAGCTTCGATCCCAGCGTGTTGGAGCCGGCCAGGCGCAGCAGCACCGTGGCACCCACCGGTGCGGCGGGTGGGGTTACGGCGGGCGTGGCCGCCGGACTGGCATTGACCGGCGCGGCGCTCTTCGGCCCACCCAACATCGACCAGGCCAGGCCACCGCCCACCACCACCACCACGGCCAGCAGCGCGCCGCCGATCAGCAGCCCGCGCCGGCCGCCCGCGCCATCACCACCGCTGCCGGCGCCCATCACCAGCGGCTTGGCGCATTCGGTGCACACGAAATCCTGTCCGCCGGGCACCTCCACGACCGAGCGCGCGTCGGCGAGCGAACAGTTGCCGAAATTGGAGCACTTGCCCGTCTTCGTCGAGAGGGTGGCCATGGGTGCGAGTTCCTTGAGTCGTGATGCTGCGGCACCAGAGGGCGGCAGGAAAGTGACCGGTCGGGCCGGCCGGGCTGGATGGGCTCAGAGGCTGTGAGTTTTTCGGTTGTCGACATTGGCGCGACTGCTGCCGATGCGTGAGGTGGTCGCCAACGCGCGGCGTCGAATGGCGCAGACGATGCCCGTGATGGGTGCCGGGTTGCCGATCCTGGGGCGTGCTGAGTGCTTTGGGGTCATTTCTTGCCCCCTCATGCGGCCTGCGCGGCCATTGCGGACGGACCTGTTCCCCAGCCGATGAGCTGGGGTGCGAGCACGGCCATGCGCAATAGGTTGTGCGCCAGCACGAACAGGCCCACCACCGAGCGGACCTTGGCCAAGCCACGCACTGGCATGCGCTGCAGGCCTCGGTTGCGCGCTTGTGCGTTGACGCATTCGGCCGTTGCCGCGCGCTGCTTGTAGATTTCCTTGGCATCGTCGCTGGCCATGCGCGCTCGCCACTCGGCCACTGCCTCGGAGTCGTCGGGCTTGGGCTGGTGCTTGTCCTGCTCGATTTCGTTGCCCTGCGCGTCCTTCTTCGCCCTGGGTTCGGGCACCGGTGCATAGACCTCGGTCTTGCCGGCCACCGCATCGATCTGCTCGTGCGCAGGGAAGCCGCCATCGACCAGCCACCCACCCGGGCTGCGGCCCAGGCGCTGCTCGACCTGTTCGACCATCGGTGCCAACTGGGCCATGTCGCTGCCGGCGTTGACCACGTCCATGCCGACGATGACCTGCTCTTCGCACGTGGTGGCGAACTGCACGTTGAACGCCGGGCGGAAGCCACCGTCGCCCATCTTCATGACACGCGCGTCGGCATCGGTGGTGCTCGCTCTGGCCTCGGCCTTGGAGCCGTTGCGCTGCTTGGCCGCGGCGACTTCGGGCAGTTGCTCCAGCGCGGCCCGGATGCGCTCTTCGCGCTCCTGGGCCGCGCGCAGCTGGGCCGCCTGCGCTTGCCGCTTGGCAAGGCCGGGATCCTTCTCAGCCTGCGTCTTGATCGTTTGCACCAGCTCGCGCGCCTGGCTCAGGTGTTCTTCCAGGCTGACCTGGCGGCGGAACGAGGCTGCACCTGCATCAGCGCGAACGCGCATGCCGTCCTGCGCCACGCGCTCCAGGCTGATCGCGCCGACGGCGGCCAATGAGGCCACGTTGTCGGTGAGCAATTCGTCCATCAGCGGCTCATTGCCAGCGCGGAAGTCGTTGACCGCGTGGTAGTTCACCGACACGCCGCCGCAGATCCACCGATACGCGTCGTGCTCCAGGCTCAGCCGCACCACTTCGCGCCCGCTGCCCACACCGTCCAGCGTGGCGTACAGCCACAGCGCAAACAGGATGCGCGGGTCGATCGCCGCACGACCGGCGTTGCTGCCACGCGCCTTGATCGCCTCGATTAACTTGCTCAGGTCCTGGCGTACGACGTAGCCCCACACCAGCCGGGCTCGGTGGTCCTCGGGCAGCAACGACTCGAGGTTCGAGGCCCGCAGCTCGACTTGCGCGCGGTTGGGCTCGAGAAGTCGCGGCGAGCCTTGGCTGCGCTTGTGCGCCGTTTTCGCTTGGGCCTGCTGTAGCTGCGCCTGGCTCGGCTCGGGCAGGTCCTCGAACAGGCCCGCCTTTGCCACTTCTACGTCGCGATGCATCGGTGTCGTCATGCCAACAGACAAGCCAGTTGCGTGCCAGCGTGAGGGGATAGGAGAAAAACTCTCACTCTCTCAGGCCAACGACCGGGGTCCAGATGACGCCCCAGGCGCACCGGTGGC
>ENA-OBIT01000225-OBIT01000225.1-metagenomes-genome-assembly--contig:-NODE-225-length-24491-cov-5.72287_pt1 | contig 24491 bp, 21 predicted proteins | sample MGYA00153386_OBIT01 | MGnify analysis MGYA00153386
GTCGCCGTGCGCGACCTGCAGTTCGTCGAAGAGTCGTGCCGCGCGCACGTACAGCGTGGGTGCGGGGTCAAGTCTTGTCTTTTGCGCCCTCGTTGCGGCTACATGCCAGCAAACACCTTCCCGCGAATGAGCGGCATATTCGCTGTAAGCCATGCGTCGCCTCAAGGTCGCGGTGGGAAAGAAGGCAAAAGGCAAGGCCTGACCCCATGCGGGTGCGGGTGCGGGTGCGCGGACCCCGACCCCAGGCGACCTGTTCCGGCGGGGGCTGCGGCATACACTGCCAAGCATGCGCTTGACCGATCGCCAACACGCGACATTGACGGCCGCCGTGCGTCGGCACTTCGGCCTGCAGGCCCGCTTGTGGCTGTTCGGATCGCGCGTGGACGACGGCGCGCGCGGGGGCGACTTTGACGTGATGGTCCAGGCCGATGCGGCTGACGCTGCGCTGATTTATGGCGCCAAGTTGGCACTGCTTGCCGACCTGCACGCCACGCCCGAGTTCGACGGCGAGCGCATCGATGTCGTGCTGTGGTGCCCCCGGCTCGACCCGGTGCTGCGGCCGGTGCAGCGCGCTGCCTTGGCGCATGGTCTGGAACTGGTTTCCCGATGACTGCTGGCTGGGCCAAGTTGGATGCGGCCCTGGCCGAATGCGCGCTGCACGCGCAGGTCTTGAGCGACGCCGCTGCGGCGCTGCCCGCAGCCTTCGATGCGCAGATGGTCGCGCATGTCGATGCCGAAAGGCGGCGCTGGCTTGACCAGACGGCCTACCGTTTCATGAAGCTGCAGGACAGCCTGGGCGAGAAGGTGTTGCCCGGCCTGCTGGCCGCGACGCTGGACCCCTTGCCCCCGGAGGCCACGTTTGCCGAGCGGCTGCAGCGACTGGAGCGCCTGGGTGCGTTGCCTTCGGTCGAGCGCTGGAAGCTGCTGCGAGAAGTTCGCAATTCTTTGGCGCACGAATATCCCGAGCACCCCGACCTGCAAGCCGCCGCACTGACCCGCCTGGTTGGTGGCGCCCGCGAGCTGTTGTCGTTCTGGGCTGCGGCGCGGGCCTTTGCGGACCGTCACGTGAAGCCTTGAACGGCCGGCGGACCGCATTGCGGCCGGGCGTCAAGGCCGGCCGGGACGGGTTCACGCCCCGACCTTGCACAGCGTTCGCGGCGGCAATTCTGCGAGCGCAGGCAAGACAGCCGGCACCGTTGTCGCGAGGTCTTCCATACGGTTGCTGCGCGCAAGCATGATCAGTATCGACACAGGCAGCGTTGCCAGATTCTGCTGGTGCTCCATGCCCTTGTCGGCGGTCAGCAGCACGTCGAATTCCCCCGCCGCCAGTGCGAGCAGGTTGCCGTTCTTTATGCTGACCCATCCCCTGCGCTGAACGGTAACGCTCGTGTGCCCGGTCAGCAACAAGCCCAAACGGGCGGGCACCGACTCGTCAAGCAGGATGTGCATCGGGCACCAGGGCCATCCTGGCGTCTTCGAGCACCTGGATCGCAAGCTCCCGACTCACTGAGGGGAAATCCTCGAGAAAGACTTCGAGGGAATCGCCTGCCTCCAGGTGCTCGAAGAGGATGCGAACGGGCACCCGCGTTCCGACGAAGACAGGGCTGCCGCCGAGGATCTCGGGGTCTGACATGACGCGCGGGGATTTCATGGGGGGCTCCTTAAGGATGCAAAGTCTATCGCTGGCGTTTGCAACGGCGAACTGCGAGGGCGGACGGCAACGGCTGGCGGCATGGGCGGGTGGTCGGCAGCAGACCGCGCTCGGCCAGGGCTGCGGCATACTGACACGCATGCGCTTGATCGATGCCTCGCGATTCGTCGGCGCCCCCCTGCAGTGACGCTGTCTTGAAGCTGCTGGACAGGTCGGCCCGGCTGTGCGCGGTGCTCGCGGGCGTGCTGCTGACGGCGATCACGTTGATGACCTGCGTCAGCCTGGTCGGGCGCAACACCACGGGCTGGACGATCGTGGGCGACTTCGAGCTGTCGGGCTCGGCGGCCGGGGCGGCCATCGCGCTGTTCCTGCCCTGGTGCCAGCTGCGCCGCGCCAACATCATTGTCGACTTCGTGACCAGTGGCGTGTCGCCCGCCGCGCAGGACCGCTTCGACCGTATCGGCGCGCTGCTGCTGGGTGCGGTGATGGCGCTGATGACCTGGCGCACGGCAGTCGGCGGGCTGAGCGCGTGGAAGACGCAGGCCGGATCGATGATGCTGGGCTTTCCTGAATGGGTGGTCTATGCGGTGATGGTGCCGGCGCTGGCGCTGACGACGTTGATCGCGCTGGTGCAGGCGGCGCGCGGCTTCGGCAAGGGGGTCACGGCATGACGCCTGTGCAACTGGCGCTGCTGATCTTCGGCGTGATGTTGGCGCTGATGGCGGTGCGGGTGCCGATCGCGATCGCCATGTTTGTGGCCGGCGCGCTGGGTTATGTGCTGAAGGCGGGATGGTTGCCGCTGGCCGGATTCCTCAACGCCCAGGCCTTCGCGCGCTTTGCCAGCTACGACTTGAGCGTGATCCCGCTGTTCATCCTGATGGGCAACTTCGCCACCCAAGGCGGGCTGTCGCGCGCCTTGTTCCAGGTGGCGGCGTCGCTGATGGCGGGGTTTCGGGGTGGCTTGGCGATGGCCTCGGTCATTGCATGCGCAGCGTTTGGCGCCATTTGCGGCAGTTCGGTGGCCACGGCGGCCACCATCACGCAGGTGGCGCTGCCCGAGATGCGCCGCCACGGCTATTCGGGCCGGCTGGCCACCGGCACACTGGCGGCGGGCGGCACGCTGGGCATCCTCATCCCGCCTTCGGTGCCGCTGGTCATCTACGCCATCCTGGCCGAGCAGAACATCGCCAAGCTGTTCGCCGCGGCCTTGGTCCCCGGTGTGATCGCGATGTGCGGCTACATCGTGGCCATCTCCGTCTACCTGCGGTTCTATCCAGAGCACGCACCACAGCAGCGGCACGCCGACACGGCCCCGCTGGACCTGAAGGCGGCGTGGTCGGTGATGCCCATTGCAGCGATCTTTCTCATCGTCTTCGGCGGCATCTACAGCGGCAAGTTCACGCCCACCGAAGGCGCGGCCGTGGGCGCGGCGGCCACTTTCGTGGCCGCCTTGCTGCGGCGCGAAATCACCTGGCCCAAGTTCAAGCAGTGCTTCTACGCCACGGCCGAAGTCTCGGCGATGATCTTCATGATCTTCCTGGGCGCCGACCTGATGAACGCGGCCCTGGCGTTGACCCAGTTGCCGGCGCAACTGGCGCAGTTCGTGGCCACGCTGGGCTGGCCGCCGCTGGTCATCGTCAGCGGCATCCTGCTCTTCTACGTCATCAGCGGCTGCGTCATGGACGAGCTGTCGGTGATGCTGCTGACCGTCCCGATCTTCTATCCCGTGGTCGTCGGGCTGGACTTCGGCATGCCCCAGGAAAGTGTCGCGATCTGGTTCGGCATCATGGTGCTGATGACGGTGGGCTTCGGCATGCTGGCCCCGCCGGTGGGCTTGAACGTCTACATCGTCAACGGCATGGCGCGCGACGTGCCCCTGGCCGAGAGCTACCGCGGCGTGATGCCGTTCCTCGTCAGCGACGCCTTGCGCACGCTGCTGCTGCTGGGGTTCCCCGGCATCTCGCTGTGGCTGGTGAAGTACGTGGGTTGATGCCGACGCCGACGCCGACGCCCGGGCGTTGCCGTCCCGCGGGCAGGGCTGCGGTTACTGCGACGGCGCCAGGAACGCCTGCACGGCGGGCAGCGACGCGGCGGGCGCCTCTTCGTGCGGAAGGTGGCCCACGCCGGGCAGGGTGACGAGGCGGGCGTCGGGCATCGCGCGCAGGTAGTCCTGCGCGTTGGCCACGGGGATCATGGCGTCGCGGTCGCCCCACAGCAGCAGGGTCGGCGCGCGGATCGTGGACAGCACGGCGGTCGGTTCGCGCAGCATCATCTGCTCCATGCGCGCCAGCAGCGCGTCGCGCACGCCGGGGGCCAGCATCATGTCGTGGTAGCGCGTCACGGTGTCGTCGGTCATCAGGCGGGTGTCGGCGTAGGCCGGCTCCAGGCTCATGCGCAGCAGCGCCTTGGGCAGGGCGTGGCGCATCAGCCGCGCCAGCGCGGGCACGTCGGGGGCCTTGTCGTATTCGAAGCCGGGGCTGGCGAAACCGTCGGGCGCCACCAGCACCAGCTTGTCGACGCGCCCGGGGTGGGTGGCGGCGAAGCGAAACGCCAGCCGCCCGCCCATCGAATGGCCCACCACGCTGGCGCGCGCCACGCCCAGCTGGTCCAGCAGCGCCAGCAGCACCTGCATGCCGCGCTCGTCGCTGTAGTCGCCGGTGGGGTCGGCGCCGGTCAGGCCGGCGCCGGGCAGGTCGTAGCGGATGACGCGGTGCGTACCGGCCAGCGCCTGCGCCCAGGGTTCCCAGGTGTGCAGGCTGCTGCCGAAGCCGTGCAGCAGCACCACCACCGGCGGATTGGGCTGGTTGGCGGGCTGGCCGCCGCGCGCGCCACTGTCGCGCACGTGCAGCCGCAGCCCGGCCACCGACACGAAGTCGCCCGGGCTGCGCGCGTAGCGGGCCTCGAGTTCGCTGCGCGCCTTGTCCGGCGTCCACAGCCACCCGGCGCCCAGCAGCAGTGCAATGGCCAGCAACCAAGTCATGGTCTTGAGTCTCATGTTCGAAGGGGTACTGCGCGCATTGTGGGTGGCGGCCAGGGTAAAACTCAGTCACGATAGCGGCCTGCGCTCAAGCATCTGCCCGCCTCACTTCCACCGCAAAGAAACCAGACATGAAAAGACGTTCCTTCGTTCGAGGCGCTGCCGCCGCAGCGCTGGGTGTGCCGCACCTGAGCGGTCTGGCGCAGCAGGCAGTGACTCTGAAGTTCCACACCTTCATGGCGCCGCTGAGCAACGTCTGGCTGACCATGCACAAGCCGTGGATGGACAAGGTCGAAAAGGACAGCGGCGGGCGCATCAAGTTCGAGGCCTACCCCGCCATGCAGCTGGGCGGCACGCCGGTACAGCTGTACGACCAAGCGCGCGACGGTGTCGTCGACATCGTGTGGACGCTGCCGGGCAATACGGCGGGGCGCTTCCCCCGCATGGAAGTCTTCGAGCTGCCGTTCATGATGAACAACGCCGAGGCCACGTCCAAAGCCTGCTGGGAATACTTCCAGACGCAGTGCCCCGACGAATTCAAGGAAACCCAGGTGCTGGCCCTGCACGTGCACGGGCCGGGCGTGATCCACACCGTGGGCAAGGCCGTGAAGAGTGCGGCGGACCTCAAGGGCCTGAAGCTGCGCGGCCCGACGCGGCAGGTCACCAAGCTGCTGGGCGCGCTGGGCGCCACGCCGGTGGGCATGCCGCTGCCGCAGATCCCCGACGCGCTGAGCAAGGGCACCATCGACGGCTGCGTCATCCCTTGGGAAGTGGTGCCCTCGGTGAAGGTGCACGAGCTGACCCGCTTCCACGGCGAATTCGCCGCCACCAGCCCGGCGATCTACACCACCCACTTCGTGATGGCCATGAACAAGCCGCGCTACGACAGTCTGGCGCCCGACCTGAAGCGGGTCATCGACGCCAGCTCAGGCCTGGCGACCTCGGCATTGCTGGGTCGCACCCAGCAGGGCAACGACCCCAGCGGCCGCAAGAGCGCCACCGACCGCGGCAACACGGTGCACATCTACACGGCGGCCGAAACGCAAGAGTTCATCAAGCTCTCGGGCGCCATCGACGACGAATGGGTCGCCGACATGGACAAGCGCGGCTTCAAGGGCCGCGCCCTGCTTGACAGCGCCAAGGCTCTGATTGCCAAGCACGGCACCAGGACCTAGGGCGTAAGAAAGCGCCGGAGAGCGCCGGAGAGCGCCGGAAGGCGCCGCACGCCTGGTGCCGGCCGAGCGCGATTTCACGCGCGCGGCCGGCGTGGTCAGCATGGCGTGGCAGTCTCCCGACTACGCCGACACGATGTCGTGGCCGCCCCGGCTGGGCGAGTCTTCATCGATCACCATCGGCTTGCCGATACCCTTCTTGCCCTTGGTCGCCGTGGCGGGGGCTTTCTTCGCCGCGTTCTTCTCGGCGGGTGCTGCCTTGACGGGTGCTTTCTTCGTGGCCATGGTTTTCGTCCAGAAGTGAATGACGCGGCGCAGGTTACAAGACCCCGAGGCTGCATGCAAGACTGCAGGCAAGACAAGCCGCAGGCTGGGGTGATGGACCTCGGGTCTCGTCAGCGCTTGTAGATCGTTAGCGGCAGCAGGTCGCCGTACATGCGAAAGACCGAGGTCTGCCCCTGGGTCGTCAGGTAGGGCACCAGTTCCTGCACGGCCGCTATCAGGCCCAGCATGCTAAGCGCGCGTTCCTTGCCGCCGGTCTCTTCGGTGACCAGCGACTTTTCCTGCGCCAGCGCGGTGAGCAGGGCGCCGGTGAAGAAACCGTGGCCCCGGTTCCGGTCTTCGAACGAAAGTTCTTCGCTGCGCGCGGCATTCATGACGTAGATGCCGCGTTCGTTGACGGCGTGGATGCGCCGGGCCAGTTCCTCGGCGTTCACGCCTGCCAAAGTGTTGGCGCCGGCCAAGCCCGAATGGCAGGCGTCCATGGCGATCACCACCTCGGCCGGCACGGCGGTGGCGATCTCGCCGACTTCGATCATCGACAGGCCGGTGTCGTCCAGCCGTTCGGGACGGGGGTCGAGGTCGTGGTTCCAGAAGTACAGGTTGGCCGAGCCCTTCATGCGCACACCGTGGCCGGCGAGGAAGACGAAGAGCACGTCGCGCTCGGCAGGGTGGGTCTGCTCGCGCGCCTGGATCTGCTCGCACAGCGCTTGCAGCTCGTCGCGGATGCGGTCCTTGGTCGCCTGCGCGTCCAGCAGCAGGCAGGTATGCACGGCCTTGAAGGCCTTGTTGACGCAGGGACGGCGCGGCTCGACGCGGCTGCTGAAGCGGCTTTTGCCCAGCGCGTTGTGCACGGCGATGGCGTCCTTGCGCGCGTACAGCAAAGGCTTGAAGTTGGCCGCCGCCGGGCTGCCTGCGGCAGCGAACTGCGACACCCCGACGCACAGCAGGTAGAGGTTGCCGGGCAGGGTGTCGGCACTGACCGTGGCGCTGCTTGCCGCCGGGCCCTGCACGGTGTGCGTGAAGGGCAGCGAGCGTGACCGCGGGCCCTCGGCGTGCAGCTTGAACGTGTTGGCCCCGGGCCGCAGCGGCCGCGTCAGCCGGTACTGGCCGGTGGCGGAAATGTGGGTCGCTTCCCAGGCGAAACGCTCGTTCTGCAGCACCCAGACGCGCTGGACCGGGTTGTTGCCCGGGCACACCGATTCGACCGTGAAGCGCAGCGTCACCCGCCCGCCGCGAACCAGGGGGCGGCCGGGCGCCAGTTCGACCACCGGCGGCAGCACCTGGGTCACGTCCACGGCGGGGATGTCCACGCCTGCCGCGCGCGCGGCGTCTTCGCTGCCGTGCGTGACGATGGCGCGGACGAGATCGCGGCGGTAGAACAGCGCCCTGAAGCGGTCGCTGGGCAGGAACAGCGCTTCGCGCCCGGCGCCGCGGTTGACGTGGTAGCCGAAGTGCCGGTCGCCCCGAGCGCTGGCGTTGTAGTAGCCGCTGCGGCTGTAGACCACCCACTCATCGTCGGCGGCCACGAAGAGAGTCAGGTCCGGGGTGGCAGCCGCTTTGCCGTCGGGGGCGCGGCCGCGCAGCGGGATGCTCAGGCCCGGGGAGTCGCCGTCCAGTGGCAGCTGCAGCGGCAGTTGCCACTTGGCCGACCCGCTGTCGCAGCCATCGACCTCGCCGGGGCCGGCGGCGTACAGCCGCATGGTCTTCAGGTCGAAGCGTTGCTGGCGCAACGGGTGCCCCGCGGGCAGGTGCCGGGGCGGCACGGCGCCGAAGCCGATCTGGTCATGCGCGTCGATGCCGGCGTTCCACAGCGTGCGCCCGGCGCCGCGCAGGGTGGCCACGGCCACGCCGACGCGGTGGGCGGGGTTCCAGAAGTGCAGCGCCTGGTCGTCGCCGCCGCTGCTGATGGCCGTGCCGTCGGCGCACAGGGCCACCGCGGCGATGCTGTCGTCGTGGCCGTAGTAGGTGCTCTTGAGGCGGAAGGCGCCGCCGGCGGTGTCGTACACGTTGACCTGCACGGTGCGGAAGTCGGGCCGGCGCGCCTGCAGGCCGACGATCAACTGGCGCCCGGTGGCCGAGAAGGCCAGCGCCGACGGGCATGATTCGGTGGCGTGGCTGGCTACCTGCCGGCCACCGTGATCGTGGCACAGCACACGGCCCAGGGGGTCGGCCGCCGCGCCCGCCGCACCCGGCTCGCCCTTCGAACGGTCGCTGGCCACGGCGGCGTGGGCCTTGCTCAAGGCGAGCGTGGCCGGCACCAGGGGCCCGTCGGTCTGCACGCTGTGCTGCAGGCTCAGCTGACCGGTCGTCGACAAGTGCGCCCAGCACAGCCGCCCGGCAGCGCGGCCACGGCGTGACGGCGGGTTGGTGGCCACGACGATGACCGCGTCGACACCCTTGCGCCGCGCCACGGGCACGAAGCCGGCCGCGACCGGGCATTCGTCGTCGCCCACGCAGCTGCCGAGCGCCGCCGCGCCGACTACGACAGGCACCCGCCCGAAGCCGCCGCGCAGCAGGTCGGCCCAGGCAAAGGTCTGCAAGCCGGCGCGGCAGCTTGGACTGCGGGGACCGCGTGGACTGCCTGGCTCGCAGGTGGCCACGAGCAGCCAACGGCCGTCGGGGCTGAAGTCCAGGTCGACCCAGCGCCCGGGGGGGCTAAACGAGGCCTGCAGATTGCCGCTGGCCAGGTCGAATACCTGCAGCTCGGTTGTCAAGGCGGTGCGACGGCCCGGGCCGGTGGTCCGCCAGGACTTCAGCGCCACGGCCCAGCGGCTGTCGCGGCTGAGGACCACGCGCCGCACCTGGCCATGGCCGGGCGTGTCGTCCACGCCCGAACCGATCTGCCCGCGCAGCACGCGCAAAGCCTGGCGCGTGGTGGCGTCCCATACCCGCAGCGTGCAATCGCCGGCGCTGACCAGGGTCTTGCCGTCGGCCGTGATCAGCAGCTGCCGCACCGGGCCGGTGTGCTGGCCAGTTTCCAGCCGCAGCCAGGCCCCGAACGGTGTGGCGTCGGCCGCGGACGCGTCAGTGCCGCCGCGCACGGAAGCCGGCCTGCGGGTCAAGGCGGGGCGCCTTCGGCCAGGGCCCGGTGCTCGGCCACGAGCAGGTACTCGCGGCGCGTGGTGGTGTCGGCGATGCGTTCGCTGCGCAGGCGCAGCTCGGCCCGCGCGCGCGCCAGCAGCGTTTCCGCCCGCGGGTCGCCGCAGGCGGCCAGCACGCGGTGGGCGGTGCGGTGCAGTTGCAGCGGCAGGCAGGGCGCGTTCGTGTCGTCGGCGGGCGCGTGCAGCAGCGTGTGCAGCAGCGTGTGCAACGCGGCCAGTGCTTGCTCGTTTGCCTGCGGCCCGCCGTCCGCCAGCAGGAATTCCGCACGGGCGGCTTGCACTTCCAGTGCCGGCAAGGCGCCGCCCAACTCGGTGGCGATGGCGCCTGCTTCGTCCAGGGCCTGCTGCGCCTGAGCACGCTGGCCCAGGGCCGTGAAGATCAGGCCCAGATGAAGCTGCGTGCTTCCCTCGGTCGAGCGCAGGCCGATCCCGCGGGCGATAGACAGCGCCGCGGCCATGGTCTGCCTGGCTTGTTCGTCCTGGCCCAGGGCAAACTCGACCAGACCGATGTTTTCCAGCACGATGGCTTCTCCTCGCCGCGAGCCGCCCGCACGCTGCAGCGCCAGCGACTGTCCGGCCACGTCCAGCGCCTGCCGGTACTGCCCCAGTTCACGGTGGGCCTCTGCACGGTTGGTCAGCGCGGCACCGCGCTGCACCGGCTCGTCGATGTCGGCAAAGATGCGCGCCGCCTGCTCGGCGTAGACGGCGGCCTGAACGAAGTCGCCGGACACCAGGCAGGCGCTGCCCATGTTGTTCAGCGCAACCGCTTCACCGGGGCGATTGCCGATCTTGCGGGCGATGCGCTGGGCCTGTTCATAACGGTTTAGGGCCACGCCGAACTGGGCCTGCGCCTTGGCGATGACGCCCAGGTTGTTGCGCAGGTAGATCTCCTGACGGGCGTCGCCGGCCAGCTCGACCAGCTGCAGCGCCTGCTCCATCAAGCGCTGCGCGGCAGGGTAGTCACCGGCGTGCCACTGCAGCAGGCCCAGCTGCGTGAGCGCGTCGTACTCGCCGCGTCGGTATTCCTTCTGGCGCGCCAGCGACAGCGCGTGTTCCAGGTGCCGCTGGGCTGCGGCGGCCTGGCCGGCATGGAACATCGCGCGGGCCTGCAGCAGCACGGCGTCGACCAGCAGCTCGGGGGCCTGGCGCATGACCTGGGCGTGGGACTCGATGGCCTGGATGGCTGCCTGGGCGCTGGCCTGCGCGGCGGCAAAGTCGCCGACGTCGGATTCCAGCTTGGCGCGCCGCGTCGCCACACGGGCGCGCCACAGCGGGCTGTCGTCCAGCGCGGCGGCCAGGCCGTCGACTTCGGCCAGGTCGCGCCGGCGCGCTGCATGCTGGCCGAGCAGGTCGAACACCGCCTCGCGCTGCAGCAACACGCCGACACGGATGCGCGTGTCGGCCGGCGCCAACAGTTCCAGGGCCAGCCTGAAGTAGTCCAGTGCCTGTTCGTTGGCATAGGCCTCCGCGGCCTGCTCGCCGGCCTTGCACAGGTAGTGGCAGGCCTTGTCGTTGACCTCGGCATGCACGTAGTGGTGCGCCAGCTGAGGCGCCAGCAGGCCCAGGCGGTCGGGGTAACGGGCCTCGAGAAAGTGCGCGTACTGGCCATGCAACTGCCGGCGCGTGGCGAAGGCGATGCTTTCGTAGGCCACCTGCTGCGTGACGAGGTGCTGGAACAGGTAGCCCAGTTCGGGCTCGGGCGACTCCATCGGCGTGAAGCCCAGCCGGTCCAGCTCGGCCAGGTCGCGCTTCAACCCGGTCAGGCTGCCTAGCGCGGGGCAGTAGTCGTGCAGGTCGGAGGCGCGGAAGACGCGGCCGATGATGCTGGCCACCTTGATCGCCAGCTGCTGCGCGGACGCCAATTGGTCGATGCGGCTGAGCACCAGGCTGTGCAGGCTGGTCGGCAGGTCCACGGCCGCCACCGCGGTGCTGTTGCGGGGGTCGATGCCGCGGTCGTGCAGGTAGTTCAGCAGCTCCTCGACGTAAAAGGGGTTGCCCTGGGCCAGACCGGTGACGCGTTCGATCAGCGCCGCGGGCAAGGCACCGGCGCGCTCGGGAAACAGTTGGGCCAGCTTGGCACGGATCACCTGTTCGGTGCCCGGCGCGTCCAGGCCGCCGAGCTCGATCTGCAGGTAGCCCGGCAGCGACTGCAGCCGCGTGTCGGGCGATGGCTGCACGGCCGCGTCGGGTGGCCGGTAGCTCAGCAGCACCAGCACCGGCAGGGCCCGGGTGGCGCGCACGACGCGCTCCAGCAGGTCCATCGACACCGGGTCGATGAACTGCAGGTCTTCCAGCACCAGCAGCAGGCCGCCGCCGTCCTCGGCCGCTTCCCGGGCTGCCGAGGCCAGGCAGGTCACCAGCACCGTTTCGAGCAGGGCCTTGCGGTCTTGCGGCTGCAGGGCGCGGGTGAAGTCGTTGTCGGGCAGGTCCAGCTCGAGCACGCTGTCCAGCAGGGGCAGGGCGTCCAGGTGCTCCGGCGCGTGTTCTTGCAGCGCGGCTTCGACCGCGCGCAGCTGCCGGCGCAGGGGCACGCCGGGGTCGATGTCGAAGAAGGCCTTCCACACCGGCTGCCAGGCCAGATAGGGCGTGCGCAGCGCGTCGGGGTGGCAGGCGCCGCCGTAGCCGACGAAGCGGCTGCGCCGCGCCAGGCCGATGCCCTCGGCCACCAGGCGCGACTTGCCCATGCCGGCTTCGGCGCTGACGGCCACGACCTGCCCCTGGCCCAGACGCGCGGCGGCCAGCCGGTCGGACAGTTGCTGCGTCACCGCCTCGCGCCCGATCATCGGCAGCGCGTACACCGGTTCCTGCAGCCGGATCGCCCTTTGCTGGCGCAGGCCCAGCACCGCGAACACGGCGCCCGGCTCGGCCTTGCCCTTCATCAGCAGCGGCGGCCGGGCCTCGAGAAAGAACTCGTCGGCGACGGCGTTGCGCACGCGCGCGGAGACCAGGATCTCGCCGCCGGCGGCCGTGCTCATCAGCCGCGCGGCCAGGTTGACGTCGTCGCCCATCGCGCCGAAAGACTGTCGCGTGCGGCTGCCGTAACCGCCCACCCGCATGGTGCCGCTGCTCAGGCCGATCTGCAGTGCGCCGGGCCCGCCCTGGCAAGCCTGCTGCAAGGCCAGCGCGGCGCGCAGCGCACGGCAGGCGTCGTCTTCGTGGACCTGGGCCGCGCCGAACGAGCCGTACATGTAGCTGCCCTTGTCGCCCACGGTCAGCTCCAGCAGCACGCCGCCGTGGCGCTGCAGGATCAGCTGCGTCGTCGAGACCAGCGCGTCCAAGGCATCCCGCGCGCCGTCGTCATGGTCGTAATCCAGCCCGCCGAATCGCACGAACAGCGCGGTGGCCGGGCGCAGGTCGGTGGCGAACAGGCCTTGCCCCGAAGCTTCGCGTTCGTGCACGAAGGGCAGCACCCAGCGGCGCAGCAACTCGCTGGCGGGCACCGGCGCCGGTTCACACACCACCCGATCGGCATGATCGGCCCGACCGGCCCGATCAACGACCCCGCCAACCTGGCCGCGACCCCAGACGGGGTCGAGCACCCGGTAAACGTCGCCCGAATCATCGCGCCGCGCCTCGCCCACCGACCAGTCCAGCGCGGTGGCGGTGGCCTCGTCGATCAATACCTCGCCGGCCCTGGCCAGGTGTTCGCCCTGGGCCGCCCGGACCACGGTGGCGCCGGCCAGCACGTCGATGAGCTGGACATCCGGGCGCCCCACGGCCAGGCGGCGCGCCGGCCCGGTGCTGAGCGCCACCTTTACGCACAAGTCGGGGGTGGCGCGCATGCGTGTCTGCATGGCCTGGGCGCAGCAGGCGGCGCGCAGCGTGGACGCGGGCTCGTCGGCGTCGAACCAGCAGCTGATGGCGTCGCCGGAAAAGCAGATCACGCTGCCGCCGAAGGATTCGATCTCGCTGATCAACGCCTCGTAGACCTCGTTCACGCGCTGCGACAAGGCCTCGATGCCGCGACGCGCCCCCAGGCTGCGGGCGAGGTTCTCGGTCAGCGTGGTGAAGCCGGAGATGTCGGCGAACAGCACCGTGCCGTGCGCGCGTTCGGGCAGCGCGCGGCCCTGCACCAGCGCGCGCAGCCGGTCCTGGGGGATGTAGGCGTGCAGGGCCATGCTGTTCAAGTCGCCGCAGCGCGGTCCAGGTCGCGACCCAGCCAGGCCGCGCCGCGCACGCCCGACGCGTCGCCATGCAGGCTGGGCACCAGGCGCGTGCGGGGCGGGTCGATGGCGCCTGAGAACACCCAGCGCGCCCACAGTGCCGGCACCTGCGTGTAAAGGTGCGGCAGCCGCGACAGCCCGCCGCCGAGCACGATGACATCGGGGTCGAGCAGGTTGACGACGCTGGCCAGCGCGCGCGCCAGACGGTGCGCATGGCGGTCCAGCGTGGCGCGGCAGGCGGCGTCGCCGGCGGCAGCCGCAGCGGCGATGGCCGGGCCGTCCAGCGCCTGGCCGGTGACGTGGCGGTGGTCCTGCGCCAGGCCGCTGCCGCTTACCAGGCTCTCGATGCAGCCGCGCTGCCCGCAGTAGCAGGCAAAGGCCGGGTCCTCGCCCGACACGGCCCAGGGCAGCGGGTTGTGGCCCCATTCACCCGCCAGGCCGTTGGCGCCGCCCAGCACGCGCCCGTGCACCGCGATGCCGCCGCCCGCGCCGGTGCCCAGGATGGCGGCGAACACCACCTCGGCACCGGCCGCCGCGCCGTCGGTGACTTCAGACAGGGCCAGGCAGTTGGCGTCGTTGGCCAGGGCCACGGGCTGGCCCACCGCGGCTTCGATGTCGCGCTGCAGCGGCCGGCCGTTCAGGCAGGTCGAATTGCAGTTCTTCATCAGGCCCGACGCCGTGCGCGTGCCGGGGCTGCCCACGCCGATGCTTAACGCCTGCCTGCTTGACGCCTGCCCGCCCACCGCCTGCCGCGCCGCGGCCACGGCATCGGCCAGGGCCGTCACCGTGCCGTCGTAACTGCCGGCCGGCGTGGCGCTGCGACGGCGCCAGAGTTCGCTGCCGTCGAGCGCGAACAACACCGCTTCGATCTTCGTGCCACCGAGATCGATGCCCAGGGCGGGTCGCAGGGGCAGGCTCATCCCTGCGGCGATGTCAGATCGGCTCGGTGCGCTGCACCAGCCAGGCAAGTGCAGCGCCGCTGACCCGCGGCGCCAGCCGTTGCCGCACCGTGGCGTGGTAGCCATTCAGCCAGGCCACTTCGTCGTCGCGCAGCAGTTGACGCGCGATGCAGCGGGTGTCGATCGGGCACAGCGTCAGTGTCTCGAATTCCAGGAATTCGCCGAAGCTGTCGCCCTCGGCCGTGTGCGCCGGCACCGTGAGCACCAGGTTCTCGATGCGCACGCCCCAGTGGCCGGCGCGGTACACACCCGGTTCGATGGAGGTGATCATCCCCGGCTCCATCGCCATGTGGGCGTCCGGGATGGTCTTGCTGATGCTTTGCGGCCCTTCGTGCACGGCCAGGAAGTAGCCCACGCCGTGTCCGGTGCCGTGGCCGAACTCGATGCCTTGTTCCCACAGCGGCGCGCGCGCCAGGGCGTCCAGCATCGGCCCCAGCGTGCCGCGCGGAAACTTCGCCCGCGACAGCTGCATCGTGCCCTTGAGCACCAGGGTGTAGTCGCGTTGCATGGCCGGGCTGACGGTGCCGATGGGCCAGACACGCGTGATGTCGGTGGTGCCGCCCAGGTACTGGCCGCCGCTGTCGATGAGCAGCAGGCCGTCGCCGACGATGGCCCCGTGCGATTCCGGCGTGGCGCGGTAGTGCGGCATGGCGCCGTTGGCGTTGTAGCCGGCGATCACCGGGAAGCTCAGGCCCACGAAGCCCGTGCGGCGGGCGCGGGCGGCGCTCAGGTGTTCGTCGACGGTGAGCTCGGTCATCGGCTCGCCGCGCGCCAGGGCGGCTTCGAACCAGGCATAGAACTCGCACATGGCCGCGCCGTCTTCGGCCATCGCTTCGCGCACGTATTCGGCCTCGCGACTGGTCTTGCGGCTCTTGAAGACCGTGCTGGGGTTGATGGCCTCGACCACCTTGCAGCCCGCGGCCACCTGCTGGCGCAGGCCGTAGGTGACGCGCTTGGGGTCGATGAGCACGGTGTCGCCGGCGCTCGACGTGCCCAAGGCGGCCAGCGCTGCACCGGCTTGCGCATAGGGCGCCAGGGTGACGCCGTCGGCGGCCAGCCGTGCAGCCAGGGCGGGTGCCACCTTGCCCTCGCCGATGAACAGCTGTGCGCCCGTGACCGTGAGCAGCAGGTGGGCGAGAAACACCGGGTTGTAGCTGACATCGCTGCCGCGCAGGTTGGTCAGCCAAGCCACGTCGTCCACCGTGCTCACCAGGTGGTGCGTGGCGCCGTGGCGTTGCATGGCTTCGCGCACCGCCGCCAGCTTGGCGCTGCGGGGCACGCTGGCATGCGGCGCCAGGTGTTCGTAGACCGCCTGCGTGGGCAGGGCCGGGCGTTCGGGCCACACGGCGTCCAGCAGGTCGCGGTCGGTCTGCAGCAGCACGCCGGCCTTGCCCAGCGCATTGCGCAACTGCCCGGCCGCGGCCAGGCCCAGCACCTGGCCATCGACGGCCACGGTCTGGCCCGCGGGCACATCGGCGGCCAGCCATTCCAGGTGCGCCATGGCGCTGCCGGTAGGAATCTTCACCAGCTCGATGCCCGTGCCGGCCAGCTCCGCTTCCGCCTGTACCCAGTATCGGCTGTCGGCAAACAATGCCGACCGCTCGACAGTGACCACCAGCGTCGCCATCGACCCGGTGAAGCCCGAAAACCACTGCCGCGCCTGCCAGCGGCCGGGCAGGTATTCGCTCAAGTGCGGGTCGCTGGACGGCACCAGCAACGCATGCACCCCCGCGCGGGCCAACGCCTCCTGGATCTGGGTGATGCGCAGGCGGATCGGTGAGGTGCGGGTGTCCATGGTTGCGCTCCAGGCGACGAAACGCCAGATTCTAGGCGCCGGCCCTGGCACGGCGCGGGCGTGCATTCGTCGCTGTCCCCACAACAAGAAGGCGTTATTCCATGCTCGAACAGCACACCCCCGATGCCCTGCGCGCCCACGACGGGACCTGGTTGTGCCGAGGCCTGGCCGCCTGTGCGCTGGGCACCGCCCTGCTGCCGCTGGCTGTCAGCGCACAGCTGCTCGGGCCGGCGGCTCTGCAGGCCAGAGCGGCCGAGCAGGTGCAGCCGCTGCTCGGCACCTTGAAGGACCTGGTCGCGGTGGAATCGGGCAGCCGCGATCTCGAAGGCCTGGCCACGCTGGCGCAACTGGTGGCCTCGCGTTTGCAGGCTGCGGGCATGAAAACCGAATTGAGAGACGCCAAGGCGCCCGACTTTCATCCGCAGCTCGAGGGCGCCAAGCTGGGGTCGATGGTCTACGGCACCAAGTCCGGCACGGGCAAGCGACGGGTGCTGTTGATCGCTCACATGGACACGTTCTACGAACGCGGCATGGGCGCCAAGCAGCCCTTCCGCATCGACGGCGACCGCGCCTATGGCCTGGGCATCGCCGACGACAGACCGGCGTGGCGTTGATCCGGGCCGGGCATCTCACGCCGGCGCCAACCCCGAGGGCGGCCGCAACGCGCTGTACGAGATGGCGCACCAGATGCTGAAGAGCCGCCAGTTCGGCGACGACAGCAAGGGCCTGAAGATCAACTGGACGGTGGCCAACGCGGGGGCGACGCGAAACGTCATCCCGGCCTCGGCCACGGCCATCGCCGACGTGCGGTCGCTCAACAACGATGACCTCGACCGCATTGAGGCTGCGTTGCGCGAATCGATCAAGGAGCGACTGATCCCCGGCACCAAGATCGAACTCGATTTCTACCGCAGCCGCCCGGCGTTCGTGGCCAACAACGTGTCGCGGGTGCTGGCCGCGCATGCGCAGGCCGTGTTCAAGGAGATCGGCAAGACGCTGGATGTGCGCGACCGGGCCACCGGCGGTGGCACCGACGCCGCCTTCGCCGGCCTGCGGCCCAAGGGCGTTGAGCTGGTGATCGCTGGTGATCGCGCCCGACCGGGCGATCAAAGCTCGGTGCGCAGCCGCCAGATCTCGGGGAACAGCACCACGTCGAGCATCTTGCGCAGGTAGCTCACGCCACTGGTGCCGCCGGTGCCGCGCTTGAAGCCGATGATGCGTTCGACCGTCGTCACGTGGCGAAAGCGCCAGAGGCGGAAGGCGTCTTCCAGGTCGGTGAGTTCTTCGCCCAGCTGGTACAGGTCCCAGTGCGTCTCGGGCGCGCGGTAGACCTGCAGCCAAGCGGCTTCCACGCCGTCGTCCACGGTGTAGGGCTGGGTCCAGTCGCGCTGGGTGTGGCTGGCCGGCACCGGCAGGCCGCGGCGGGCCAGCAGGCGCAGGGCTTCGTCGTACAGCGACGGCGCCTCGAAGGCCGATTGCACATGCGTCATCAGGTCGGCGCGGTGGGCGTGCGGCTTGAGCATGGCGCCGTTCTTGTTGCCCAGGCTGAATTCGATGCAGCGGTACTGCCAACTCTGGAATCCGCTGCTGCTGGCGAGAAACGGGCGGATGGCGCTGTACTCGGACGGCGTCATGGTGGCCAGCACGTCCCAGGCGTGCACCAGCTGTTCCATGATGCGCGACACCCGTGCCAGCATCTTGAACGCCGGGTGCAACTCGTCGGCCGCCAGATGAATCATGGCTGCGCGAAGTTCGTGCAGCAGCAGCTTCATCCACAGCTCGCCGGTCTGGTGCTGCACGATGAACAGCATCTCGTTGTGATCAGGAGACCGCGGGTGCTGCGCGCCCAGCACCTCGTCCAGGTGCAGGTAGTCGCCGTAGCTCATCTCGGCGCTGAAGTCGAGCAGCGCGCCTTCGGTACGGTCGTCGGGCGCTTGATTTTGCGGCGTGGTGGACGAGTCGATGGACGGGTCGGCGGCAGGGCCGGCGTGGCCCATCGGGCAGCGGCTCACGTCACGGCCTGGCGTTGGTTGAATTCGGACCGCTGCCATTCACCGCTGTCCAGCACTTGGCGCAGGTGCTCGGCGGCGTCGAAGGCGTCGACGAAGCGCAGATACAGCGGCGTGAAGCCGAAGCGCAGCACGTCGGGGGCGCGGAAGTCGCCGATCACGCCCCGTGCGATCAGCGCCTGCATCACCGGGTAGCCGATCTCGGCATGGCCGAAGCAGCTCTGGCTGCCGCGCTGGGCGTCGTCGGCAGGCGACACCAGATTCAGCGTCGGGCAGTGCGCCTGCACCTGCGCCGTGAACAGCCGCGTCAGCGCCAGCGACTTGGCGCGCAGTGCGGGCAGACCGCCCAGGGCCTGCGCCGCCAGCACGGTGTCGACACCGCATTCCAGCGCTGCGAGCGACAGCACCGGTGGCGTGCCGCACAGGTAGCGCGCTATGCCGGCGGCGGGCCGGTAGCCGGGCGTGAACTCGAAAGGCGCGGCGTGGCCCATCCACCCTGCAAGAGGCTGCCAGAAGCGGTCGGCATGGCGCGGGTGGGCCCACACGAAGGCGGGGGCGCCCGGGCCGCCGTTAAGGTACTTGTAGCCGCAACCGATGGCGAAGTCGGCGCCGTCTTCGGCCAGCGCCAGGGGCACGGCGCCGGCGCTGTGGGCCAGGTCCCACACGACCAGTGCGCCGGCTTCGTGCGCGGCGCGCGACAGGCCCGCCATGTCGTGCATGCGGCCGGTGCGGTAGTTCACGTGGGTCAGCATCAGCACGGCGGTCTGCGGGCCCAGTGCGCCACACAATTCTTCGGGCTCGACCAGCCGCAGCTCGAAGCCGCGTTCTGCCGCCACGGCCTGGGCGATGTACAGGTCGGTGGGGAAGTTGCTGCGTTCGCTGACGATGACGCGGCGCCCGGGTGCATCGGCCTGGGTCATGCTGAGCGCGGCACTGAGCACCTTGTACAGGTTGACGCTGGTCGAGTCGGCCACCACCAGTTCGCCCGCGCCTACCCCCACCAGTTGTGCGATCTTGTCGCCCACGCGCTGCGGCAAGGTGATCCAGCCGGCGCTGTTCCAGCTGCGGATCAAGCCCTGTCCCCATTCCTCGGTCACGACCTGCTGCACCCGTGCTGCCGTGGCGCGCGGCAGCACGCCCAGCGAATTGCCGTCGAGGTAGATCACGCCCGGCGGCAGGCTGAACTGGTCGCGCAAGGGCGCCAGCGGGTCGGCGGCGTCCAGCGTCAGGGCGTCTTCTCGAGTTATGGAAATACCTTCGTGCTGCGCACTCCGGGATTCGCCCTTAAGGCTGCCCGGCGGGCTCACGGCAACTCTCTCAGCACGGCGCGCACGGGCGACGCGTCGGCGGTGGTCAGTTTTAAGGGCAGGGCGATGAGTTCGTAGTCGCCCTCGGGCACGTCGTCGAGCACCAGGTTTTCCAGCACGCGCAGGCCGCGGCGGGATACCGCTTGGTGGCTGGGCAAGTCCTTGCTGTCGGCCGGGTCGATGCTGGCGGTGTCGATGCCGACCAGCTGCACGCCCAGGTCGGCCAGGTGTTCGATGGTCTCGGCTGCGTAGGCAGCCAGAGCCGAGTCCCAGTGGTCGACCGGCGCGCGCAGGTAGGTGCGCACCAGCACGCGCGGCGGCAGGCCGTGCAGGGCATGGGCCAGGTGGGCCGGCGTCACCAGCGGCCCGGCGGCGATGGCGTGGATGACCCGGCAGTGGCCCAGATAGGGCACCAGATCGAGCGCGCCGATGGCCGCGCCGGCGTCGTCGTAATGCAGCGGTGCGTCGGCATGCGCGCCGGTGTGGGGCGACAGCGTGAGCGTGCTGACGTTCACCGGGCAGCCGGGTGCGATGCGCGCGGCCCACACGCTGCTGTAGAGCGTGTCACCCGGAAATACCGGCGCTCCCGCATGCACCGGTGGCGAGATGTCCCACAGACGCAATGGCATGGAGCGGATGATAGCGGCGGGCCCGCACCCCCGACTTGTCGGGGCGCAGGCTGCAGGCCCCCTTGAACCCTGGCGCCGTTTGTGTAGTCTCCAAGAATCGTCCCGCCAGAAAGGTCGTCCATGAAGCCCGTTTCAGAACTGCTCAAGACCCGTGTCGGCATCCTGTGGCATGTGCGGCCGGGCGACACCGTGTTCGAAGCGCTGCAGATGCTGGCCCAGTACGAGGTGGGCGCGCTGATGGTGATGGAGTCGGGTGCCCTGGTGGGCGTGATTTCCGAGCGCGACTACACACGCAAGATTGCCTTGCAGGGACGCAGTTCCAAGGATTCCAGGGTCTCGGACATCATGTCCTCACAGGTCTACACCATCGGCCCGCACACCGGCACCCGGGCCTGCATGGCGCTGATGAGCGAAAAGAAGATCCGCCACGTGCCGGTGGTGGAAGGTGGCACCGTGCTGGGCATGATCTCGATCCGCGACATCATGGACGACATCATCGCCGACCACGAGGCGACCATCGCGCAACTCGAGAGCTACATCCAGTCCTAGGCCCGGCCACTTTGCGAATCCTGCAAGCCCCGATCCTTCCCGCCACAAGCTGGCCGACACCCGGGGCTGCCGGATGAGCAGTGCGGCAGGCATCGACACCGCCGTTCAACGGCAGTTGCTCGCCATCGCGCTGCGCAACTCGGCGCGAAGCGTTTTGTTGTTGATGGCCGCGGTGGCGATCATCACCGCGCTGGGGTTCGTGAATGGCCAGCCCACGGCGGCCTGGGTGGTGCTGCTGCTGGGCCTGGGCGTGTCGGCATGGCGGTTGCTGTTGCAGCGCCGGTTTGGCCAGACCGAAGCGCTGGACGCCGGCGCCATGCGTCGCGCGGTGCACCAGCTCGAGGCCAATGCCGTCGTGGTCGGCCTGATGTGGATCGTGGCGACGGCGCGCGTCTACCCCACGCTGTCCGGCAGCACGGCCACGGTGTACATCGTCATCATCTGTGGCTCGGTGGCTGTCGCGGCTTTCTTCATGTCGCTGGTCGGGCGCGGTTTTGTCTTGCTCACTGCCATGCAGCTGGGGACGGTGGTGATCATCTGCCTGTGGTCGGGCGATCCCGGCGCTTACGCATTGGCGGTGCTGGCCGTGCTGTTCGGGGTGACCATGCTGCGCGCGACGCGGGACTTTCGCGAGACGACGGTGCGTGCGCTGCGCCACAGCCTGGAAGTCGACGATGCCAACGACATGCTTCAACGTGCCAAGGAAGCGGCCGAGTCGGCCAACCTGGCGAAGTCGCAATTCCTGGCCACCATGAGCCACGAGATCCGCACGCCGATGAACGGCGTGCTCGGTGCGCTGGAATTGCTGCGCCAGACGCCGCTGGAGCAACGCCAGCGCCGGCTGGTCAAGACCGCGTCGGCGTCGGGCGAGTCGCTGATGGACATCCTGAACGACGTGCTCGACCACTCCAAGATCGAAGCCGGCAAGCTGCAGATGGCGCTCATGCCGATGTCCTTGCATTCCGTCGTGGCGTCGGCCGCGCCACTGTTCCGCGCCAGCGCCGAGGTCCGCGGGCTGACGGTGACGCTGCAACTCGACCCCGACGTGGCCGACGCCCTGGTGGGCGACGCGCCGCGGCTCAAGCAGGTGCTGCTGAACCTGGTCGGCAACGGCGTGAAGTTCACCGAGAAGGGCGAAGTGCGCCTGCATGTGACGGCGCTGTCGGCCCCCGAGGGCCGGGCCGGCGTGCGCTTCGTGGTCGAGGACACCGGCATCGGCATCGCGCCGGAGTCGCTGACCCACGTCTTCCAGCCCTTCCACCAGGTCGACAGCACGCGCTCGCGACTGCGCGGCGGCACCGGGCTGGGCTTGGCCATCAGCCAGCGCATCGTGCAGGCCATGGGCGGCGAGATCACCGTCACCAGCCGTGTGGGTGTGGGCTCGGTCTTCAGCTTCGACCTGTACTTCGCACGTTCGCGCTCCCTGCCGCCGCCGCTGCCCGAGTCGGACTTTGGCAGCCTGCACGGCAGCCAGCCGCTCGGCGGCGTGGTGATGCTGGTCGAGGACAACGTCGTCAACCGCATGATCGGCGCAGAGATGTTGCAGTCCCTGGGTGTGCAGGTCATCGAAGCCGAGGACGGCAAGCAGGCAGTCGCCCTGCTGGAACGCCAGCATGTGGACATGGTGCTGATGGACATCCAGATGCCGGTGATGGACGGCTATGCCGCCACCCGCCTGGCACGCGACCGCGAACTGCGCTTGCGTCTGCCGCGCGTGCCCATCGCCGCGCTTACCGCCGACGCCTTCGACGACGACGCTGCGCAGGCCCTGGCCGCTGGCATGGACGCGCATCTGGCCAAGCCGTACTCGCGGTCGCAGTTGCGCGATCTGCTCGAACGCTGGTTGTAGCCCGGACCGGCCGGCCGGCGCTACAGCGCCAAACGGTGCGACTGCATCAGCAGCAGACCTTCGAAAATAAGCGTGTCCACGGCTTCGAAGGCCAGGTCGGTCAGTGGTCGCAGCTTGGCGGTGGCGCCGCCCGTCATCACCAGCAGAGGTTCGGCATTGCAACGCTGTTGCAGCCGCCGATGCTGGCGTTCGATGGCGCCGGCAATGGCGTTGGCGCCGCCGCTCATCAAGGCGTCGCTGGTGTTGGTGGGGAAGTCCACGACTTCGCCGGTCGGCACCTTAAGTTCCGCCGTGCCCATCTCGAGCGCTCGCAGCATCAGGCCGAAGCCGGGCAGGATCAACCCGCCCAGGAAGTGGCCTTCGGTGTCCAGGGCGTCCACCGTCACCGCCGTGCCCACCATGACCACCAACGCGGGGCGGGCCGGCCCGGCAGCCAGCACGCGGGACCGCGCACCGGCCAATGCCGTCCAGCGGTCGGCGCCCAGGCGGTGGGGGTACTCGTAGCCGTTGCTCAAGCCCGACTCGTGGCTGGCAGGCACGACCCAGCGCGGCACGGTGTCCCACAGCTCCATCTGTTCTTCGACACGCCGCCGCACGGCGTCGCCGGCCACGTCGCAGCCCAGCATGCTGGTCGGCGCCGGCAGTGCCCGCCACTGCTGATCGGCCAGGTCGTCGATGGTCTCGAGGAAGATTGCTCCCTGGTGCAGCAGCACCGCGCCCGGGTGGGGTGCGGTGTAGAGGGCCCACTTCAGCCGCGTGTTGCCGATGTCGATGGCGAGGAAGGTCATGGCCCTGTCGGGAAGCTCGGGAGGGCGATCGTAGCCGGCGGGCTGCACGGGCCGACAGTGGCATCATCCCGGCAGCACAAAACCAGGGGCCCAGCGCCATGACCGATCTTTCCGCCGAGTCCAGGGCGCTGGCCAACTACCGGCCGACGAACAAGGTGCGTTTCGTCACTGCGGCCAGCCTGTTCGACGGCCACGACGCGGCCATCAACATCATGCGGCGCATCCTGCAAGGCATGGGCGCCGAAGTGGTGCACCTGGGGCACAACCGCAGCGTCGATGAAGTCGTGACGGCCGCACTGCAGGAAGACGTGCAGGGCATCGCCATCAGCAGCTACCAGGGCGGCCACGTCGAGTACTTCAAGTACATGGTGGACCTGCTGCGCCAGCGCGGCGGCGCGCATATCCAGGTTTTCGGTGGCGGCGGCGGGGTCATCGTGCCCGCAGAGATCAACGAGCTTCAAGGCTACGGCGTGGCGCGCATCTACAGTCCCGAGGACGGCCAGCGCATGGGCCTGGCCGGCATGATCGGCGAGATGGTCATGCGCTGCGACCACGACCGGTCGCCGCACGCGCCGGCCGATGTGGCCGCCCTGCAGGGCCACACCGACGCCGCCTGGCGGGCGCTCGCCCAGGCCATCACGGCGCTGGAAAACGGCAAGGCGCCTGCCGTTTTCAAGGCTGCCATATCAGCTGCCGCCACGACATCGAAAACGCCCGTGCTCGGCATCACCGGCACCGGCGGCGCGGGCAAGAGCAGCCTCACCGACGAACTCATCCGCCGAATCCGGCTCGACCAGGGCGACGCCCTGCGCATCGCGGTGATCAGCATCGACCCCAGCCGGCGCAAGAGTGGCGGCGCATTGCTCGGCGACCGCATTCGAATGAACGCAATTTCGCCATGGAGCCAGGGTCCCAGGGTCTACATGCGCTCGCTGGCCACGCGCAATGCATCGGCAACCGGCGGCAGCGAAATCAGCCAGGCGCTGCCCGACGTGCTGGCCGCGTGCAAGGTGGCGGGTTTCGACCTCATCGTCGTCGAGACCTCGGGCATCGGCCAGGGCGACGCGGCCATCGTGCCGCTGGTGGACGTGCCCATGTACGTGATGACGCCCGAGTTCGGCGCCGCCAGCCAGCTCGAGAAGATCGACATGCTCGACTTCGCCGAGTTCGTCGCCATCAACAAGTTTGACCGCAAGGGCGCTGCTGACGCGCTGCGCGACGTGGCCAAGCAGGTGCAGCGCAACCGCGAAGCGTGGATGG
>ENA-OBIT01000227-OBIT01000227.1-metagenomes-genome-assembly--contig:-NODE-227-length-24463-cov-14.1574_pt1 | contig 24463 bp, 19 predicted proteins | sample MGYA00153386_OBIT01 | MGnify analysis MGYA00153386
TTGTTACTAAATATTAGACTTCTGGCATAATTATTGTGGAACAGGCATCCTGCCTGTTTTTGACTGTCTTTTTGCCAGATGTCTATTGCAACTACAATCGTTAAAAGCCCTCACTTTAACGCATATTTGAATTGTTCGAGTAGAGCCGATCGCCCTTTTCACGCCTGAAAATTGGGTCTGAAGCCTCCCCCTCAACGGGGGAAATCAAACAAAATGATTCATTGCTCCAATCCTCTTCTATCAACGGCTATGGGTAGCTGTCAACTGTCAACTGTCAACTGATGAACACAGCCCTGCGTACCCGACACAACAGCCGATCGAGCAGAAAACGCTAAAATACTAAACATCATACAATTTCGGAGTTAATATTTGACACTTTCACCCGCGCGCGAAAACGTCCTAGCTTGGCTCTCTGACCGCGTTCCTGCTGCTCGCATCACACATATCCTCGGAGTCGAACAGACAGCAGGCGACTTGGCTCGCCATTACGGCCTCGATGAAGTGAAAGCCCGATCGGCAGGATTGTTGCACGACGCAGCAAAATACTTCAAACCTCAAGTGCTGCTGCAAATGGCAAGGGCGGAAGGTTTAGAGTTAGACTCAGTGTTGGAAGCAAACCCGCATTTGCTGCACGCAGACGCGAGCGCGATCGTCGCTAGAGACGAATTCGGGGTGGTCGATCGAGAAATTTTGGAGGCAATCGCCAATCATACCCTCGGCAGACCAAACATGAGTCAGCTCAGTTGTACCGTATTTGTAGCAGATACTATAGAGCCGAGCCGCGGCAACACAGCCGAACTAGAAGCGCTGCGCGAGGCAAGCTTGCAAAATCTTTATGCAGCCGTGTGGCAAACTAGCGATTATTCTCTCAAATATTTGCTAGAAACTCGCTGCTACATCCACCCCCGTACCGTACTTACCCGCAATTGGGCGCTGCAAATGGCCCGCGCCCAATCGCCGGAAATAGGAAATTCGACTCAGAAGTCGATCGAACAAATCACAAGTTAACAGTAAAATTTACCAGCAATCCTGTACTTACTTTTGGCTTGAACCTAACTCCTATTTTCAGCCTCAAACTGCCAACAACCGATCGCTCAAACACGCGCGCTCATTCTCCGTTACTTTATCAATTAGGAACTTAAACACTTGTCAGATATAACCCAACTCGAATATTCCACCGCCGAGTCTACAGCAACGGACAACACCCCCTCAGACGAATCCCGCGGCTTGATTATGACCGTTGCTCAAGCAGCCGAAGACCGCAAAGCAGTTGATATTGTATTGCTCCAAGTGTCAGAAGTATGCTATTTGGCAGATTACTTTGCGATCGTCACCGGATTTTCCAACGTGCAGGTACGAGCCATCTCCCAAGCGATCGCCGACCAAGTAGAAGAAGAATGGCAACGCTTGCCGCTGCGCGTACAAGGGCTATCAGACGCAAGTTGGGTCGTCATGGACTACGGCGATGCGATCGTCCACATCTTTAAACCTCAAGAGCGCGAGTTCTACAATTTAGAAGCGTTCTGGGGACACGCAGATCGTCTTGAATTTTCCACCACACCAGAGGATAGCTAATGTGAAAAACGCTTCTGTTTCTATTTGTCCCGTTCCGCAAGAACAGCGACCGGTCAATGAATACCAAGAACTTACAGAATCCTGGTTTTTTAGCTGGGGAACTCTCGATTGGCCTCAGTATCTAGCCAAACTAGCTTGGGTATGGGGTTGGAGTTGCTTGGTATCCGCGCCCTTAGCAGCAGCCAGCTTTGTTCCAAGCAAGTATCCAGCTCAGTTCGCCATCAGCGCCGCCGCCGGTGCCGGTTTTATTCTAGGATTAGCTTTGCTGCGACTCTACTTGGGTTGGTTCTACGTGCGATCGCGTCTTTCAAATCCCACCGTCGTCTACGAAGAGTCTGGTTGGTACGATTGTCAATCTTGGCCTAAAACTCCCGAAGTTTTGGTTCAAGACCAGTTGATAGTCAACTATGAACTAGAACCAATTCTGAAGCGTCTGCGACAGACGTTTTATGGTTTGGTATCATTGCTGGTTGCCGGAGGGCTAATTTGGAATTGTTTGTAATCGGGAGTCAAAACAGGGGAGTTATGAGTTTTTGCCGAAAAAAATGACTTTTTAACTGACAACTCATATTGTTTCTGGTTGGATCGGTATTGTCCAAACAGTTAACAGTTAACAGTTAACAGTCAACAATCATGTCGAAGAGTACAACCGGAATTGATATCATAACTTCCCTGTACCCCAGTCTAAAATCTAAAATCTAAAATCTAAAATTGATATGACAAGGGGAAAACGAACCCAAGCTCCCGAACTGGAAGTCACACTGCTGCGCGAAGGTATTGTGGAATCGAAGCACCGCGTCCAGGCCGCTGTCTGCGACAAACGCGGGCGCGTTCTGTCTGTTGCCGGTAACTCGGAAACAGCGACATTTGTCCGTTCTTCTCTCAAACCGTTTCAAGCTTTGGCTGTGACGGCGAGCGGCACTTTAGAGCGCTACGAATTGACCGATCGAGACTTAGCGATTATTTGCAGTTCTCATCAAGGTACGATCGAGCAATCGCGGCAGGTATTTAACGTCCTGTGGCGCTGCGACATAGACCCATCTAAACTTCAATGCCCCATTCCCGAAGGCAAAAAGAGCGCCCTGCAATACAACTGCTCCGGCAAACACGCCGGAATGCTGGCTGTCTGTCAACTACGGCACTGGGATCTGAAAAATTATTTGAGTCGCAAACATCCCGTCCAGCAGTTGATTTTGGACAAGGTGGCTGACTTGCTAGGAATGCCTGCCGAAGAGTTTATCAGCGCTCGGGACGACTGTGGTGCTCCTACCTATTTCTTGCAGTTGGGGCAAATGGCATCTTTGTACGCTCAGTTAGCCTCCGGCGACAATGTGGATATGGAGCGGATTGTCCGCGCTATGACTCACCACCCGATGATGGTTGCTGGTGAGGGCAAATTTGACACGCAACTGATGCAGTTGACTCAAGGAGAATTGGTGAGCAAGTCCGGCGCCGAAGGGGTGCAGTGCATTGGCCAGGTTGGCGAAGGCATGGGCTTGGCAATTAAGGTAACAGATGGCGGAAAGCGTGCTCAATTTGCTGTGGCGATTCACTTGCTCAAGCAGTTGGGGTGGATTACTCCGACGATCGCCGAAACTCTTTCGGACACTTACCTGACTCTCAGCGATTTCAAGCGATTGGAAGTCTGTGGCGAAGTTTCGATGCTTTAGCGCGATCGACGCCCGCTCGCCAATTTCAGCAACCCCTCCCACAATCTAAAAAGTTTTTTTGATTTAGGGGTTGCAATTCTCACAAAGGTATGGTTATATTAGAGAGAGACAAAAAACGACGCGGGATAGAGCAGCCTGGTAGCTCGTCGGGCTCATAACCCGAAGGTCAGTGGTTCAAATCCACTTCCCGCCACCAAATTCTAGAAAGCAAACCCTCTAATCTTTAAGGTTCGAGGGTCTTGTTTTTGGAAGCCACTAGAGAGAAAAAAGGCGACGCGGGATAGAGCAGCCTGGTAGCTCGTCGGGCTCATAACCCGAAGGTCAGTGGTTCAAATCCACTTCCCGCCACCAAATTCGATCGGACAAGCCCCGGCAAACTAAAATTTGCTGGGGCTTTGTTTTATAACGTCTCTGACAGGTTGAAACCAGTCTATTTTAGTCGGAAACAAAAATTAGGACACAGCAGTGCTGTGTCCCTACCGCATATTTGTATTTTTCCAAATTACAAAAATCAGACCGAACCTCAACAGTTCATAAGAATTAGTACACAGTTCACAAAAATTAGGACACAGCATTGCTGTGTCCCTACCGCATACTTGTGTTTTTCCAAATCACAAAAATCAGACCGAACCTCAACCTCAACACTTAACCCTGTACTTTAAAGACGACCCTTTGTGCAAGCTTTATTTGGCAAAAATCTGCAATCCGATATCCATGTTTTTAAACTCTGAATTTTAAATTGCTAAGTCGGCTGGGTTTGCAGCCAATCAAAAATCAGGTTTAACTGTTCCAGCGTAACTAACCCATACTGCCATAGAATCATCGGCAGTTGGCTGGCATCTTGTTCACCGTGTCGGAGTGCAATGGCGATCGCAGAATTCGATATCGCCAACTCCCCCCGCAAAAAATCGATCAGTAGAGCCTTTCCCATCACCTTCACCGCCAGCTTTACGCGCTATTGTAAAAAAATGCGATCGATCGAACTGAATCAGAAGTTTAATTGCTCTAACTTTAGGTTCAGAATAGAGAATGTCGTGTGATGCAAACCACACAAAACTTGTGATACAACTCAGATCAAAAAGCGATCGCAGTCACAAAACCTCAGAGCATCAAAAGTTGAGTTATGCGATCGATCGCTGGCTTTAAATCAATTAATTTAAAATTGCTAAAGTCCTAGCTGAAGCTGAACTCCGGCTTCTGTCCCGGCGTCGTTGGATTTGAGAGGGAACGGACTTCCTTGGCGCTGGGCGTCGGAAGGAGTCGTGATAAATTCCAATTCGCGATTTATTTTAATGCGAAATGTGTCACCCAAGCTACCGCCCCTTCTAGCAGAATTAGCCGCCGTTTCTCGTTCACCAATCAAGTTTTGGTAATCCGAGTCTACCGTTCTGTCCTCCACATTTCTGAGAGAGTCCCCAGATAAAGTCGTTTCCGAATTTTGGGGCGCTGGTTGAATTCTTTGTTGAGCGAGAACCGCCGGGGTCAAACCAATCAAAATTGAGCTTAGTCCGAGACCAATTCCAAGAGTAGCAATAACTGCGTTCACCATCAATCCCTCCGTCCGCTAGTTGCATCCTATTACTGCTCATTCTACCCAGCCGGAATTAAGTTGCTATCTATCTAAAGTAGCTGGTTGTGGATATGTCAATTCAAGTTGCTGTCAAAAGTTGAGTTCGCGATCGGACTCCGACTCTCAGAAACCAGGTTTTTTACGCTGATCTGCGGGATGCAGCCTGTGTATTTTCGCCCATCAAACCCGGTTTCTACCCTGCATCGTTCGATCGCGAACTACCCAATCTCAAATCTCAAATAGTATGAGCGTCTAGAATGCGATCGTCAAGTAATACTGTAAAAGCCCGATCGCCCGTGTTCCCAAAGCGACCGATCGCGCTAAAATGTCGGTGGAAGTCGTTAAAAATTCAGTTACCAGCCGCAGATTCCGAGTTATTAACAGCACTTCGCCTACTAAAACCATCTCAACTTCAAAATCTGCGCTCATCAGGTTGTATTTTCCCGAAATGTTGTGGGTTCCTCATAGTTCTGCTTCAATATGCCAATCCGATATCTGACCGACTCGATTTTAAAAATGTCGAGAAAAATACCAATTCGCATCATCCTTGTCGTGCCTTTTGCCCTCCAGACTTTCGCTGCTGTAGGGCTGACAGGGTGGCTATCGCTGCGGAACGGGCAACGGGCTGTCAACGATGTTGCTACACAACTGCGCGCAGAAGTCACATCACGCATCCAGCAACACATTTATAATTATATTGAAACACCGCACCAAGTCAATCAGCTCAATCTTGACGCCATTCGTCTTGGTATTTTGAATGTGCAGGATGAAGTTAGTTTGCGACGCTACTTCTCTAAACAAATCAAAACCTTTGATAAAATTAGCTACATTCAATTCGGCTCTGAAGCCAAAGATTTTATTGGAGTTGAACGCCTCGACAATGGGAAATTACAATTTTTAAAGTCCGACAAATCTACTGGCTATAACTTTCACAGCTACGCAGCGTCGGAGTTTGGCGAACCAACTAAGCTATTAAAAATTACTCTCAACTACGACCCCCGCCTCCGCCCTTGGTACACAGCACCGGTGCTTGCAAAAAAACCAGCCTGGAGCAAAATCCACACCTATTTTGACTTTCCCAGACTGGCAATTACCGCAGCGCAACCAGTTTATGACAAACGAAATAAACTAATTGGAGTTGTGGGATCTGACCTGCAACTTTCCCAAATCAATCAATTTTTGGACAGTCTAAAAATTGGGAAGTCTGGAGAGACTTTTATTGTAGAAAGGTCGGGAGAATTGGTGGCAAATTCTACTCCTGAACCGCCATTTATTGTTAGTAATGGTGTTGCAAAACGGATTAGGGCAACGAGCAGCAATAATGCTTTGATTCGATCGACTGCTCGCTATCTGACCAAACGCTTCGGGGATTTGAACAAGATTGACGGCACTTATCAGTTAGATTTTGCGATCGACGGGGAACGACAATTTCTACAAGTAACGCCCCTGTCTGATGGGAGAGGGCTGGACTGGCTGATTGTGGTGGCGGTTCCTGAAGCCGATTTTATGGAAAGCATTCACACCAACACTCGCTACACTGTTTTGCTGTGTTTGGGTGCTTTGGTGGTGGCGACGGCTCTAGGGTGTCTGACTTCGAGGTGGATTGTTGTACCGATTCGGCGTCTGAGCAAGGCTGCGGAGGCTTTGTCGCGGGGAGAATGGGACGGGATGGCGCTAGATCCCCGTTTGATTGTGTCTCTAGAGCGGGAGGATGAGGTGGGTATCCTGGCTCGCTCTTTTAATCGGATGGCCGGTCAATTGGAAGAGTCGTTTACTACTCTCGAAGATCGGGTGGAAGCTGCGATTGCTGATAAAACTAAATTAATTAGCTCTCTGAAAAAATCTCAGCAAAAACTCGCTCTCCACCTCTATCAAACTCCTTTGGGTGCGATCGAATGGAATCTCAATTTTGAAGTTTCCGACTGGAATCTATCAGCGGAAAGAATTTTTGGATACAACCGTTTGGAAGTTGTAGGGTGCCACGGAGTCGAACTAATAGTTCCTGAAAGTGCTAAGGAGCAAGTCAGGCAAATATTTGCGGATTTACTCAGCAATCAAGGCGGAATTACCATCATTAACCAAAACATTAGAAAGGACGGCAAAATTATTCTTTGCGAGTGGTACAATACGACTTTGGTTGATACTGAGGGTTGTATAATCGGAGTGGCATCGCTGGTTCAAGATGTGACAGAGTTTCACAGTGCTGTGGAGCAGTTGCGGGCCAGCGAGGAGCGGTTTCGCCAGTTGACAGAAAATATTCATGAGGTATTTTGGATTAGAGAACCCAATCAAAAGCAGATAGTTTATGTGAGTCCTGCTTGCGAGAAAATATGGAATTTGAGCTGTGAGATTTTGTACTCGGAACCGGAGGCTTTTTGGGATGCTATTCACTCGGACGATCGCGCTCGCGTTAAGGCTGCCTTTGAGAAACAGGTGCGGGGCGATTATGATGAGGAGTATCGAGTAGTGCGAGCGGACGGCTCAGTCTGTTGGGTGCGCGATCGGGCTTTTCCAGTACGCAACGAAACAGGAGAAATTTACCGCATCGTCGGCATTGCTGAAGATATTACCCAGCGTAAATTAGCCGAAGAATTCCAAAAAGTCGCTCAAACCGCTCAAGCTGCAAGCCAAGCTAAAAGCGCATTTTTAGCTAATATGAGCCACGAATTGCGCACTCCCCTCAACGCCATCATCGGCTACAGCGATATGCTCAAAGAAGACGCCGAGGATTCAGGCCACGAAGATTTTATCCCCGACTTGCACAAAATTCAAACTGCTGGCAAACACTTGCTATCTTTAATTAGTGACATTCTCGATATTTCTAAAATAGAAGCGGGGCGGATGGAGCTTTATTTGGAAACTTTCAACCCTGCTAGTTTAATTGACGACGTAGTTTTGACTGTCGAATCACTCGTGGAGAAAAATTCTAATAAGTTTGAAATTGATTATCCTAGCGACTTGGGAATGATGTATGCTGACATTACCAAAACTCGGCAAATATTGCTAAATTTACTGAGCAATGCAGCCAAATTCACGAAAAGTGGCACTATTAAAATCAGCGCTGAAAGAGTGACAAATAAAAGCTCAAAGATCCAAAAGCTAGAAGAATCTTCCGAGTCGATAGTTTTCCGCGTAGTTGATACAGGCATTGGGATTCCCCCAGAACATATGCAGCATTTATTTCAAGCTTTCATGCAAGGCGATACCTCAACCACTCGCAAGTACGGGGGTACGGGTTTGGGATTGACGATTAGCCGTCACTTTTGCCTGATGATGGGTGGTGATATTCAAGTTGAAAGCGAGTTAGGTGGCGGTTCTATTTTTACTGTGTGCTTGCCTACTCACGTAGAATTATCGATCGACAGTTAGTCGTAGTTAATTTCCCTTTTTTGTCGCCCCAAAAGTTGAGCTGCTAATACACCGCCGGCAAAGCCAAAGAAATGTGCTTGCCACGAAACTCCAGGCTGCGAGGGCAAAACTCCCCAAATTAAACCCCCGTAGAAGAAACCAATAGTTAAAGATATCAAAAGTGAAGTAAAGCTACGTTCAAATAAGCCCCGCAGCAGCAAAAAGCCGAAGTAACCAAAGATTAATCCGCTAGCACCAATGTGCACCGAATTGGGCGCGCCTGTTAGCCAAACGCCCAATCCGCTGACTAGCATAGTGACGGCACTCACGACAAAAAAGTCACTAATTTTTCGCAGCATAATCAACCAACCAAATGTTAAGAAAGGAAGGGTATTACTGGCTAAGTGGGCAAAACTGCCGTGCAGAAAAGGCATGAACAGGATGCCTTCAAGTCCGTCGATGCTGCGGGGGCGGACTCCATAGGAATTCAGCGCGCCTCGGAAGACGAATACATCAACAATCTCGATAATCCAGAGGAGGGCGACGAAGCCACCGAGAATGGCGGCGTGGCTTTGCAATTCGCTGGTGATAGTTTTGGTTTCTGGGTTACTCATGGGTTGTGAGGGCGGTGATACCGATTATTTCTAATTGTAGGAGTTTCTGGGCGATCGCTGTGAGAGTTGGGGCGGGGTTTCTGGTTTTATTGCAGCAGAGCTTATATTTGTAACTATCATCACTTTTATCAAAAGTTCCGCATTTTCACGTATAGGATATTTCACAAAGATGCGTCAGAATCATAACAGAACTGCAAAAGGAGACTCAACCAAAGGTACGTTCCAAACTCAAGGAACCAATTTTTTGGTATAAAGTCATTAATTCAAGAAGTTCAATCCGGTAAAGCAAAACGGGCTGCTGTAGATACTGATTGTAGATAAAAGCAAAAACTCTACAAAGGGTTCTTGGCACCTCGTTATAAGAGAGGAACAGAGCAAAATGAATGTATTTGAGCATACAGTACCCGATCGCATTCTGCCAATTTGGGTGTGGGTTAATCAACCAAAAACTGCCGTTAGTGTCGCTACAACTTCTCAACCTTACGGTCAAAAGCCGCACTTTGACTTATGGCATCCGCTGAAACAGTGGCTGGATAGCGCCGAAATTAAAAGTCAAAAATTGGCTCGATTCTTATGTAAATTCATTCCTAGTCAGTGTCCGTTTGAACGGGAAGTCAAAATTGGCGATCGCACTTTATTTCACATTCCGCCGATGTGTAAGTTAAATCCGCTTTACGAACAAGTGGTGGGAATTCGCTTTCGTGCTTTGTGTTATTTGGCTGATGAGTGCGGCGAGGATGTGACTCCTTATTGTTAATTATGTAAAAGTTTCAATTTCTAACTCTTTTTTATTTTCACCTTCCCTGTTCCTTGTTGGGGAGGGTTTTTTTATTTTCAGATTATTCGGCGGTTGAAACCGGGGCAACCACGGGGGGATTGCTCCTACATAAACGAAGTCTGTCTTCGCAGACAAGCGAGATCCAGTTCGTAGGGACACGATATATCGTGTCCCTAGCGTGTTAATGGGGTGCGTGTCGATCGCACCCGCAACCCACGAGGGAAATGTTTAGGTGTCGCTTTTGGGATCTTCAGGCCCTGGAGGTACATCTCCCTTTTTTTTGGCTTCCAACACCGCTGTTTCAACGATAAGAGCGATCAAGCTAGCTGTGGGTCTACCTTACCGATCGGCCCACTGCTCTAACGATTCACGGTTGTGGGTCGGTTTCGCAGTTGGTCTGATGCAGACGGTCATTTGCGAGTTCTGAAAGGGCTGCTTCCGAATGCTCGATTGACGGTGATTTTCGATCCGATCGACTAATTTTGGTTGCGAGTTGATAAGCGTGCGCTCGCTCGCTTATTTGAGAAGGGCGATCGTATATGTTACACCGTTCTCATGAACAGGCTTTCCGGCCTGTTCCACAAAGAATGAGTTTTGTTATGGGCTGAGCAGGAGAGCCCGCCCACAATTTCTGGCAATGTTAAACTAGACGCAAGATATTAATTGAGTTGGGGAAAAACCGTGACAGCTATTCTACAAGTAACAGAACAGCCAACAGCACAACGCTACTTCACTCCAGAAGAATATTTAGCACTGGAAGAAACAGCAGAGTACAAAAGCGAATATCTCGACGGAGAAATTATTCCTATGACAGGCGGATCAACCAATCACAATCAAATCGGTGGCAATTTGTACATTGCTTTGAGTCTTGCTCTCAAAAAACGGAATTACCGCATCTTCATCGGTGACGTGCGTCTGTGGGTACCAAAAGTGCGACTTTACACTTATCCCGACGTAATGGTAACTTTTGGGCAACCTGAGTACCACAACAATCGCACAGATATGATTACGAACCCTCAAGTGATTGTGGAAGTTTTATCAAAGTCTACTAAAAATTACGATCGATCTGACAAGTTTACATTTTACAAAACTCTTCCGAGTTTTCGAGAATACATTCTGATTGACCAAACAAAAATCAAGGTTGAACAGTATTCTAAAACCGAGAATAAAAGATGGTCGTATAGCGAGTATGACGAGGAAGATACGGCTCTAGTGTTTAATTCCTTCGAGCTAGAGGTTCCTCTATCTGATGTTTACGAACAAGTTAATTTTGAGGAAGTTGAGCAAGAAAATAGTCAAAATGAAGTGTGAGGGCGATCGCTCCTATAAGAGTGTTAAGCAAGAAAAAAATAGCCGCGATCCCTCTCCAACAAAAAAATGTAGATCGCATGAAAAAATGATTAATATATAATTGCCAAAACATCAGTCAAAATAATTTACTGTCTCGCATTTCAATCGACTCGCATATCTGCTTTGGCAAACCCTGTATTCGCGGCCATCGCATCTGGGTTTCTCTGATTCTTGACTTTCTCGCTAGCGGCATGACTTTGGAAGAATTGCTTGAGGAATATCCGGGAATTGAACGAGAAGACGTTTTGGCTTGTATTGCTTATGGGGCTGAGTTGGCAAGAGATTGTTATGTCGAAATTCCTGTGGGTAAAAAAAAGGTAGATTTAAACGTTGACTTGTAGGGGCGGGTTAACCAACCATCTCTGACAACAACAAACAATCTCAAAAACCCGCCCCATCCCCATGCTAAATACCAAAAAACAATGGGTGCGTAGCGTCGCAAATCTCACAAATACGCAGCCTACCGGATGAGATTTATCGTTGGGTGAGGGCGGGTTTTCAATATTGTTTATTTTTGGCGCAGATGGTTGGTGAACCCGCCCCTACAACATCTAAAAATATTACAGATATTGTAGGGTGCGTGGCGATAGACAATCTCCGAACTAAATCGAAAATCTCATAGCGACGCACCCTACCAGATATTATCCTCAAAAACCGGGTTTCTGAACCCCCACCGGCTGAAGAAACCGGGTTTTTGGCTGCATCTGCCGACGGCAACGAAGTATTTTCGTCAAAAACCCGGTTTCTGGACTCGTCTGCCCTCGCCGCAATCAAAACTATGCGCCGACAGATTCCTTGGCAGCGTACAATACCTCAACGGTAATCTTCTCAATCCCTCGTTCTCGGGCGAATTTCTCAGTATTCCGCTTCACTTTACCCCGCACAAAACCGGGGATTTTATTCAATTCTGCCTGTCCTTCCTTCGTCCAACCCATATCGGAATCAGCCGAAATTCCCTTGGTAATTACTTCCTTGGTATCGTGGCCGCCGAAGATTTCTAACAGGTGATCTTCCATTCCCAAAGTAAAGGAATTGTAGACTAAATCTACGCACTGATTCGTGCCTTCATAACCCAAAAATGGCTTGTAGCCCATCGGGAAATTTTGGACGTGAATCGGTGCAGCAATGACACCACAAGGAATGTCCAACCGCTTACCAACGTGGCGTTCCATTTGCGTGCCGAAAATTGCCGAAGGTTCTGCTTTGGCGATCGCATCTCCAATTTGCCCGTGATCCTCGGTCACCAGCACTTCATCACAATACCCCTTTACCTCTTCCCGGAACCAATCAGCATCGTGTTTGCAGTAGGTTCCTGCCCACACAACGTGGATTCCCATCTCGCGAGACAAAATCTTCGTCATCGCCGCAGCGTGGGTATTATCGCCAAATACGACCGCTTTTTTGCCAGTTAAGTTTTGGCAGTCGATCGATCTTGAGAACCAAGCAGCCTGCGACACAAACCGCGTTTGTTCGTCAATGAAAGCTTCGTAATCAACATCCGCACCTTGAGCATTCAAAACTTCCTGAATCTTGCGAATACAACGCGCAGTTTCCACCACACCCATCGGCGTAATATCCACCATCGGTGTGCCAAATTCTTTTTCCAAATACCTCCCAGTCATCATCCCCAATTCCCGATAAGGAACCAGGTTAAACCAAGCCCGCGGCAGTCTTTTTAAGTTATGAACCGAAGCACCTTCGGGAATAACTTCGTTGACTTCTATGCCCAAATCTGCCATCAAACGTTTCAACTCAGTACAGTCGTGCTGGTTATGGAAACCCAGCGTTGACATCCCGATGATGTTGACAGATGGTTTTTCGCTTTTGGCTTCTACTAAATCGCCTTTTTTGCGGGCTTTGTTGATATAAAATTGGACGATTTGATCTAAAGTACGATCGGCTGCTTCCAGTTCGTTTACCCGATAATGGTTCACATCCGCCAACAAAACGTCGCCCTTAGCCTCCAATTGAGCTCGCTCCACGAAGTTTTCCAAGTCTTCTTGTAGAATGCTGGAGGTGCAAGTCGGAGTCAACACGATTAAATCTGGGTGCTCTTCTCTGTCTTTGCGGGTGATGTTGTCCACCACTCGTTCCTGGGAACCGCGTGCGAGTACGTGTCTGTCAACCACGCTGGTAGTTACCGGGGTGAAGTCCCGTTCCCTCTCCAGCATGGAGCGCATGACGTTAAAATAGTCATCCCCGATGGGTGCGTGCATGATTGCATGGACGTTTTTGAAGGAAGTCGCAACGCGCAGAGTGCCGATGTGGGCTGGGCCTGCGTACATCCAATAAGCCAATTTCATAGGTATTTTTCCTGGTGCTGGTTGAGATTTGCCCGATCGAGCGATTACTGTTAAATCTTAGAGTTGTTTCTCATTTTCTCACCAGATCGATCCTTGAAAAATAATGACTTTCTGAAGATTTACAGATGGCTGCAAGGCTCAAACCCTTTGCGGAAGTCGGATTTGACTCGCCGCTAAAACAACTTTACCGTTGTTTTACTGCAATAATTCTTAATTTATGGTCAATGTAGGGTGCGCTGCGGCGCACCTAATTCTGAGCAAGGTGCGCCGCAGCGCACCCTACATGGAGAGCGATAATCATATTGACTTTTTAGGCAACTCGGAATAAGCTATTAATTGAAGCAAGATTTTCCGGCTGCAAAAAGTGTCAAGCGCGGGAGATATTGACCTAAAATAAATTCTTAACAAATCCCATGAAACTATCCAAAATAGACTTGAGCAACGTATTAGCAGTTGGTCACTCTAACGGTCAGCTATGACTGTTGATCGATCGCGATTCCGAAATAGAGTTTATCGAAATTGCTGCTCCCGAAGCTGCAATGCAAGGGCTGCAAATGGTTAATTTCATCGCAAATACAGATTCAGCGGAACTCAGTGACGGTATTGAATCAAAAGAAATTGCTTCAAGCTGCGAACCAATTGCGATGATGTCGGTAGATTCCGAAATGGCTAGATCGATCGGATACGACGCAGAGGAGCAAGTTTTGCAAATAGAATTTAGCAGCGGGTCAGTCTATCAATACAGCGATGTGGAACCCCAAATGTGGGAATCTCTACAAGATGCTGATTCTACAGGCAAATTTTTTAACTCCGAGATTAAAGGTTATTATTCGAGTCGGCGCGTAGATGACTAGCGTGTAGTTAGGAGTTGCACCTTTGGGCGGTTTGATTGAGGTATGATGCCTTCATTCCAGCAATCTCCTAAAAGCTGAGATTGTTTTTTTTGTCAGCCGTGCGATCGAGCATCACAGTAAATCCTTGCACAAATACAGGATTTGTGCTTTTGTTTACGTAACTGCTGAGGTGACGAAAGCCCCAGGGCGCTTTTGTCACCTCAGCAGTTCTTTGCTGTCAAGGCGTGTCTTCCCACACATCCCAAAAGATATCTCTTGAGTAATAATGAAGAATAACATAGGATTTACAAAAAAAAACCCGGTTCACACGAAAAAATCTGGGTTTTGTCAACGACTATCAACCAAGAAACCGGGTTTCTAGCCCGCCGCGCGTAAGTCCTGTAATATTGACCAAGCACACCTAATTTGAGAGAACCCAACTATGATGGCAATTCCCGGCGTTGCAGTTCTCGCTCTCATTTATGAAAGCAGCACTTCTCTGGTTTACCGCGGCCGCAACGAGCAAGACAACCAACCTGTTATTATCAAACTGATCAAAGAAGACTATCCGACTCCTGAAGAACTGAATAGATACAAACGCGAATATGATATTACTGTCAACTTAAACCTCTTGGATGGAGTTGTTAAAGTTTACAAATTGCAGCAGGTTAGAAATAGTCTGGCAATGATTTTAGAAGATTTTGGCGGCGAATCGTTAAAAATCTTTATGGCTTCCCAAAAATTTACCCTTTTAGGATTTTTGACTATTGCCATCAAAGTTGCTGAGACTTTGGGCGAAATTCATGGCAAGAATGTAATTCATAAAGATATTAACCCCTCTAATATAGTTTTTAATCCAGCTACCGGAAAAGTTAAACTCATAGACTTTAGCATCTCAACTTCATCAAACCTGGAAAACGTTCCGAATAAAAATCCCAATTTTTTAGAAGGCACTTTAGCCTATATGTCGCCCGAACAAACGGGCAGAATGAACCGGATAATCGATTACCGCACAGACTTTTATTCCCTCGGCGTCACCTTCTATGAAATCCTGTCAGGACAGCTCCCTTTTCCCACTACCGATCCAATGGAGTTAGTTCACTGTCACATCGCCAAACAGTCAGTACCTCTGGCGGAAATTGCACCAGAAATTCCTCAAGCAGTTTCAGATATTGTGATGAAATTGTTATCAAAAACGGCTGAGGATCGCTATCAAAGTGCTTGGGGACTAAAAGCCGATTTGGAATCCTGTTTGTTTCAGTTGCAAACATCCGGGGTTATTTCTGAGTTTGCTCTCGGCAGCCAAGATATTTCCGACAAATTTCAAATACCCCAAAAACTTTACGGCAGACAGCGAGAAGTTGACACTCTTTTAGCGGCATTTGAACGAGTAGCAGCAACAAATAATCGAGCCTACAACATCAAACAGTCCCAGATTTCTGTGATCAAGAAAGAGATTAAATCGAAACAAGAAATTCCCGTGTCAGTAATCGCGAGAGGACAGCATAAATCTCGCAGCGAGATGATGCTAATTGCTGGTTATTCCGGCATTGGCAAATCGGCAATGGTGAAGATTTTAGACAAGCCTATTACCCGCAGGCACGGCTATTTTATTTGGGGAAAGTTTGACCAGTACAAGCGGACTATTCCCTACTCTGCCGTTGTCAGCGCTTTTTCGGAATTGGTGCGACAACTGTTAACTGAAAGCGAAGCTCAATTAGCAATTTGGCGAGAAAAACTCCGCACTTCCTTCGGTCAAAACGGGCAAATTATTATTGATGTAATTCCCGAAGTTGAACTAATTGTCGGAGCTCAGTCTCCTGTCGCTGAATTGGGGCCGACGGAATCTCTGAACCGCTTTAATTTAGTTTTTCAAAATTTCATTCGCGTATTTTGTCAGCCCGAACATCCACTGGTAATTTTTCTCGACGATTTGCAGTGGGCTGATTCTGCGACTCTCAAATTGATCGAATTGATGATGACAGATGAAGCAACCCAATATCTGTTTTTAATTGGCGCTTATCGGGATAACGAAGTTAGTCCAACTCATCCTTTAATGATGACTGTGGAGACGCTGCGAAATCAGGAAGCCATCATTAATCAGATTGCTTTGTTGCCGCTGGGAGTTGACAATATCACTCATTTGATTGCCGAGACTTTGCACAGCGATCGAGAATCTGTCAAACCCTTAGCTGAACTGGTTGTCAGCAAAACCGACGGCAATCCCTTCTTTGTCAATCAATTTCTGCAAACCTTATATCAGGAAAATCTGCTAATTTTTCACCCGCCGCAGTCGGGGAGCAAGGGCGGCTGGCATTGGGATATGACTCAAATTGAGCAGTGCGCGATCACTGACAATGTAGTCGATTTGATGGTGCAAAAGTTGAGGAAACTGCCAAGTCCGACTCAGCAAATTTTGCGTTTAGTTGCTTGTTTGGGCAACGAATTCGATTTAAATACTCTGTCTTTAATTAATGAAAAAGAAGCCTCGGAAACTTTTGCACAGTTACTGCCGGCGATTCAATCTGGACTAATTCTGCCAACTTCCGAATTGGAAAGTAAGTCACTCGATTACGTGATGTTTCCGCTGTTAATTCTGAATTATAAGTTTTTGCACGATCGCGTACAGCAAGCAGCTTACGCTTTAATCGATGACTCGCAAAAAAAGGCAGTTCACCTGAAAATAGGTAGGCAAATCCTAGAAAATACTCCGGCTGAGTATCGGGCTGACAGAATCTTTGAATTAGTCGATCACTTGAATGTAGCTCGATCGCTAATTCGAGACGAGCGAGAATTAATTGAACTAGCAACGCTGAATTTAGACGCAGCCCGCAGAGCCAAAGATGCCACTGCTTACGTTGCAGCCTTGCAGTATTTGACCGCAGGTATGGACGGTTTGACTGCCGATATTTGGGATTTCCACTACGACTTAGCCTTTGCTCTGCACATGGAGCGGGCAAATGTTGAATATTTAAACGGCTATTTCGAGCATTCTGAAGAATTTATTAATATAACTTTGGAAAAAGCGCGATCGCCCTTAGAAAAAGTAGAAATCTACAACCTGCTGATCGTACAGTACACCCTCCGCGCGAAGTACGAGGAAGCCGTTAAAGCCGGAATTAAAGCTTTGAACTTGCTGGGAATAGACTTACCACTAGACGGGCTGCAAAAAGTCATATCCGAAGAATTTGCAGCAGCCACAAATATTTTAGCAGGTAGAGAAATAGCTTCGCTGATTGACGCTCCCGAAATGACTGTCCCCGACAAAAAAGTGGCAGTCAAATTAATCACAAACTTATTAACATCGGCTTACCTCAACAACCCAGACTTGTGGAAAGTCAGCGTATTAAAAGGAGTCAATCTTTCTCTCACATACGGTTTAGTTCCCGAAGCATCTCTCTGCTACGCTGGCTATGGTATGTTCTTAAACGCTGTATCGGGAGACTACAAAGCAGCTTATCAATTTGCCATGCTGTCGCTGAATTTGAGCGAAAAATCGGGCAATATCGGCTTGAAGTGCAGAGCTTGTTCGTCGTTAGTCAGTATTTTTCATTACTGGTTCAATCATATTAAAGAAGCACACGCGATCAGCAATGAAGGATATCAAGCAGCTTTAGAATCAGGAGATTTAGAATATGCGGGTTATCTTCTGTCCAATCGCATAGCCAATTACTTTTTTCAAGGCAAAGAAATCTCGCAAATTCTGGCCGACACGAGCAGATATTTGCAATTCAGCCAAAAAACCAAAAATCAGCTCGTAACCGATACATTATTAGGCGTAGAGTTAATCCTCCGCAACTTAAGCCAACTCACTTCTGAAAAGTTTGTATTTGAAAGCGAAGATATCACCGAAGCTGAATATGTACATAACTGTCAAGCTCATCAAAATTTATACTCGCTCTGCCTTTATCAGATTCGCAAATGCCAGGTAATGTACTGGTACGGCAATTTTAATGAAGCGTTGCAACTAGCTTTAGAAGTAGAAAAGCAGCTATCTTTTATTACTGGAGCGATACCCGCTACCGAATGGAATTTTTTCTTTTCTCTAATTTTAGCAGCCGTTTTTCCCAGTGTTTCAGCAGACAAGCAAAAGCAATACTTGGAGAAGCTAGAGGCGAATCAAAAACAGATGAAAATTTGGTCAGACAACTGTGCCGAAAATTTTCTACACAAGTACCTTTTAGTACAAGCAGAAATAGCTAGAATTTCCAAAAAAGACTCAGAAGCTGTAGAGTTATATGACCTTTCCATAACTTTCGCTCAAGACAATGAATTTGTCCAAAATGAAGCACTAGCTAATGAACTAGCAGCCAAGTTTTGGTTGAGTAAAGGCAAATATCAATATGCCAAAATCCACTTGCGCGAAGCTCACTCGTGCTACTTGCGCTGGGGTGCCGTCCGCAAAGTTGAAGATTTAGAACAGAAGTATCCGCAGTTGCGAGAAATGATACCGCTCAACGGAAGTTTTAACAACAATCAAACTACAACAACTATTCATACTTCTACTGGTAGCGATGCGAGAGTGCTGGATTTAGCAACTGTCATGAAAGCATCGCTGGCGATTTCCAGCGAAATTGTCCTGGACAAGTTACTGGCTTCTTTGATGAGAATATCGATCGAAAATGCAGGCGCACAATCCGGTTTTTTAATCTTAGTTAGAGATGAAAAACTGTTAATTTCAGCTAAAGCCTCAGTAATTGCTGAAGATGTAGCGGTGATGCAATTTACGCCTGTAGAAGAATGTCAAGATTTGCCTGTGACGGTGATTAATTATGTGGAAAGGACTCGCGAAGATTTGGTGTTGAGCAATGCGGCGGAGGGGCGATTTACCGCCGATCCTTACGTGGCAAAACACCAGCTCAAATCTCTTTTGTGCACGCCAATCATCAATCAACGCAAACTAATCGGTATTCTTTATTTAGAAAACAACTTAACTGTCGGGGCGTTCAATTCTCATAGATTGGAAGTTTTAAGGCTGCTTTCGTCTCAAGTTGCTATTTCTTTAGAAAATGCTCTGCTTTATAATTCAGTGGAGCAGAAAGTGCAAGAGCGGACGCAGGAATTAAATGAAAAAAACGAGCGTTTAGAAAAAACTTTGCGCGAGTTGAAACTCACTCAAGCTCAATTAATTCAAACGGAAAAGATGTCGAGTTTGGGGCAAATGGTGGCTGGTGTAGCTCACGAAATTAATAATCCTGTAAGTTTCATTTACGGTAATCTAAATCCGGCTAGTGAATACGTCAAAGACTTACTGAAATTGATTGAAATGTATCAGCAGCATTATCCAGAACCTGCTGATGAAATTTTAGAGGAAATAGAAACAATTGAACTGGAATTTTTGATTGGAGATTTGCAAAAGCTGCTGGATTCAATGAAGGTGGGAGCTGAAAGAATCCGGGATATTGTGTTGAGTTTGCGGAATTTTTCGCGCCTCGACGAAGCGCAAATGAAGTCGGTTGATATCCATCAAGGGATTGACAGTACAGTGATGCTGTTGCAGCCGCGTCTGAGGAAAGAGGGTGGGCGTTTAGGAATTGATTTGATTAAAAAGTACAGCAATCTACCGCTAATTACTTGTTATGCGTCGCAGTTGAATCAGGTGTTTATGAATGTGTTGACAAATGCGATCGATGCGTTGTTGTTGGCGAGGGATTGTCCGTCTCAACCTCAAAATAATCCTACTATTACGATCGCAACGGAGGTGACAGACAGGAATACTGCGATCGTTAGAATGGCTGACAACGGCTCTGGGATGAGCACTGAGGTGCTGCACAAGATATTTGACCCGTTTTTTACAACTAAACCAGTAGGTTCTGGTACTGGTTTGGGACTGTCTATTTCGCACTCGATCGTTGTTAGTTCTCACGGTGGGAGTTTGACTTGTGTTTCTGCACCTGGAGAGGGTACGGAGTTTATTATTGAAATTCCGATCGCCCCGCGGCAGGTTTTGTAAGAAATAGGGCGAATATTGGGCGAATGTCCGGCGGTTGAAACCGCGTCTACACAAACAATGTCCGCCTCCGCGGACTAAGAAAATTGTATTTGGCGGTATAAATCGGCGATCGTAATTTCCACATTCACCGATTTAAGTAGTAAGGAATCGCCCAAGCCATACTCCGATAGCACCCATTGCCCCTGTTGATTGCGCCGAAACACCTCTACTCCCGCCTGTTCAACTTGCACCAAGACATATTCTTGCAGTGTTGAAAATTGGCGGTATTTAGCAAACTTTGTTCCGCGATCCAGAGCTTCTGTTGAAGGCGATAAAACTTCGATAATCAAGCAGGGAAATTGGACTAATTGGGGATCATTATCGCGATCGTCGCAAGTTACCACAACATCAGGATAAAAATAGTTTCGCCCTCCTTCTACTTGTACTTTCACACCTAAGATATAAATCTCATAGGGCAGGTTAAGGCTATCATCTAATAGCTTGAGGAAGTTGACGCAAACCCGATTGTGATTGCGCGTTCCGCCGGTCATAGCGACTACTTCGCCATCCCAACACTCGTAGCGTTCTTCTTGGGTGGGTTCCCAAGCTAGGTATTCTTCTGGGCTCATCAATGAGCGATCGGGTAAGGCAACCATAAGTGCGATCGGGGAATGAAGTCTGTTTTTATAATAGCTCGAAAATGGCGATCGGCTTTTAATTAAACCAAGTTTTCGTAAGATGTAATAAATAAGCTAAAAAGCAAGCAGGTAGCCATGACAGCCACCCTAATTCCAACCCCACAAGCCGGAGTTGTGCTGAAAAATATTAGTTGGCAAACTTACGAATCTCTGGTAAACGAGCTAGCCGAACAGCGGGAAATTTATTTAACTTACGATCTCAGAAACTGGGGTTTTTATAGTCGCGTGGAGCCTCAGAAACCGGGTTTCTTCGGAAAATATCATGACGATGCGTAAATTATCGCAGAAACCCGGTTTCTTGGATTGGGTGCGGGGTTCAGAAACCGGGTTTCTTTGGAAAATCTGGTGAGGATGCCATAATTATCGCAGAAACCCGGTTTCTTGGATGGTTGGGCGATCGCATGGGCTAGAGAGTCAAATATGTCGATCGCACTTGGATAGGGCTGGCAATGCCAACCCTAAGTTTTCTCTAATTTGCTACAGAGTAGCTAACTCTGAGGACTCCTTTCTGGGATTTAATTTTAGTCACTTCTACTTCTCTCAAGGTGCCAAGAGACTTAGGATGTGTCCCGCCACATGAGACAGCAGCAAAATCTCCGATCGCAATCTTGCGACTGCCGTAAGGATCGCCCTTGACTTGTACAGGTATATCTTCAACGATTGCCTCTGCCAGATCGGATTTCAAGCTTTCCTGAACCTTTTCAATGGGTGGTAAAGTTCCTGAAAATTCAACTCGTGCTTGTCCGGGCCAATGATGCCCTCCAGTTGCTTGCAAATCGGGGAAACGTTTCTCAATTAATGCTGCAATCAAGTGACCTGCAACATGGTGCTTAGCATGAACCAAACGATTGTTCATATCGATCGAAATGTTTACCTCCTGCCCAACTTCGAGATTTCCGAAATCTGCAACGTAATGATCGACATAGTTATCAGAATGAGAGGCATGAGTGACAAGAATATTGTCAATCAAGCCAATGTCAGATTTTTGTCCGCCCCCTTGAGCATGAAAAATCGTTCGATCTAGGCGAATAATCGGTTGCTCGCCATTAATCAATTCAACGATTTTTGCGGTTGCTTCCGAAAGGTCTGAGTCTTCTAGGTAAAGCTTAAGAGTAGTCACAATGAAAACCTCTAAATTAAAGGGTAAGAAACAGCAGTCACTAGCTCCAGTAAGACAGCGGGCGATTGAAAGAACGGAAACCAATAAAGCAAGAGCTACTCAGGCGTCCGCCAACACCAACACGCGATACAGAATGAAGATACCGCGAGTTAAACAGTATTAGATCGCCAATCTCTGGTTTAATTTCAAGCTTAGGAGGGCCAATTTTTTCAGGGTCAAATCCGTAGCCGCCTTGACGACGGCAATGTGATAAATTTTCGGGAAGCATAGAAGTATCCCATAATGACAAGCTGCCTCCTGACTCTGGCATATTGAGGTAAACGTTTGCCCCAAGCTGAATGCGAATTTCTTTGGCGCGCGGATTGAAATTAGAATCCTCTTGAATATTGTCATTGTGAGGGAAAATGTAAGACCCTTCTTTAAGAAGACGAGTCAACCCAACAAACATAGGTAGACCATCAATATTTTCGAGATGTGCTCCGGCGGGCCATACTTCGTCTAAGTTGAGTCGCAGTCGATCGATTGGTGAATAGTAAGGATCGAAAATTTCTCGAATTTCTCGAATGTTGTATCCAGCTTGGGCGTAGTATTGCTGCCAATGTACTGGGTCATTGTGTGTTTCGTAATAGGAAAGACGGTCGCGACCAATCTCTGCCGCACCAACAGTTGAATAGACTCCCATTCGTTCTTCACTAGACAACCGTTCTTGCACTCGTTTACAGAAAATCTCAGGATAGTAATGACGAACTCGAATAGCGAGTAATTTACCTTTGATGAGATCTAGAATTGCCTCTGAGTTAAGCACTCTTTCTAAATTCAAAAAACCATCTTCACCTGTCTTTGTTTCTGTAGTTTGTGCCAGCATGACCAGATTCCTTTAAGAAGTGTATAGTTTGGATTGGTTTGAGCCGAAGTTTTGAATACAAGGATTGCAGCAAGTAAGAATATTGCTCGTCACAAAAATTCTTGCTCAATTACGTTCTACAATATCGACTTATTTTTTAATGAGCTAGTCTTTTTTGTATCAACTTTCTAGAAAATTATTCATACTTTTTGATCGCCCGATTGAGACTTTGAACACAGAAAAAAATATGTTCTGATACCTAAGATATTTAATTGATAAGGGTTTGGGGTCTTGGTAGAGATCGGGTGACTAGCTAGAAAGCGCATGAGTCTTTTTTGAACTAAAAAGTATCATTTGGTGTTTCTTTGCCATGAACAGAGTCCACAAAGACCAGACTTGTTTTACCCAAAAGCCTTGTAATGGCAATGGTTTTGACGCTATACTAAACCAACGCTAAAAAGTATCTTTTGGTATTATGGGCGACGATCGCACAGCAATGGTCAATTGGGTCAAAACAGCTTTGTCAGATTTTCAAAATAGTCCTTTAACTGATGCCCAGTGCAGTCTGATCGATCAGTTTTTGCAGGGTAAGACGATCCAGAATGCTGCGAAGGATAGCGGTTACAGCCAAAGCCATGCCAAACGAGTCAGCGCGGACATCAGTGAGGCGATCGCCCTGGCAATGGGAGAATTGAAACCGATCAATAAGTCCTCCTGGCTGCCGAAGATCCGGGACTATTTGCGACAGCAGCCAAACTCCGATTCTGTAGAAGGTGAAGGGCCGATCGCACATCCCTCAGTACCAAACCAGAATTTTGTGGGACGCGAAGGGGCGATCGCCTCCCTCAACACCCATATCAACCAAGGCGCAAAAATCATCGTCATCCAAGCTCCCGGCGGTGTCGGCAAAACCACATTGGCTCACGAATATCTCAACTCTCAGGGTTTTGACTTAGTGCTAGACCTCCCAATGGCCAAGGAAAAAGAGAACATCCAACTTGTAGATAGCGTAATTGAAGGATGGCTGAAACAAGACTTTGATGAAGAACCAGGGCGTGAGTTTTGGGAGATGTTGCGGCGGCTAAAGCGGCAACTTCAAACTCGCAAAATAGGCGTGTTAATTGATAACTTAGAACCGGCACTAGATGGACAAGGCAGATTTATTGAACCCCATCGCCGCTATGTTGAATTGTTGCGAGTTTTGGCTGATGCAAATGTGCTGTCTGTGACGCTGATAACCAGCCGCGTTCGTCTGTGCGAACCTGATGTAAATGTTGAACACTATTCATTGCCGGGATTGGATGAGCAAGCGTGGCAGCAATTTTTTATGAGTCGCCATATTAATATAGATATTCCTACACTGAAGCCGATGCACAAAGCTTATGCAGGAAATGCGAAAGCAATGGGTATCCTCTGCGGTGCAATTCTAGAAGATTTTGATGGAGATATGGTAGCTTATTGGCGGAATAATAGTGCATATCTGTTGGTCAAGGCTGATTTAGAAAACTTAGTAACCAGTCAGTTCGATCGCCTGCAAGAACTTAACTCAGAAGCCTATCAACTCCTCTACCGTTTGGGATGCTATCGTTATCAGGATGTGCCGACTGTCCCGACTGAAGGATTATTGTGTTTGTTGTGGGATGTGCCTGAAGGACAGCGCAGACGGGTGATTGAATCTTTAGACATCTCCGAAAACAGTCAAAGCCTCTGTGTAGTTAAGCTCTAGGACGTAAATGTAATCATCCTAAATTAGCTAGTGTGTACGATAAAACAAGACTTTGAGATATTTATTGTTGATAATTAGACCAAAATATTGAGTGAGCTGTGT
>ENA-OBIT01000230-OBIT01000230.1-metagenomes-genome-assembly--contig:-NODE-230-length-24314-cov-11.4184_pt1 | contig 24314 bp, 19 predicted proteins | sample MGYA00153386_OBIT01 | MGnify analysis MGYA00153386
ATTAATGAGAACCAGAGATTTACTGCCGAAATGCTTCGCCCCTACGAATATATTTACAAAAATGAGATGCACCCGTAGTGAGGACTAAAGTCCTCACTACAAACTAATTTGATTATGGCAACTCGCACGACCGATCGCAAAATCGAACCGCGCCCCGCAAGCCAGATTGCCAAAATCTTAACTATGCTAACCTAGGCAAGCAGCAATGCCTTGTCATAGGCGATTAAGATAATTTCAAACAATTTATTTTATTGAGGAGCGGTGTATTCCATATGGCAAACCTGATCGGCACAGACGGCAACGACTTTATTCTAGGAAGTCCCCAGAGCGATCGAATTCGCGGCTTAGATGGCGATGACACGCTCTCAGGTGGTCCAGGCGACGACACTATAGAAGGTGACGCCGGCAGAGACCAAATTCTTGGAGGCGACGGATCGGATTCGCTGTTTGGGGGTGAAGGAAATGACGAACTGATTGGCAACCAAGGCCGCGATTTTGTTTCCGGCGGGAACGGTGATGACTCGATTCGCGGCGGTTTGGGCAACGATACCCTCGACGGCAACGACGGGATAGACAGCATTTTGGGAGACGCAGGAGACGACTTGCTTCGCGGCAACGGAGGCTTTGATATCATTGCTGGCGGTACTGGTAACGATACCCTCAGAGGCGGTGACGGCGACGATTCTGTGTTCGGTAATGGTGATGACGACTTTCTTTACGGGGATGCTGGGAAAGATTCTCTCAACGGCGGTACTGGTAGAGATCAACTGTTTGGCAGTGATGGCAACGACTACTTGAAAGGGGAAGACGGCGACGACACTTTGTACGGCAATGCCAACAATGATTCGCTGTTTGGAGACTCTGGAAACGACCAAATATTCGGCGGAAAGGCTGACGATACAGCTTTCGGCGGCATCGGTTCCGATACGATTCGCGGTGATGAAGGCGATGACTCGGTACTGGGAGATGAAGGTAATGACTTCCTGTTTGGTGGCAAAGGTAATGATGCTCTTGATGGCGGTTTTGGGGATGATTCCTTGGCTGGAGGTCTCGGCGACGATACAATTTTGGGCAGTTTCGGCAATGACAATTTATTTGGGGCAGAGGGTAATGATTCTTTGATCGGAGGTGAGGGTTCGGATACTCTGACTGGCGGTGGTGGCAGTGATGTCTTTGGATTGGGAGCTGGCCCTGGCAGTGTGGCTTTAATTACTGATTACAATGAGGCGGAGGATTTCTTTGGACTGCCGAGCAATTTATCTTTTGGTAATTTGGTAGTTAGCCAAGGCAACGGTGCAAACCGCAGAGATACAGTAATTACGATCGACGGTAAGCTTTTAGCAATCTTGATAGACACTCCGTCGGCGCTGATTGATGCCAATGATTTTATTGCTGTGACTGGGACGGCTACTCCTAGACCAACTACAGTTACGACTACAACTACAACTACGACCACGAGTACGAGTACAGGTGCAACTGGGACTCCCACTCCGGCGACAAGTCCGACTCGGGTGACAAGTCCGACTCCGGTGACAACTCCAACTCCGGTGACAAGTCCGACTCCGGGGACAACTTCAACTGCGACTCCGGTGACAACTCCAACTCCGGGGACAACTTCAACTGCGACTCCGGTAACAACTGCGACTCCGGTAACAACTCCGACTCCGGCGACAACTCCGACTCCGGTAACAACTCCGACTCCGGCGACAACTCCGACTCCGGCGACAACTCCGACTCCGGCGACAACTCCAACTCCGGCGACAACTCCGACTCCGGCTGCTTCGAGGATTCCGACTGCGCCGACAGTTAGCGTGCCTGATTCGCCCCTGTTGTCGCTTAAGTCGATCGCCCCACAGCCAACTCCCGGACTCTTGCCATTACCCGGCCAGACGCCGATGTTCCCGGGGGTGTCGAACCCGATACCCTTACCTCCTACACCTTTTGGGTTCTAGTAGGTACGGATTCGTTTTCATTTTCAGTTGCGAGTGAGGGAATTAACTCGCAACTGAACACTCATGCACTCATAACTATTTAACGCCTTGTGGATTCTCGGCTGAGTCTTCTGGCAACTCGGCCGGAGAATCTTCTAGAGGAGATAATTGTTGGGTGTAGCCCAAGAGCGATCGAAGTTTCATGCGTTGGATATAAGGCCAGCCGCCATTGGCTTCAATATTCTTCAGCAGTTTGTAAAGTGCTTGGCGGTTGTCGGGAAAAGACGCTTGAAACAAACCATCCCGAATTTCCCGGTGCGAAGCTTCCAACGTCCGCAGCAAAGCCAAAAGCAGCAGACTGTCTCCCTGACAACTTTCGGCGAAAGTCCGAATCGCCTCTGTCAGCGATTGCATTTGAGACTGCAACTTTTCTGACTCTAAATCTTTGCCGTTGTCCATACCGCTGCTTCCTTTGAAATCTACGAGGCTTTTGTCCCCAGCCTTTTGGTCAGCGGACTAATCAAGCTAGTCGCGATCGCCATTCGGGGCCATAAGCAACGTAGCTTAAGTAGGTTGACGATCGCAATATTAATTTGCAGTCCAAGTCAGGAAAAGAGCACCTCCCGTCGTACGATGTGTATTGGGCTGCGATCCAAACCTTTTGAACAATCAAAAGTTATTGCTTATTTTCACGGCGCACGAGGAAAGATTTTTTGAGTCAATGCCGGTGTCCGTGAAGCGAGCAATCTGGATCTAAATGCTGCCCTAAACGCTGGCTAGCGCCTGCCGACGGGCAATTATGTTTTGCTCGAACTACGGCTTTTTCTTAATATAATCCGATGTTGGATCTTGAGGTTTGCAATGAAATATCGTGCTTTAATTGTTGCACTTTTAGCATTTTGCATGAGTGCGCTGGTTGCTTGTTCTTCTGCTCCTGATACGACGGTGGCGACTACCGAGTTGCTCACCTACGATGAGATTAGAGGTACTGGATTGGCTAATAACTGCCCTAGCTTGGCAGAAACTTCTCGGGGATCGATCCCCATCGAACCGGGTGGCACATACAAACTGACTGGTATGTGTTTGCAACCTACTACTTATTTTGTGAAGGAAGAACCAACAAATAAACGCCAAGAGGCGGAATTTGTGCCTGGTAAATTGCTGACACGGTTCACGTCGAGCATTGACCAAGTTCAAGGTACGCTCAAGGTTAGTGATGATGGGACTCTGACTTTTAAAGAAGAGGATGGCTTGGACTTTCAAGCAATTACGATTCAGTTACCTGGTGGAGAGCAAGTACCTTTCTTGTTCACCATTAAAGAGTTGGTAGCCAGTTCCGATCCGGGAGTGGTCGCTATCAATACTTCCACCGATTTGAGAGGAAATTTTAACGTTCCTTCTTACCGTAGTGCTGGATTCTTAGATCCTAAAGGTCGCGGGGTATCGACTGGCTATGACAATGCTGTCGCGCTTCCGGCTACTGACAATTCCAAACTGAAACGGTCTAATGTTAAGCTGGCTGACACCCGTACCAAGGGCGGCAAAATTTCTCTCCAAGTTGCTAAAGTCAACAGCGCCACTGGCGAAGTTGGTGGCATTTTTGAGAGTATGCAGCCTTCTGATACTGATTTGGGAGCTAGACCTGCTCTGGATGTGAAAATTCGGGGTCTATTTTACGCTCGCATTGAGCCTTCTGTGTCGTAGAATTGGCTTTTTTGATCGATCCTCTGCGAGGGCTTCGCCAACGAGCTTGAGCTGTTTTTTGCCCTAAATCTACTGCTCGTGATTCATTAGCCAACAGTCTTTGGCAATATAACTTGAGACTGTTGACTAATGACTAAATTTATGATTAAAGTGCGATCGGTTACGAGTTATTAAATTGGGATTTTTAATTAATAAAAGTATTGCGTTAAAACCGCTTTTAGATTAGAATGTGATGTGAAAAAATCCCGTTTAAATTTTAGCTAATACCCAATATCTTTGGATAACCCAGCCAAATCGCTGCGCAGTCCCAAAGTTCAACTGGTGTGTCCGCTGTCACAGTTATCAAGTGCTAGGATTACACCAGCTCAAGATGATTTTTTTTAGACTAGATTGGAAACTAGATCTAAAGCAATATCAGTCCTCTGCTCTACCAACCCTTATGCCACTATGTCTACCACAACCCCGAACGAGCTAAAAAGCGAAAATTTACAATTGTTGCGCGAGTACCAAGTTTCTCGATCGAATGAAGTCCGCAATCAGTTAGTGAAACTGAATATTGGACTGGTGAGAAAAGAAGTGTACCACTGGATCAACCAGTGCGCTGAAAACTACGACGATTTGCTGCAAGTGGGGTGTCTGGGGTTGATCAGGGCGATCGAGCGATTTGAAGTATCGAAGGGACACGCTTTTAGTTCCTTTGCAATTCCCTACATTCGGGGCGAAATTCAACATTACTTGCGGGACAAAAGCCCTGTGGTGCGAGTTCCCCGCCACTGGCTGTCCCTGGAACGCAAGTCTGTCGGAGCGATCAAGGATTTGCAGGTGCAGTTCAACCGCAAACCTACAGATGCTGAAGTCGCAGCAGTGCTTGAGGTTTCTGTAGAAGAATGGCGAGAAATTAAGTTAGCACATCTCAACAAATCGCCTCTAAGTTTGGACGCGCCGGTGCAGGATGAAAATGAGGGGGCGACTTGTCTGGGAGAATTGGTGCCCGATAGCAAGTATCGGAGTTTTCAGTTGGCCCAAGAGGATCAAATTCGCGTACAGCAAGCTTTGGCTATGTTGGAACAACGCACTCGCGAGATATTGGAGTTTGTTTTTCTCTACGATTTGACGCAAAAGGAAACAGCCGAACGCTTGGGTATTAGCGCGGTGACTGTTTCTCGCCGAGTTAAGAAGGGGCTGGATTTGCTCAAAGAAATCATGACGAAACAGCTTTAGCAGAAGGAAGAAGGAAGAAGGAAGAAGGAAGAAGGGAAATGCAATTCCGGGCACTGGTTTCAGCTATTGAAAATCTCCTGACCGCCCTTGAAGGTTGCCATATTAGTCAGTAGTCAGTAGTCAACAGTCAACAGTTAACAGTTAACAGTTAACTGTTAACTGTTAACAGTCAACCGTCAACTAACCACTGACTAATTAATGTTTAGATGTGACGAACAAACTTATCTAGCCTTTCAACAGCTTTTTTAATTGTGCCTAAATCGGTGGCGTAAGACAAGCGAATGTGGTCGTCTGCGCCAAAAGCAATCCCCGGAATAACTGCAACTTGTTGCTGTTCTAAGAAAGCGTCGCAAAATTGCAGGGAAGTCATTCCAGTGTTGCTGATGTTGACAAACATATAAAAAGCACCGTCTGGTTTGATGCAGCTAATTCCGGGAATAGCATCGAGTAATTCAAATATTACTTCGCGCCGATCGGCAAAAGCGAGACGCATTTTTTCGACAGACTCTTGGCTGCTTTCCAAAGCTGCGATTGCCCCGTACTGTGCAAAAGTACACACGTTTGAGGTACTGTGACCTTGAATGGTGCTGGTGGCTTTGATTAATTCGATCGGCCCAGCTAAATAACCGATGCGCCAACCTGTCATCGAGTAACCTTTGGCAAAACCGCTACTGACGATCGTGCGATCGAAGATTTCTTGGCCGAGGGAACCGATGCTGACGTGTTGAGCGCCGTCGTATATAATTTTTTCGTAAATTTCGTCCGAAACTACTAGGATATCTCGATCGACTATCACCTCCGCCAGCGCTTTAATTTCCGCCCGAGTGTACACCATTCCCGTCGGGTTAGAAGGCGAGTTGAGTACAAATAACTTGGTTTTGGGAGTAATCGCTCGATTCAGTTGTTCTGGTGTAATTTTATATCCTGTAGAAGCATCTGTCCGTACAATTACGGGCTTGCCGCTAGCGAGTTTGACCATTTCTGGATAGCTCAGCCAGTAGGGAGCCGGAATAATTACTTCATCTCCAGGCTCGATCAGAGCCATCATCAGATTGTAGAGGGAATGCTTGCCGCCGTTGGTGACAATGATATTTTCCGGTTGATAGTTGAGATTGTTGTCCGATTGGAGTTTGCGGGCGATCGCCGCTTTTAACTGCGGTTCCCCAGCGACAGGGCCGTACTTAGTCTTCCCCGCGTCTAAAGCTTGCTTCGCGGCCGCTTTAATGTGTTCGGGGGTATCAAAGTCGGGTTCTCCCGTACTCAAACTACAGACATCAATCCCTTCGGCCCTCATAGCTTTTGCCTTAGCTGCGATCGCCAAGGTTATGGAAGGAGGAACCTCACCCACTCGTGCTGCCAACTTGATCATTGGATTTTAGATATTAGATTTTTGACTTTAGATCATAGGGTGACAAATGTTGATATTCAACCCTGTTGTTATGAAATTATGACATTTGCTTAGGTAGTAGGTACATGATTTAGCATTTAAACAATAAAAATTCAAAAAGCTATGAGTTTTAATTTTAATTTTTTAGTTTTTATTTTTTACGTTATCATTATACCATTTTTGATACTTCGTTACCCTCCACGCCGATCGGCCTGTGCTTATGGATCTCAAATCTTTGATTCGCGATATTCCTGATTTTCCGAAGCCGGGAATCATGTTTCGAGACATTACAACTTTGTTGCGCAACCCGCAAGGGCTGAGCTATACCATTGACAGCTTAGCCGAAAAATGCTCTGCAATGTCTGCTGACTACATCGTGGGCATGGAATCCCGGGGCTTCATCTTTGGCACGCCTTTGGCTTATAAAATGGGAGTGGGGTTTATTCCCGTCCGCAAACCGGGGAAATTGCCTGGAGAAGTTTATTTTGCTGAGTACGAGTTGGAGTACGGTGTCGATCGACTGGAGATGCACAAAGATGCGATGACATCAGGTAGCCGAGTGCTGATTGTGGACGATTTAATCGCCACTGGCGGAACGGCGGCTGCGACGGCTAAGCTGTTGGAACAAGCGGGCTGCGAGCTTGTCGGTTTTGCTTTTATTATCGAGTTGCTGGCTTTGGGCGGCAGACAGAAATTGCCGGAAGTGCCGATCGTCACGCTAGTTGAATATTAGGTAGTTAACTGTTAACCGTTGACTGTTGACTGTTAACTGTTGACAAATAATATCTTTTCCGTTTGCATCGGAATCATTCATCTCTCTCTTCTCTTCCTCTGCGCTCTCTGTGGTTAAATCATTCCGATGCAACTGGAATTAATATCATTCACAAATCTAAAATCTAAAATGGTATGACTTCTATTAAATCTAATCGAAATTGGCGAATGTTGAATTCTCTGTTTGGCAGTGAGACATTTACCTATGTTGTTAAACGAATGTTACAAGCACTTTTAACGCTACTGTTAGCATCAGCTCTTTGTTTTGCAATTATTGAGCTAGCACCCGGAAATTACTTGGATACTTTGAGCCAAAATCCGAAGATTTCGCCGGAGACACTCAAGCAACTCGAACAGCAATTTGGTTTAGATAAACCAGCGATTGTGCAGTATTGGCTGTGGCTGCAACAAATTGTGACGCGGGGGAATTTTGGCACGAGTTTTGTGTATCAGCGATCGGTAGCGTCGCTGCTGTGGGAACGGGTACCGGCAACGCTGTTAATGGCGATCGCATCTATGATTGTCACTTGGGCGATCGCGATTCCTTTGGGAATTGTCGCCGCCGTCAATCAAAACCGGACTGTCGATCGCATTTTGCAAGTAGTCAGCTACACCGGACAAGGATTTCCCAGCTTTATTACGGCTTTGTTGCTGCTATTTTTCGCACAGAATACTTCGCCTCTGTTTCCCGTCGGAGGAATGACAAGCATCGATCATGCAGACTTACCTTGGTGGGGTCAAATTCTCGATTACGGCTGGCACTTAATTTTGCCAACAGTCGCCCTCAGCCTTACTGGTTTTGCTGGTTTGCAAAGATTGATGCGGGGACAATTTTTAGATGTGCTGCGTCAAGATTATATCCGCACAGCACGGGCAAAAGGTTTGCCAGATAATCGAGTCATTTACGTTCACGCTTTGCGGAATGCGATCAATCCTTTGGTTACGCTTTTGGGTTTTGAATTTGCTAGTTTGTTGAGCGGTGCATTTATTGCAGAATTTTTCTTTAATTGGCCTGGTTTGGGAAAGCTGACTTTGGAGGCTGTGACTAATCAAGATTTGTATTTAGTCATGGCGAGTTTGATGATGGGCGCTGCGATGTTGATTGTGGGGAATTTGTTGGCGGATTTGTTGCTGAAGGCGATCGATCCGAGGATTAAATTGGAAGATTTGAAATAGAAGACTTAATTCAGTGATAAAATATTAGTTGTAACTCAAATTTTGTCCTTCTTGGAGAGTTTTATGTCAGAAAAACAACCAAACGAATCAATTAGTTTTAGTCGCTTTGCCGACTGGTGCAGGAATATTGACAGTCTTTCAGAAGGAGCAAGGCACACAGTTGAAGTGTTGTTAGAAAAGGCTGGCACTGATGATGCTGAAGCAGCGGAGCAGATACTTTTAAGCATGACAACACTCGATCTCAGCAGAAATAGAATTACCGACATCAGCTCTCTCGGCTCGCTCACCAATCTGACCGCACTGAATCTCTACAGAAATCAAATTACCGACATCAGCTTCCTCGTCTGGCTCACCAATCTGACCACACTGCATCTGGGCAGCAATCAAATTACCGACATCAGCTTTCTTGGCTCGCTCACCAATCTGACCACACTCGATCTCAACTACAATGAAATTACCGACATCAGCTTCCTCGGCTCGCTCACCAATCTGACCACACTGTATCTCTACAGCAATGAAATTACCGACATCAGCTTCCTCGGCTCGCTCACCAATCTGACCACACTGCATCTGGGCAGCAATCAAATTACCGACATCAGCTTCCTCGGCTCGCTCACCAATCTGAAAACACTGGATCTCGCCAATAATCAAATTAGCGAAACCAGCTCCCTCGGCTCGCTCACCAATCTGAAATTCCTAATTCTAAGATACAATCAAATTACCGATATCAGCTCCCTTGCCCATCTGACAGCACAGATTCTCAGAAGTACCGACATCGACCAGGCTAATTGATGCTCAAAAAGCCACAGAAGCAGTCAAAGTTGCCTATGCCGCTATTGGCCTTATAGATAACGCCGATAATGATTTCAGCGATCGAGAATATCCTTGTTTTCATTTCAGAAACGAGATGACAATTCCTGGAAGAACGAGCTAGGCTAGCTGTAGAATTCTGTTCATGCCAGAGATTGCTCTATCAAACTTCACTCACCGCTCAAAATATGGCACAACAACTAGCAATAGAAACTCGCGGGCTGACGAAACAATTCGATCGCCATATCGCCGTCAATGACATCGATTTGCAAGTAGCAGCAGGCGAAGTATGCGGACTCATCGGCCCCAACGGTGCGGGGAAAACTACCTTGCTGCGGATGTTGGCGGCGGCTGAAGAACCGACTACAGGGGAGATTTACATCAATGGGGATAGGTTGCAGCGCGATCGATCGCACCCCATACTTAAGCAACGCATCGGCTTCCTTCCCGACGACTTTCCCCTCTACGACGACTTAACTGTTTGGGATTATTTAGACTATTTTGCCCGACTCTACAACATCCAGCAGTCCCATCGGCGATCGCGAATCAACTCCGTTTTAGAACTCGTACAACTAACCAACAAACGAAACAGCTTAATTTCCACCCTGTCGCGGGGGATGAAACAGCGCCTGAGTTTGGCGAGAACAATCATCCATGAACCGCTGTTGCTATTGTTAGATGAACCAGTTTCTGGCTTAGATCCGATCGCCAGAATGCAGTTTCGCGAAATCATCAAACTCTTGCAACAAGCCGGGATGACCGTAGTCATATCATCTCATGTTCTGAGTGACTTAGCCGAACTTTGTAGCTGGGTTGGTATCATGGAACTCGGATATCTGGTCGAAAGCGCACCTTTACAAGAACTTTACAAACGCCTGAGTCGCCAGCAAATTTTTATGTCGGTTTTAGGCAATAACTTAGAAGCGCTAACATTGGAATTAAAAAACTTTTCTTGGATAGAAAGTTGGGAAATAGTCCGGGAAACTCAGCAGGTTTGTGTTAACTTTTCGGGAAGCCAGGAAGATGCAGCAAATTTATTACGCGAACTTGTCGCAGCCAAGATTCCCCTAACAGAATTTCATTGCGCTCAAGAAGATTTAGAAACCATTTTCCTCAAAATGGGACACCAGCAAGCATCCTAATTTGTTTTTTAAGCTTTTCTGCAAAGAATGAACAGTGAGTTATAACTGATTTATCTCTTTTACGGTTAGATCGGATTTTTTTACCGCAGAGAGCGCAGAGAGCACAGAGGAAGAGCAGAGAGAGAATTACCAATCACCAATCAGTAATAACCTATGACACTCAACTTACTCGACCAAATTGGCAACTGGAATCCCCAGTTATTTCGAGAAATCAAAGGCCGCTGGAAAATGGGCAATATTGCGATCGCATCTGCTTTCTCTCTCGGGCCTCAACTGCTACTATTCATGTATTACATGGCCCAGTTACCCGTTGCTCTTCGTAATACTAAGGGTGCTGAACCGATTTATAACAAATTTTGTGTTTTAAAGGCTGCCACCGATACAAAACCAGGAGAAAAATGTCTCACAGATACATTAGGTAACTTAGTGATTGACTGGCAAAAGTGGTCGGTAGAAATATTTACTTGGCTGAGTATCTCTAGCGTATTAGTCCTATTAGTAGCCGGGACTTATATGCTCGTCAGCGACTTAGACAAGGAGGAACGACGGGGTACGCTCAACTTTATTCGCCTCAGTCCCCAATCTGCCAACACCATTTTTATCGGCAAAATTCTTGGTGTTCCTATCTTACTTTATCTAGCAGCAGTTCTGGTAATACCACTACATCTATACAGTGGATTAGCTGCTCAAATACCTTTGCCTGAAATTTTAGGCTTCTACATGGCGATCGTAGCTAGTTGTGCTTTATTTTACAGCACTGCGATGCTATTTGGATTGACAACCAGTTGGTTGGGAGGATTTCAACCTTGGTTGGCTGGTGGTATAGCTTTGTTGGTGTTTGTAATCTCTACAATTAGGTTGACAGTAACTGCTGGGGATTTAGGAACATTTGTATCTTCCATTGGCATCCTCAGATATCTAATTTCTGGGATGTTCTCTGAAGACAATGGAGGTTTATTAGGTGTAGGTATAGACAAGTTACAATGGTTTTACTTGCCAATCGGTAAAAATATTGTGAGTGGCATGATTTTGTCCCTATCAATTTGTGGTATCGGAACCTATTGGATGTGGCAGGGATGGCTGCGCCGTTTTCCCAATCCTACTACTACGGTTTTTAGCAAGCGACAAAGTTATTTTGCGGTTATCTGCTGTCAGCCAATCATCTTAGGATTTGCACTTCAATCTAAAGCCCCAGACTACGCTGGTTTTCCTTTGCTAGCCTTGAATTTGATAATGTTCTTAATTGTCATAGCATCTTTAACATCTGACAGACAATCTTTGTACGATTGGGCGAGATATCGTCAACAAATCGTTCCCAGCAATCAGAAATTGTGGCGACGTTACCCACTACTCGATTTGGTGTGGAGCGAAAAAAGTCCGGCTATAGTTGCGATCGCGATTAATCTCCTCAGCTCATCCTTAATTGTCATCTGCGGACTAATTTTTACACTCGAAACCACAATGGAGACGTTTGATACAAACCTATTTTGGGGTGTAATTACCGGGATGAATCTGATCCTCATCTACGCAGCCATCACCCAACTATTCCTATTTCTCAAAACCCGCAATCAGGAAATTTGGGCAGTAGGTACTATCTGCGGTGCTATTTTGTTACCACCTGTGATTTTATCGATGTTGTTGCTCACTCTAGAAAAAGCTCCTGTATTCTGGGTATCTACAACATTGCCGATTTTTTGGACTTCTTCGGCTTACATAGGATTTGGAACTACGATTTTGTTTTCGATACTCAGTCAGTGGACTGTTTTGGTGCTGTTGAATCTGAAATTGCGATCGCAACTAAAACTCGCCGGAGAATCAGCTTCTAAGGCACTGCTGAAAGCTTGAAAAAGGAAGGGAAACAGAAGGATAGGACTTACGCAGGGGTGCAATTTTTACACTATCAAGACTTAGGCACTCCAACCATAGAAACCGGGTTCTTTACGAAAAGACGCGTTGCAGCCCGCACACGGGCGTAAGAAACCCGGTTTCTATGCCCCCATGCAAAGTCCTGATTAAAGTTGAAAAATAATTTCTGACTCTACAGATCCAAAATTAGAGATTTAGCGTATACTATTGATGAACGCAGTACAAGATTTCATAAATTCGCACCGCTAAAAAGTTCAGCTTGGGGGTTTGCAACTGCGTTGTATGTGTCCCTGATTACACAGCAAACTGTCGAGTATCGGCGGGTAGATCGGTATCTAGGGCGATTTTATATATCTCTGGAGGCCGATCTATTGATCACTTTAGTTGTGTACAGCATTTATAGTAAAATCGGCTCCTCAAGCCGAAAATATTTTGGTCAAATTAGCCGTTGCTGCGAATTTGGGAAATTTTGTACTGAGAATTCCGTTGCCTAAAGGTGGCGGGAGTGTCAAATTTATAGGGGAATTGGATCGTGGCAGAAATTAGAGGCACTGCACAAGCAGACACGCTTGCAGGAACTACAGAAAATGATTTGATTTTTGGTCTGAGGGGCAATGATGCAATTGCTGGAAATTCTGGCAATGACAGCATTTTTGGCGGTAAAGACAGCGATTCGGTAGACGGGAATTCCGGCAGAGATTCGCTGTTTGGAGATTTAGGTAGCGATACTATTAACGGCGGCGAAGATAGCGACTTTTTATTTGGCGGAAAAGGCAGCGATGTTATTTCGGGAAACGCAGGCAATGATGTTTTGTCGGGCGATCGAGATACTGATATCCTGATCGGTGGAGATGGGGCAGACGTATTTGTTTTGAACCGCTATGCTGTGGCTGACCCTTTCCGTACCAGCGGCGGTGCGAGTTTGGGAAATGCTGACGCGATCGCCGATTTTACAGTGGGTACAGATTTAATCGGTTTGGGCGAAGGTGTCAGTTTTAGCGATTTGAATATTCTGGAAGCTGGAAACGATACTGTTATTCAAGACAGAGTTACTGGAGAATTTTTCGCTACTCTCAGAGGGGTGAGACAAAGCGCGATCGGTCGGGCAAATTTCACTAATAATATTAGCAGCATTGTTCCGAATCCCCCGCCTCAAGCGCTGACAACGGCTTATGCTTTAACTCCAGCTAATCGGATTGTCGGTTTTAGACTTGCCAATCCGCAAAGCGTCATCACAGATTTCCCCGTGACTGGATTGCAAGTGGGAGAAAATTTGCTGTCCATTGATTACCGGCCCGCTAACGGCATACTTTACGGTGTGGGTTCTAGCAATCGCTTGTATGCTGTCAATCCGAAAACGGGGGAAGCAAGTCAAGTTGGTACTGGGCAATTTGCTGTTGGTTTGACTCCGGGGGCTACGGGTTTGGATTTCAATCCGACAGTCGATCGCATTCGGTTTGTGAATCAAGCCGGTCAAAACGGCCGCCTCAATCCTGATAACGGGGCAATTGTTGATTTTGACACTTTATCGGCAGGAATTCAATTAGATCGAAATTTAGTTTATGCCACGGGCGATCGCAATTTTGGCAGTTCTCCTGCGGCTGTAGGGGCTGCGTATACGAACAATTTTGCGGGCGCAACTTCGACGACGCTGTTTGTAATTGACAGCAATTCAGATGTTTTGGTAAGGCAAGATCCGCCGAATAATGGAGTGTTAAATACGATCGGCTCTTTGGGAGTTGATGCCACTAGCATTCTCGGCTTTGATATCAGAAGTATTGGCGGCCGCGAGGTGGCGGTGGCCGCACTGGAAGTCGGGGGCGTTTCGGGCTTGTACAATATTAATTTAAGTAGCGGTCAAGCTTCTTTTGTCAATCAAATTGCCGACGGGAGACAGATTAACGGTTTGGCTTTGCCTTTGCCTACAGCTTACGCCTTAACTGTTAGAAATGGCGCCGAAACAATTGTCGGTTTTAATGAGGCGGCACCGCGGGCGATTCTCAGCGACGCGGCAGTTACGGGATTGCAGCCTGGAGAAAGTTTGCTGGGGATTGATTTTCGCCCCGCTAACGGTTTGCTTTACGGTTTGGGTTCTAGCAATCGCTTGTATGCGATCGATCCGGTGACTGGGGCTGCAAGTCAAGTCGGTAGCGGGCCGTTTGCAGTTGGGCTGACTCCGGGGGCTGCGGGTTTGGATTTCAATCCCACAGTCGATCGCATTCGGTTTGTCAATCAATCTGGTCAAAATGGTCGCCTCAACCCGGATACCGGGGGACTTGTCGATTCTGACACGCTGACGGGGGGAATTCAACTTGATGGGAATTTGGCTTACCGATCGGGCGATCGCAATTTTGGGGCAATTCCGGTGGCTGCTGCTGCTGCGTATGTGAATAACTTTGCGGGCGCAACTTCGACAACGCTGTTTGTAATTGACAGCAATTCCGACGTTTTGGTGCGCCAAGATCCGCCGAATAATGGAGTGTTAAATACGATCGGGCCTTTGGGAATTGATGCTGGTACCGTCCTCGGCTTTGATATCAGAAGCGTTGGCGGTAACGAGACGGCTTTGGCTGCGATCGATGTGGGCGGAGTTTCCAGCTTGTACAATATTAATTTGACGACCGGTCGGGCTTCGATCGTCGGTCAAATTGGCGACGGCAGGGGATTTAAAGGTTTGGCACTGACTTTGATTTAAATAGGAAAAGAAGTGGGCGAGGGGGAGATGGGGAGAGGGAGAATTGCGAAAATTATCCCAATTCTCAATTCCCAATTCCCAATTCCGCATTCCCAATTTGAGTTAATCTATTATTTTGACAACAAAGATAAGATGTTATCTCAAGTTTTCTACTTGCTCCGTTCGCGAGCAGACGGCAAATATATCAGCGCTTGTCCCAATCCAGATTCGGCGGTGAGTTACCTGCTGATGTTTCGCGAAGATTATGACGCTTTGAGCTATCTGAATGCCCACGCAGCGGATGTTGCCGATCGATTTGGAGTAGAATCGATTTCCGGTTCTCAAGTAAAAAAGCTACTCGAACGTTGGGGCTTTAACGGTGTCGGGGTTGTTCAAGACCCGCTGTTACCGAATATTGAGTTTTTATTGACAAATAATTGACAATTGACAACATTTGCGCTTAACCCGGTTTCTAGAAGAAATCGGGTTTTTTGGTGAAGTTTTGAGGATCTCGCCCGATCGAGCTTGTACAGTTCTGTGCCCCATATATAGTGCAAATTGTCAAATTTGTAAAGCTTTCACCCTAACTCTGAATCCTATTGTATATTCGTAGTTTGATTTATTCCGACCCGTCAACCTATGAACCTATGGTTCGAGAATTAGAGCGAGCAAAGCAACAGACTGGGCAACTAGCGTGCGATCGCAGTGTCTGGCGGTTAGTCAGACTCGGCAATATCGCCAGTGAGCAAACAACAGCTAGACCAATAAAAATCCCCAGCAGCGACGAACTGACCAGGGAAATGCAAAAAAAACCAAGAGATAATTATGGCACAAATCAATGGCTTTGGAGCAAATGCTCAAGAGTTCGAGTACCCGAAATTAGTAGCAAATATCCGGCTAAAACTGGTGTTAACAGATATTGACCGACATCAACCTTACCACAGCCAGATCCAAGAGCTTCAAGCTCAAATGAATGGCCTAAAGGCTGAAAACCTCGACTTGAAGACTGAAAACTTCGACTTGAAGACTGAAAACTCAAACTTGAGGCGGATTAACCAAGAATTGGAATGGCGTATCAATCCCAACTCTCCTGATGGGGATGCAATTTGCAATTCAGACTGGTAGTTGAAAATACAGTAGGTGTGCAACCCTGGCTTAAAAAGTCAGGGTTGTTTTTTCAACAAAATTACTGGTATCGAGTGGGCAAGCTAGAAAATTTTGCTGAGCTTGTACACTTCTATGCCCCATATTTAGTGCAAATTGTCAAATATATTAACCTTTCACCCTAAATCTGAATCGTGTTGTATATTCATAGTCTGTTGATATATTCCGACACGTCAGTACACAACCTATGGTTCGAGAATTAGAGCGATCGAGTGCCCGCGAGAAACGCCACCTGTCCGATTTCCCCGAAACAGCACCCGCAGCCAATCCAGTATTTTTCAGGACGTACAGCCGCCGTACCGAGACAGGGCGGGAGACTTGGGCCGATGTGTGCGATCGAACCGTCAAGGGCCTCCAAAAGCTTGGAAACCTCACCCCCGAAGAAACACAACTCCTACACCGGATGCAAAACGAGCTCAAAACCCTCGCTTCCGGGCGCTGGCTGTGGGTAGGCGGCAGCAAATGGATTGAGCAACCAGAGAATTTTTCCGGCGCATATAATTGCTCCTCAACCAATATTATCGACTGGCGGGCCTTTGGCTTATTGATGGATTTGGCGATGATGGGCTGCGGCACCGGCGCAGTTTTGGAACCCAAATATATCAACCAATTGCCGCCGATTAGTAACCGCTTAACCGTGACAATGCAAGGCGAAATTGGCTCCACACCCGCTCAGTCGCGCCGTCAAGAAACCGAAGTCAAAATAGCAGAAAAAACCGCCACTATTTATGTCGGAGATTCTCGCCAAGGTTGGGTGAAATCCTATCAAACTTTGCTGGAATTATCCACAGATGAAAGATTTGTAGGAGAAGTTCAAGTTTACATCAATTTGAGCGACGTTCGCCCGGTGGGAGAACCTTTAAAAGGTTTTGGTGGAGTCGCAAACCCGGTGAAATTGCCCGACCTTTATCAGCGTTGCTCGGCAATTTTGAACAAAGCTGTAGGGCGGCAATTAAATTCAGTTGAATGCTGTGTATTAATAGATGAAGCCGCAGTCACAATTGTTGCTGGCAATATTAGGCGCAGCGCGGGAATTCGTCAGTTTGATTCTGGTGACGAACTAGGCGCAAATGCTAAAGATAATCTGTGGCAACAAGATGAAAATGGCAACTGGAAAATAGATCCGGAACGCGATGCTTTGAGAATGGCAAATCACTCTCGTGTTTTCCATTACAAACCTACCTTGGAAGAATGTATTGATGCCGTCCGCAAACAGTATTATTCTGGTGAAGGCGCGATTCAATGGGCTGGTGAAGCTGTAGCTAGAGCTAACGTCGATTTACTTTCAACACCAAGTCTTAAACTTGAGTTTTTGAAAGCTTACGATGAAGGAAAAGCTAAACAGTGGTTGCAGGAACGCTATCCTAACATGACTGCGGAAGAATTAGAGCATCGGTCAGTTCGTTTGGGCTTAAACCCGTGTGGTAAGTAATTTTGCCTCACGTTAAAAACCTCGCAAAATCGGAGAAGACTGAGATGTTAATTCCGAGGTAAGTAAAGGAATTAAAAATCCTTTACCACCGTAGAGCGTACCAGGTGAACCTTCTTAATTGAAGAACATAATCCTGGCAAGAGTGCGGGGCATTTACAACTAAAGTAAATGAAAAAGTACGCCGAGCTACAGATAATATGGAATCTGTAGAACTAGAGGATAAAAAGCCTTTAGGATAACAAAACTGGAAATCATCGGCTCTAATTTTCACTGTAATCTTTCTGAGGTTCACCTCAATCAAATCGACCCTTACAACTTCAAAGAACAAGAAGAAGCTTTCACCGCCGCAGGTTTATCTGTCGCGGTACTTCTCAATCACAAATTTAGCGAACCGCGCTATCAATACAGCCGCGAATTAGACCCGATTGTCGGCGTATCTTTCACGGGATTGTTCGATTTCTTCGTGCATGGTTTTGGCGTTGAGTGGCTGCGCTGGTGGGTGGAAGGTCGCCCGCAAACCGACCAGGGAATAGCGTTTAAACAGCGGGAAGAAGAGTATTTGACTGGTTGGCGGGAGATTGTCGATCGAGTAGTATGGGATTATTGCGATCGCCATTCCTTAAAGCGCCCAAATCGCTGCACAACCGTTCAACCATCGGGTACAAAATCTCTCCTGACAGGCGCTTCCCCCGGCTGGCATCCCCCGAAATCGCAGCGTTTCATTCGCCGAATCACTTTCGGCAAAAACGACCCTGTAGCCCTCGCCTGCATCGACTACGGATACAACGTAATTCCGTCCCAATCTGACAAAGATGAAAACGGCAATTTGCTGAACAATCCCTTCGACGAACGCTGTACAGAATGGCTGGTAGAAATACCAGTTGCTGTCAGTTGGGCAGATTTGCCCGGTGCTGATGAAATTGAGATCAACAAATTCTCAGCGGCAGCACAAATGGACTTTTATATGCAAGTACAAAAGTTCTACGTGCGGCACAACACCAGTGCGACTATTGAGTTGCGTGAACATGAAGTTGAAAGTTTGGGTACGCGGATTTATGAAGCGATTCGCGATGACGAAGGCTACATTTCTGCCGCACTTTTGTCTCGCTTTGATGCCCTAGAAACTTTCCCACGTTTGCCCTTTGAACCGATTGAAAAGGCAACTTACGAGACGATGTTGAAAGACGTTTTAGTGCGTCGTCAAATTGATATTTTTCAGGTGGCACTGAGTCGTTACGACTTGGGTGAAATGATGGATTCTGGGCCGGCGGGCTGCGATTCCGACAAGTGTTTGATGCCTGAGACTAAGACTATGTGATCGCCTTTTATTTAATCCCCCATTTTTGGGGGATTTTTTATGTTTAATTTCAGGTTAAAAAAAATCGTAGGGGCGGGTTCACCTACCATAATGGCCTAAAATTAATAATCTCGTAAACCCGCCCCCACCCCACTAACAAGCTATAGCTTGATTGTCTAATTAAAGATAGCCTAGATTTTAGAGTTTGTAACTAATAGCAAGATGATTAGAGGTGTAATTCCCGATGATATCCCCAATAATTTACAAGAGCAAATACTGCTCCAAGACGCTAAGGCTCAACCTGCCATCATGATTCAAGGTGGCTCCAGCAGACCGCTAGGAGATTCTCCCAGATTGGTGGCTAACTATGGCGGTCAGCCTGAAAATTGGTATAAAATGGCTAGTAACCAAAGCGCGATTATCGAGGGAGCTATCGTTGAAATCCATTGGTATAGAAATGCCCGCACCCTTCAAAATGTCGAGTACAAAATAAAACGTACATACCCCAAAATTGCACCGAAAAACCAGTGAGGTTAATATAATATGAAGATTCGCTGCATTGCTAACAAAGGAACTGAACTGCCGGAAATTTACCTAAACCCACCTTTAGACATCACAAAAGAAACTGAATTTAAACTGATAATAGGTAAAGAGTATATTGTCTATGCGATCTCGGAATGGCAAGGTAATTTATCGTATTGTATTTGCGACGAGCGCTTTACTTATTATCCCATACACAATCCAGCACCGTTATTTGAGATAGTCGATGCCAGATATTCTCGGTACTGGCAAGTGCAATTAGCAACTAACGGTTTGTTAGAGATTGCTTTTGAGCATTGGTTTGACCTACCTGATTTTTATGACAAACTAACTGACGGAGCAGAAGAAGCTGTTTTGATTTTTGATAAAATAAAAGAACTCATGGACGCTGAAGCTGCAATTCCTCAACCCCGACCTTTCTCAGTTGAGGAATTGCTCGCGATGCCGACCTTGCAACCCGACAAACTAGCAGAAGTCCCTGGTTGAAACAATTTCAGAACATCAAAATGAACCTAGAGAATACGATGCAGTCAAGGGCGGTCAAAATCCGCCCCCGATAAGTGCTGCTGTCTTAGGAGGCATCCCCGGCATTAAAAGCCGCTTGGCTTCGCCCACTGTCTACGTTAGAGCCGCCGCACTCCCCGAAGCGCTCAAATATGGAGAAGCAGGCTTGGATTTGATAATTCAAGCATTGCACGATCAGATAATGTCTGTGAGATTTGCTGCCTATTTGCTGCTGAAAGATCGGGATGAGGAGAAAATAAAACAATATTTACGAAATTATGATGCGTCTGACTTTGATGTCATCATAGAAGATGCTTATGGGGAAGGAAACAGCAGCGCTAACTCATTTGCTTTTTTCTTCCCCCAGCTAATCTCAAAATCCCCGACTTCTTAAATAAGTCCGAGTTTTTACCAAAATACTCCGAAAAAGTCTGGGATTTAACACCTAGATGACCCACTTATTTAAAAATATCTTTCCGCTTCTGCAATAGCAAAGTTGCGGTCAAATAAACGGCGGCGTGCAAACCTAAAATTCCCAATTCAGAGCCAAGTTTTGCCATGTTGGTTCGTAGACTGCGCTTTTCTCGAATAACTGCGGTAAGATTGTACGATCGCAAAGTTCGATCGCTTGACATCGGGACAAATTATCCCAATCTTGAGGAACCAGCAAGTCAGCTTTGTGGGGATCTCGTCCCAGTATGTGTTCAGTCTTTGTCAGTTGCTAGCGTAAAACCTCCCCCTGATGGTCGATTTCTCAGTAGGGGCTGGCGATTAAGTTTGTTTTCTTATGGGTTTCACCTGTCATAGAATTTTAATTTTTAGATTTTAGATTTTAGATTGTGCGAAAATTGAGTATTCAAAAGATGAGTAATGTTATATCATGTTTAATAATCAATGCTGACAAGCACCGCACTAATTCCAAGCTATCCCCAATTTCGATAGCTTTCAGGAAGCTGCTTTGGCACGAGATACTATTTCTACCAAGCTAATTCCTCCTTACTATGAGCTACTGCATTAATCCTAACTGCCGCCATCCAGAAAATCTTAACAACACTATCAACTTTTGCCAAAGCTGTGGCTCAAAGTTGTTAATAGACGAACGCTATCGGGTACTTAGTGTTTTGGGACAAGGAGGCTTTGGCAAAACTTTTGAAGTCAGAGATAGAGACGGGACTCGGAAAGTTTTAAAAGTTCTCACTTACATTGAACCTCTAGGTGTGGAACTGTTTCAGAGAGAAGCTAATGTTTTGCAGCGACTGAAGCATCCGGGACTCCCTAAAGTAGAACCAGACGGCTATTTTACTTTCAAGCCTAATGATACTACTAACTCTTTGCACTGTCTGGTGATGGAGAAAATTGAAGGTCAGGACTTGCTGAAGTGGCTGGAAATGCAAAACTATCAACCTATAACTTCGGAACAAGCTATTGACTGGCTGACGCAATTAACAGAAATCTTGAATCTTGTTCACAATCAAAACTACTTTCACCGGGATATTAAGCCTCAGAATATCATGTGCCGATCGAACGGTAAATTAGTATTGATTGATTTTGGGGCGGTGCGGGAATTTACAGAAACTGTTCAGAGAACGAGTGGAGAGGTGACAAGAATTTCTTCGGCGGGTTACACTCCGGCGGAACAAAAAAATGGTAAGGCTGAGCCACGTTCGGATTTTTTTGCTTTGGGGCGGACTTTTGTGTATTTGCTAACGGCTCAACAACCGATAAATTTGCAGGAAGATCCGCGATCGGGTAAATTGATTTGGCGTACTTTCGCGACTGGCGCATCGAAGCCACTAGCGGATTTGGTGGACGATTTGATGGCTCATTTCCCGAACGGGCGGCCGAAGGATACGCAAGTTTTGTTGCAGCGTTTGGCTAAAATGGTCGATCGACCATCTCCATCTCCCTCGCCGAAAACTCCTGGATTTGCTTTGGGATGGAAGCCTGCTTTAATCGGGATCGGAGTTGCTGGGGCGATCGCAGCTTCCGCCTTCGCAATTCAAAATTTCTCTAAAACTAAAGTTGAAAATTTATTAACTTATCAAAGTTCCACCCATCAGTTTAAAATCAAATATCCTGAAAAATGGGAAAAGCAAGAATCACAAAATACATTAATTAGTGACGTGGTTGTCTTCCTCGCCCCAAAAAAGAACAGCACTGATTCTTTTCAAGAACAAATTACTGTCAGCATAGAAGATTTGCCAAAACCGATGTCTCTAGATGAGTACAATCAGTCGTCTATTAATTCAATTAAAAATAATTTTAATGATGTGAAAATTCTTGAAGAAAATGCAAAAAGCTTTGCAAAAAAACCAGGTCATACAGTAATCTTTGACGCTCAAGATGGGCAAAAAGCTACTAAAATTATGCAAACTTGGACGCTGATGAATAATAAGGCTTATGTGCTGACCTACACGGCCGAAAAATCTGAGTATTCGGAATATATAAACACGGCTGAAGCAATGATGAATTCTTTGGAAATTAATTAATATAGAAGCAGCGGAGGATACGGCACTAATGATATAGAGGACACGGCAGTGCCGTGTCCCTACCGCGATCAATTGTAGGGATACGGCACTGCCGTGTCCTGATTTCGGGTAACATTAATTCCGAAGCCACCGGATTTGATCTGACGAACTCTACAAGTTGATTTAACTATCCACCGGCGGTTTGATTTTGCCACTTTTTACCAAAATCTGTCAGTGTTTCCTTGGGAATTTGCTGCTGTAACCATTCCAAGGCTCGATTTTGGTGCGGGTGGAGGCCAGCCCGATCGTACACTTTGCAAACATCAACCAAATTAATCGGCCTGTTACCTGCTCTGGCGATCAATTGAGTGCGCCACTCTTCAGCAAATTTTTGCATAGTTTGGGCGGAAATTTTGCCCTGCAACCACTCTAAAGCTCGCTCTTGGTGAGGAGTTTGACCGCTGAGGTCGTAAGTATTGCAAACATTCACCAAGCTCAAAAAGCCGATCGGCGCTGCTGCTCTGGGTTGAGGCGGATTAGCTCTGGCTGCGGGAGTCGGTGCTGGCCGGGCTGCGGGAGTCGGTGCTGGCCTGGTGACGGCATTTTGCTGCGGCAAACTGCTGACATTTCTGAGATTTGTACCCACACCGCAAGCTAAATTGCTTCTGCCATAAGTCGGATCGGGAGGGCGAACATTGATTGCCGTTTTTGCTTCGCAGACAATTGAGACAGTCACCGGATTGTTTAAATTGCTGCTTTCTTCCAAGAAAATCGCTCCCACATAAGCTTTCATATCCGCAGACTTCGGTATTGCGTAGTGAAAAGCGCCTCTAGTCGTGGTGCGAATTGCAAAATTATAATCCTGTGGCAGTAAGATGGTAAACGTTTTGGCGATCGACGGCACAGAATTTAGAAAATTGCGGTTGCGCGAAACATAAGTTTGCTGACTGCGAACCATCGAACTAATTGCCGACTCCGCAGGCGATTGTGCTTCTCTCGCTGCAATCGGTTCCGGTTCTGGCGGAGCGAAAGCTGTTGGTGCTTCCACCGGGGCTGGGGCTGGGGGTGGTGTGCGTGCGGGTGCTGGGGCTGGGGCTGCTGCCGACGGTATGGGAGGCGGCGGTTCTATTTGCACGGGTGGCCTTTGGGCTGAGGTCGATCGATCCTCACGACCAACTTCGCCCCGTCTCGCCAGAAATATCTCCAAAGGAATGCCATAATTGCCCACAGCACCTTGAACGGCGCGCACGTCAGCTTTGCCATGAATTCCCACCAAGCGGCCGTTGGTGTCTATTACGGGCCCGCCACTCATGCCGGGGAGAGCCTCACCTGTATAAGATAAGTCGTAACCTTCATTTGAGCCGGACGATCGACCTGTAAGGCGAACTTCGTAGAAGCGGTAGTTGCGCTTGGTGTCTACTTGTCCGGGACTGGGATAGCCTGCGTAATAAACCGTTGCTCCCGGTAGCAAGCTCGCGGAATTGCCCTGTTGGGCAACGCTATAGTTTTGTTTGCTCTGGAACTGTAACACAGCTAAATCTGTTCCCGGCAGGGTGCGGGCCTCGTAGATTTTGTAGCTCATGCCGTCGGGGGTTTGGATGAAGCATTCGCCAGTCGTTGCGACAACATGGTTGGCTGTGAGGACGGTGTAAGTTTCTCCTTGGCGGTCAATTATCACTCCCGAACCCTGACAATCCTTGGCAATCATCACCGTAAACTTCTTGGCAATTTCACCGATTTGTGTCACTTCTAGGGCGGTTGCTGGCAATATTTGAACTGAGGCGATCGCGATCGTCCCAATCAGTGCTACTGGAATTCTGCTATAAAATTTCGTCATTTTCCAATTATTTAATTTAAGCAATAGCAGGACGAGTTTACAGATATTTTCGATCTGAATTATGGATACTTGTGCGCCCTTATACAACGTATTCCAGGTTTATGAAGTAGGGACAAAGGCTTTCGCCGTGTCCCTACGGCGGGGATAGATCGATCGCACAGCGTCCTTCATCAACGTAGAATCTGCTTTGAGTGCACAATCTCGGCTATTTCTTCAGAGAATTTGTCATCTCAAAAGCTGAAGGTGCTAGCTGCTTAAAAGTGTCGATCGGAATGCCCCAACTATACTTACTCATCTGCTCTCGCAGCGCTGCATTCGGTTCAGTGCCGTCTTTATACTGGTAAGGGTCTCCCCACAGCGGGTAAGCGTGGACGCCGTTAACACCCACCA
>ENA-OBIT01000232-OBIT01000232.1-metagenomes-genome-assembly--contig:-NODE-232-length-24280-cov-3.54935_pt1 | contig 24280 bp, 13 predicted proteins | sample MGYA00153386_OBIT01 | MGnify analysis MGYA00153386
GAAATTGTTCTAACATCTCTTCCTGGTGCAAGGCAATAATCGTCTTTTGCAGTTACAACAAAATTATAGATAACTTGATTTGACAATCCACATGAATTATTAATGTTTAAATTTGAACAGGAAGTTGGCCAGTAAAAATAAAAATCAGTTGTAGGATTTGAAACAGTTGGCTGAAATGAAAAGCCATATCCTAATGTGTCACCAGGAACAATCGTAATTTGATTTGTAATGAGTTGAGGTCTGGAGGTAATTAAACCTGAATTTACATTAATATCTTTATTTAAGATTGCGCAAGGCGGAAATGGGCAAAGTGTTAAACTTTTATTTTCTGCTCCCATTGCAAGTCCGTTGACATATACATTCATGCCTTGAAGAGATGATATTCCTGAAACATTTGAGTCAGCAACTGAAATTTTAAATAATAATGTATCGCCCGCTACTATTGTTGTATCAAAAGATGTACTGTTTTTAAAAACAGGTTTTAAAACCGGAAGCTCATTTAGGGTTAATAAATTTATATTTGGGTCATTAATTACACTTAATGTAATATCCCGATAGATTTCACTTACTATTTGTCCACATTTTCGGGAGGATACTTTTACTACAGTTAAAAACTTACCAGCTATAATTGGAGTAAAACTTAAATCTCCAGTTTTGTTGTTCAAACCATTTGCACTAATACGTGGAATTGGGTTTGTAATTGAATAACCTGGAATAAAAAAAGCTGTATCAGTAATATCTGCCATCAAAGGATAGTCGAACGAATAATTTAAATCATCATTATCTTTATCTACAGCACTATTACTAAAACTATATTCCTTGCCATATTGGTACGTTACTAAATTTGGTGTTTCAGAAAAGTCGGGAGCATTATCAAAACAAATAGATAGGTTGTTAGGTGTGGTGTTTCCATCTGCAATAAAACCATACATTTTAGCTCGCAGGGTCTGAGCAAAACCTCCAGAAGTATTTATATTTAGAATATCGCTTGGTCTACAGCATTCGGTTTGTGTATAAATTGTATATCCATTTACTGGAGGAGCTGGGACACCCACTAAGCTAATTGGAGAAGACTGAAAAGTATAACGAGTAACGGAACCGATTAAACCTGACATCGAAGTCAAATCTGATCCGCAATTAAGTCTATTTGTAGAACTTGAACAAGATGGAGAAACATCTGCAACAGAGATAAGATTACAATCAATATCTGGAATTCCTGGAAAATCATGTTTTAATGGGAATGACGACAACATCACAGGTATACCATCACAGTTTCTATAAATAGTTACTTTGAAAACATACTGACCACCTCCGACACATTTCCATGTTATTTCTCCTCCAGCAACGTGTGAAGCACTTGATTTTTCGTTTCCAAACAATATGAACAGGAACAAAATAATAGTAAAACGTGTAAAAATCTTCATATAAGTAAGTTTTAGTAAAGCTGAAATAAAATGTAAATTATAACCATTTTATTACAAAACAAATTTTTTTACAGTTACTTAATGAAAATAAGCGAATACAATTATAAGGTAAATCGTTTATTTTCTCCAAAAGCTCACCACGCTCCTTACAGTTTCCTAATAACCATTCATATTCATAATTTCTTTATTCTCTACTTTTTAAACCAATTATTCGCTTTTTTGTAAATTTCTTCATAGAATTATCTCAAGTAGTTTTTTCTAGTCTACAAAGGAGATAGCCTAATCTTAATTTTTTTAACTTTGAAAAGAAATGCAATTTTCAATTAGAATACAATAGTAATTATCATTTAGGTTTGCGGTAAATGTGTAGTTTGATATTTAAATAATTTATTAAAAAATATATTTTGCAGTATTCAATAGTTGAACCTGGTGAAAAAAAATTACTCTTTGTAATACAGAAAATAAAAAGCTTCAACGTTATCAAGATAAGTCCCATCAAAACCTGCGTTGATAATTTTTTTGGTGTAGGAATCATCGTTTCCATAAATAATTTCTTGCCAATCGGGGCGCCAGAATTTTACCCAAATTTCATCTTTATAGCCATCATACCTCCGTCTTAGCCATAATGGATGGTGCAAACCCCAAGATTTTTTCCAATAATATTGGTATTTTTCGGCTGAGCCAACGTTCATATAAGCTATCACCAACCTTTTTGCTCCGTTTGCCTTGGTTTTTAATTTTTCAATTTCCGTTTTAGTAAATTCATCGTCATTATAAAACAAATCAATTAAAACTACATCGAAATTAGTGGTTGCTATTCTACTGATTACATCTTGTTTTGAAGAAAAATCATCATTGCTAATTAGGTATAAATAATTCTTAGCATCAGCAAGTATATTAATATCAATTGTGTTTGATTGGAATACAGAATCTGGAATTTGTTTGTAATCGTAATTTGAATTCACCCTCGGAAATGCTAAAAACCCCTGTTGAGTATTTTTAAAAAATGAATCCGAAATGTTTTTTTCATCGTTCACGTAATCGGCAACCATTATTTTTTTCGTCGCTTTTAGTTTTTGCAGCATGCTTAGTCGCTCATCATCCAAAGATGGTGTTCCGTTGTAGTATAATTCCTCTACTCCAAAACCATCAATGGCGTTTAGGTAGGTTTGATTCAGTTCTCCTTCTGGATTATTTTCTTTAAAAGCGAGTTCAGTGCCGTTTTGTGGTATTATGATAAAACTATTATCAAACCCACGAGCATAGTTGGAAATATTGACAACAAAATCCTGCATTTTTTCAGCAGCTTTATCCGATCTTTTTTCTTTGGAACAAGCCGATAAAAAAATTGTCCCTATAACTAACATACTTCTAAAATTCATAGGATTTGATTCTAGTAAAATTGAATATGCTGAAATTGAAACTATAACGAACGAATTTATTCAATCGTTTTTCAGCATGAATTTTAATTTTTAACAATAAAGTTTGTTTATTTGTAAGGAAGAAAAGGGCATAAACCCAGAAAATAATGGTGGTCTGGATAGGATTCGAACCTATGACCGACGGTTTAGAAAACCGTTGCTCTATCCAACTGAGCTACCAAACCAATTGGGAAAATTTGTCGGGGTGGCAGGATTCGAACCTACGACCTCCTGGTCCCAAACCAGGCGCGATACCGGGCTACGCTACACCCCGAAAACAGAATTGCGAAGGTAGAATATAAAATGTGAATAGGAAAATTATTTTAAAATAAAATTGAATGGGTTAATTAAAGTATGGAAATGAAGTAAAATCTTATAAAAACTCATGTTTTTTATGACCAGATTGTTTTAATATATTTGGTAGAAATAATGTATGATTATCGAAAGAACTGCTAAAGAAATCATCATACGATTTCCTGCAAATACAAATATTGATGAGTTACAACATATAATAAACTTATTAAAATATAAAAGAGCAATAGATAATTCAAAAGCACAGCAAGAGGAAGTCGGTTTGTTTTTTAAAGAAATTAAAAAAGGCCTTTGGGCTAAAGTTTCTAAAAAATTGCTGAGGTGAAAATAATTGTTGACACAAACATATTTTTCAGTTTTTTGCTCAACACAAATGGAAATATTGGTAATGTTTTTTTTGAAAATAAATTTAAATTTTATAGTTGTGAATTTCTAAAAGTTGAAATTAAAAAGCATTGGGTAAAACTGCTTTTTTTATCAAAATTAAACGAGAATGATTTAGAAATCTCATACAATCTATTACTATCTAAAATCATTTTTGTAACAAAGGAATTAATTCCTAGGGATGTTTATGTTGAGGCTAAAAATCTAGTAAAGGATATAAATTTAGATGATACAGAGTTTATTGCGAACGCAATATTTTGAGATGGATATCTCTGGAATAAAGATAAAGTTTTATATGCAGGATTAAAAAATAAAGGATTCAAAAAAGTTTTGAATACAAACGATGTAATGAATTTTGAAAAATAATAAAGTATTATTCAATTTAACTTTATAAAAAAACCTTTTTGTTAAAGGTATATTTGTTCAAAAAAAAATGATTTAAGCATAAAAAATTTTTGCTTTTATCAAGCAAATATAAGCGGAGAGAGAGGGATTCGAACCCTCGGTACCGTTGCCAGTACGACAGTTTAGCAAACTGTTCCTTTCGGCCACTCAGGCATCTCTCCAATTTACTTTAAAATTATGCGAAATTTACTTTCGTTTTATTTTCAAAAGGTTGCAAATATAGTAATTCAGAAATAGTGACAAAAAAAAATATAAACTAAATTCTGATTGGGTATTGAATACGAACATGAAAAATACTCATAAGCATATTTTTGAAAATATTTTTGATAACGGCAATATCTTTCAAGGTTATATCGCTATTAATCAGTTGGTTCTGATCTACTTTATAGTCAATTATTCGTTCAACAAGGTTTTCTATGCTTTGCTCGTCATGCTCTTTTAGACTTCTGGATGCTGCTTCAACAGAATCTGCTAACATCAACACTGCTGTTTCTTTGGAAAAGGGTATCGGGCCTGGGTATCTAAATACCGTATCGTCCACCCTTGATTCGGGATAATTTTTAAGAAATGATTGATAAAAATAATCGACACGAGTATTGCCATGATGTGTGCGGATAAAATCGATTAGCAATTCTGGCAATCTGTTTTTCTTTGCTAAAATAATACCATGGGTTACGTGACCAATAATTATTCGAGCACTTTCTTCGTACGCTAACTGGTCATGTGGATTATTGCCGCTATTTTGATTTTCGATAAAAAATCCAGGATTATCCATTTTGCCAATATCGTGATACAAGGCTCCCGCTCGTACCAATAATGAGTTTCCACCGATCTGAAAAATAGCAGCTTCTGCGAGGTTTGCTACCTGCAACGAATGTTGGAAAGTGCCTGGCGCCTTAAACGATAAATCTTTAAGCAATTTATTGTTGGTGTTTGCCAGCTCCATTAATGTTACTTCGGATGTGATTCCAAACAGTTTTTCGAAAATGTAAATGAGTGGATAAGCTAATAATGAAAGTAAAACACTCAGACCAAAACCTGTTATGGTTTTAAAATCTATGCTGTCAAAATTGCCTTCATGTATAATTGAAATTCCTACATAAGAAAAGAAATAAGTACCAAATATAAATATGGCTGATATTAATAGTTGGGAACGTTTGATTAGATTTTTAATACTATAAATGGCGACCATGCCAGCAGTAATCTGCAGAAATACGAACTCAAAACCATTTGGAACAAAAAAACCAGCAACTATTACAACCAACAAATGAATGTATAAGGCTAATCTTGTGTCGAAAAGAATGCGGATAATAATGGGAACTATACAATATGGAATAAAGTAAATGCCTGGAAGATTAAACTTAAGCGCAAAAGAAAGTATAACCAACATGGAAGTTACTACCAATAATATCAGCGATAATTTTCTATTATTCTGAAAAATATCTTTTCGGAATAAGGAAAGAAAAACCATTAATAAGATTACGATTAAAGCAACCAGAATAAACTGCCCTAAAATAATCACATATCGGTTTCCAGTTGATCCAATACGATCTTCGAATTCATTTTTAATAGATTCGAGTTTCATAAAGGTTTTGGAATCAACAATACTTCCTCGAGAGACTATAAGTTCTCCTTTTTGCACAATTCCACGAGTACTAGAAATACCTTTTATTAGATCGTCTTGAATGCGGGTAGTAAAAACTTCATCATAAATTACATTTACTACAAACTTGTTTTCCAAAACTTTGCGAAGCAGCAATGAATCTATTTCTCTAAATTTTGATATTTGCTTATCGGTATAAGCAAGTGCCGTAGCAACCGTATAAAATGAATTAGTATTCTTATCAATTCCTACATTTTGTTCATTTACAATAGTTAGATTATATTCATCACCATTCCGTTGAAATTTTTTATTGTATGAAATAATTCCTTTTTTATAAATTGATTCCAACACTTTTTTGGCAACACTATAATTGTAAATTTTACTTGATTCTGGCTTTTTGGCATTATTCCATTCTTTTTCAAAATCTATTATTAGGGTTTCGGATTGCTCTCGAGCAACTTGCTCATCAATTTTATAAAATGGATAAACTGAAAACATTACTTCGTTTTTCTCTGCTTCTAATTCCTCAGGTGATTTTTCAATTGCCATATTGAATGAAGCCACCAAATCTGGATGCATCCAAAGTTTCCCTTTTTCATATTCGTACTTAAATTTGCCTCCCTTTGGTAAACTTATGACGATAAATATGATGGTAAATAACATCATACTGTATTTGAAAACTACAGATTGACGAGTGATAAAAAAACGCAATAATTTTACTTTCATTTGAAAATAATTAAAACTAGCTTTTGAAAACGAATCGCTAAAATATCTATTTTCTGCTCGTGATATGAATGATAATTTTGAAGACTTGTATTGTTGATTTTTGTTTGCCTTAATTTTCTTCAAAATAATTTTCATCTACAAAGCATTTCAATTGATTTATGGCATTCGCAAAATTCCGCTAACTTGCGCGACCAAATTTTCCAAAAAAAGTAAAAATGAAACCAGAAGTAAACGAAGTTTATATTGTAAGTGCGGTTAGAACCCCAATAGGTAGCATGAGTGGTAGTTTATCGACCGTACCAGCTACAAAATTAGGTGCAATAGTTATTAAGGCTGCTGTTGAGCGAGCAGGTATTTCGATGAATGATGTAGAAGAAGTATTTATGGGAAATGTATTGTCAGCAAATGTTGGACAAGCACCTGCAACTCAGGCCGCACGTTTTGCCGGTTTGCCAGATACAATTCCATCTACGACTATTAATAAAGTATGTGCATCTGGTACAAAAGCATTGATGTTTGCTGCACAATCTATTATGCTTGGAGATAAAAATGTAATAATAGCTGGTGGAATGGAAAACATGAGCAGTGTACCATATTATTTGGATAAAGCAAGAACTGGATATCGTTTGGGCCATCAACAAGTAACAGATGGATTGATAAAAGATGGACTGTGGGATGTTTATAATGATTACCATATGGGTACTGCTGCTGAACTTTGTGCAAGTGATTGCAAGATTAGCCGCGAGGATCAAGATGCTTATGCTATAGAATCGTATACCCGATCACAAAATGCGCAATCGGCTGGAAAATTTGCTGACGAGATTGTATCTGTAATGGTTGAAGGCCGTGGAGGTGCTCAAACGGAAGTAATAGAAGATGAAGAAGTAAAAGCTGTAAAATTTGATAAGATTTCAGGCTTGAAACCTGTTTTTAAGAAAGATGGAACGGTAACAGCTGCCAATGCGTCTACTTTAAATGATGGTGCAGCAGCTTTGGTATTAATGAGTAAAGAAAAAGCAATTGCAATGGGTATAAAACCATTAGCAAGAATTTTAAGCTTTGCAGATGCACAACAAGCACCCGAATGGTTTACAACTTCGCCGTCAAAAGCAATACCATATGCATTAGAAAAAGCGAGTCTTAAAATTAGCGATGTTGACTTTTTTGAAATAAATGAAGCTTTCTCAGTAGTCGCAATTGCCAATAATCAAAAATTAGGAATTGACTCGGCAAAAGTGAATGTAAATGGTGGAGCTGTTTCTTTAGGACATCCCCTTGGATGCTCAGGAGCTCGAATTGTTGTTACCTTACTTTCTGTTTTGAAGCAAAATAAAGGGAAAATAGGAGTGGTGGGAATTTGCAATGGTGGAGGAGGTGCATCTGCTATGGTTATCGAAAATTTGCAATAAGTTTACCTCAAAGCTCGTTTTTAAATTTCAATTTAAGTTTTAATGATGTTGATAAAGCGCGTAACTTTTACGCTGATAATACTTTTTGTTTTTACTATTGTTGCTAAAGCACAAAACAAAATACCGTTTTCAAAAAAGGTATATTTATTGGAAGACACCTTAAAAATGCTAGGCAAACGTTTGGTGAATGGTGAGGATGAGGTAGAACGGAAAAATGCTAATTATGCTTTTATAAAAAAGTTGGTTGCACTTTTAAAAACTCCCAACTCATTTAATTTTCCGTTTGATTCTGTAAAAACGATGAGCATTGTTACTGACCCGGGAAAAAAGTTTAGAATATTTACTTGGCATGTAGCAAATAATGACAAAACCTGCCGATTTTATGGCGCTATTCAGGTTTATAATATTCAGAAACTTGAACTTTATCCGTTGACGGATCGGAGTGATGATATACTTAAACCAGCAGATTCAACTTTAAAGCCTGAAAAATGGTATGGCGCTCAATATTATAAATTAATACCTGGTATCGATAAAACTAAGCCTCATTTTATCCTACTTGGTTGGAAAGGAAATACGGCAAAAACAACAAAAAAGGTAATTGAAGTATTTCGTTTTGTAAATGGAAAACCTGTTTTTGGAGCAGATGTTTTTGTGTATAAAACCAAAACTCCAAAGCGAATTATTTTTGAGTTTAATGCTCAAGTGAATATGTTATTAAGGCATTTACCTGAAAAAAACTGGATTGTATTTGATCATTTAGCATTAAATAATGTGAAAGCAGCTTCATCAGTTGCCGAAAATTATGGACCAGACTTATCATACGACGCATTAAAATTTGTTGGAAGCAAATGGACTTTGATGGAAAATATTGACCTCAGAAATGAAAAATCTGCTATGGATGCTTTGTTTATTGACCCTAAAGACAAGAATTTAAAATAATATTTAATGAAAAAACACTCGATTTTATTCTCACTATTTATTCTGATTGTTCAAATTTCTTTTTCTCAAATTGAAGCTAAAAAACAAATTACGCTTGAAGATATTTGGAAAAAAGGAGCTTTTGCTCAGAAAAGAGAAGCAGGATTTACCTCAATGGAAGATGGAAAACATTATTCTTTGCTTTTCGCTGATTCAAAAACTAGTAAAAACTATTTACTTAAATATGAATATTCAACTGGAAAAGTAGTAGATACCTTATTGAAACCAAGTGAACTTTCAATTATAGAAAATGGAAACACAAAGTTAATTGCTTTAGATGACTATGAATTTAACGGCACAGATGAACAAAAAATAATTATTCCTACCGAAGTTTCTTCAATTTATAGACGATCAACAGAAGCGGAGAATTATATTTTTGATCGTAAAACAAAAAAAACTAGCCGACTTTCCTCAAATGGCAAACAACGAAATGCAAGTTTTTCGCCTGATGGGAAAAAGGTAGCGTTTGTAAGAGACAACAATTTGTTTTTGATTGATTTAGGTTCTGGTTTAGAGACTCAATTAACAACAGATGGCAAAAAAAATGAAATTATAAATGGAGTTTGTGATTGGGTTTATGAAGAAGAATTTGGTTTTGCTAAAGCTTTTTTCTGGGCTGGTGATAGTGAAAGTATTGCTTTTTACAAATTTGATGAAAAGGAAGTAAAAGAATTTGAGATGAGCACATATGGAGATTTATATCCAAGTATTGAGCGTTTTAAATATCCGAAAGCTGGAGAGAAAAATTCTGTAATTAGCATCCATACCTTTAATTTATCATCAAAAAAAACCATAGAAATGGAAATTGGTGCAGAAAAAGATCAATACATTCCAAGAATAAAGTGGACCACAGACGCAAGTAAATTATGTATCCAACGAATGAATCGTTTGCAAAATAAACTTGAATATCTGATTGCAGATCGAACTTCCGGAAAATCAACAATTTTACTTATTGAAACGGACAAAGCATATATTGACATTACTGATGATTTAACATTTTTAAAGAATGGAAAGGAGTTTATCATCAGCAGCGAAAAAGATGGGTTCAATCATATTTATCTGTATTCGATGGATGGTAAATTGAAAAAACAGTTAACGAAAGGAGCAAAAGAGGTTACAAATTTCTATGGGGTTGATGAAAAAAGTGGATTAATTTATTACCAAATGCCAGAAACTTCTCCAATGAATCGGGCTATTTATTCTACCAGCCTTGATGGAAAAAAGACTGTTCAATTAACAAAAGAAAAAGGAACCAATGATGCAAAATTTAGTAACGATTTTTCATTTTTCGTACATAGTTATTCCAATGCAAATACTCCATTAACGGTTACATTGAATGATCGTAGCGGGAAAATGGTTCGTGTATTGGAGGATAATAAAGTACTAAAAGGCCGTTTGAAGGAATATCAAATGCAAACAAAAGAATTTTTCAGTTTCACCACTTCAGAAAATGTTCAGTTAAATGCCTGGATGTTAAAACCTCAGAATTTTAACGCAAGTAAAAAATATCCAGTTTATATGTTTTTGTATGGAGGACCTGGTAGTCAAGAGGTTTTAGATAAATGGGGTGGAGCTAATCTTATTTGGTATGAATATTTAGCTTCAAAAGGGTATTTGGTTGTATGTGTTGACAATCGTGGAACAGGAGGAAGAGGTGCCGATTTTAAGAAATGTACTTATATGAATCTTGGTGGATTGGAAACCATAGACCAAATTGAAGCTGCCAAATGGCTCGGAAAACAAACTTATGTAGATGCATCTCGAATTGGAATTCAAGGTTGGAGTTATGGTGGCTATATGTCATCGCTATGTATTACCAAAGGTGCAGATGTTTTTAAAATGGCAATAGCTGTTGCTCCGGTTACTAATTGGAAATTTTATGATAGCATCTATACCGAACGTTATTTACGAACTCCGAAAGAAAATTCAAAAGGATATGAAGAAAATTCACCTTTAAATTTCACCAATTTATTAAAAGGAAATTATTTATTAATTCATGGAACATCGGATGATAACGTCCATTTCCAAAACTCAGTTGAAATGATAAAATCTATGATTAGTGCTGATAGGAATTTCGATTCAGAAATTTATCCAAATAAAAATCATGGAATAAGTGGGGGCAACACCCGATTTCAATTGTATTCCAAAATGACCAATTTTGTATTCCAAAATTTGTAATAATAATGTGTACAAGGCTATAAATGTATACTTACATCTTTTGGTCGAAAAATTTAAGTTTCAAATCTGAACAAAAAAGAAACAATGCCGTAAGAATAAGTGAAATTGGTCTTACGCATTGAAAAATACTTTTGAATTATTTTTGGATCCGCTGCAAAGTGGTAAATATCTTCACACTAAAAGAATAGTTGTATGGAGGTTAATGTTGATTACAGGAATTCTTTGTTATCCTTTTTACGGCTTTATTCAAATATCTTTAGGGAATGATACATTTGAAAATCAGATAATTACACTATTTATTGCATCTTTTGGTGTTTTATTATATGTTAGTTCTTTTTTTTCTAAATTCTTTCGAAACAATATTATAACGTTGGTGCATATTTTATTTTATGCAATTACTATACACACCCTACAAATTTCTTATCAATACGATTTTAAATTAGTACATTTTTTCCCTTATTTAACCATGGTTACCATGGTGAGTATGGGCCATATAAACTCAAAACTTCTAAGTATTTTTTTAATAATTAGTTTTTGTTTAACCACCTCACTGATTCTATTATCAAATTCAGAAGTAGCCAAATTAAGTTTAATAACCCTGCAACTAATTGCGAGTTCTGTAATTTATATTGTCATGATTTCTAAGTTTAGTGTTGAAGAAGAACTTATACTTCGAGAAAATTTCATGAAATCAATTTTTGATGAATCTCCTGATTCTATTTTTTTGGTGGATGTAAAAAATGATGCAATTGAAAGTTATAACCAACGATCGATAGAAGTTTTTGGATTAATGGACAGCAACCAAATGATCGGCAAACAAGTGAGTTCATTAAATAAAATACCTTTTAACGAAGCTGATCAACAAGAAATCAAAACTATTATTGCTAAAAGTGGAAGCTTTTCAAGAGAAATTATATTTGTGACCCGAAAAGGAACAGAATTTTGGGGCGAATTATCATTAATAGAAACTAAACTAAAGCAGAAAGATTATTACATCGTTCGAATTTCTGATATATCAGAGCGTAAAAAAGCAGAGGAGCAAATCAAGCTTTTGGAAAGTGTAGTTATTACATCAAATGATGCAGTTGTTATTACTAATTCAATTGATGATACTCACGTTTGGCCGAGAATTATTTATGTAAACGAATCATTTACTAAAATAACAGGCTATTCATCTTCTGAAATGATAGGCGAATCACCTATTAAACTTACAGGACCATTACCCAATCAAGATGATTTAATAAAACTTCGGAAAGGAATTATGGAAGGGGTTGAAGCCTCCATTGAAATTCTGAATTATCGTAAGGATGGAAGTGCATTTTGGGTTGATTTGCAAATGAAAGCACTTACCAATGCTGAAGGAGAAAAAACCCATATTATTTCTATTTTCAGAGATATTTCTGAACGTAAAGCTTTTGAGTTTTTGATTAAAAATCAAGAAGAAATGTTTGAAGCCGCAAGTCTGGCTACCAGTAAATTGCTAACTATACAGAATTTTGACAATGCAGTAGAAGATGCTTTGCAAATAATTGGTGAAACTGCAAATGCCGACAGAGCTTTTGTTTATCAAATAAAGTTTGATTCAGACAATCGTCAATCTTTTATGGAAACCCGATATGAATGGTTGAATAAAGGTATCTCGAGCAAAGGATTTGCACATCAAGATTATAGTATTTATTTCAAACAAGTTGGTTTGCAAACATGGGAAAAGTGTTTGTATGAAAATAAAATTATTAAAGGAATCAGAAGTGAACTTTCTAAATCAGAGGTAATATTTATGGATAAACACCATACTTTATCATTTCTGAAAGTACCTATTTTTATTAATGAAATTTTGTGGGGTTTTATTGGTTTAAATGATTGTAAATCTGAAAGAATTTGGAGCGTAACTGATGAAAATGTAATGCAAACCATTGCAAATTCGCTGGGTGGAGCCATATCCAGAAATAATGTTCGACAGCAATTAATAGAAGCTAAGAATCTGGCAGAAGAAGCTTTTAAATCAAAATCGGAGTTTTTAGCAACTATGAGTCACGAAATAAGAACACCAATGAATGCTGTAATAGGTATGACAGGATTACTTTGCGAAACCGATTTGACTGAAGAACAAGAAGATTATGTAAAAACAGTACGTACGAGCGGCGAAAATTTATTATCCGTAATTAACAATGTCCTTGATTTCTCTAAAATAGAATCAGGTAAAATGGAACTGGAAAATAGAACATTAGTAACACAAAATTTATTAAAAGATACTTTTGATATTTTTGTTCAAGAAGCCATCGCAAAGGAAGTATTATTGAATTTCGTAATACATGAAAATGTGGCTAAAACTATTATTGGAGATTCGGTACGTATAAAGCAAATTTTAATAAACTTAGTGGGTAATGCTATGAAGTTTACGCCAAGTGGCGAAATCGCAATCCACTTAAAAACAGTAGGTAATACCAATTCTTCAAGCTTACTTCAGTTTTCAGTTATTGATTCGGGAGTTGGTATTCCGCCAGATAAAATTCCAATCTTATTTCAATCATTTTCTCAAGTTCATACTTCTACAACTAGGCAATATGGAGGAAGTGGTTTAGGTCTTTCCATTTGCAATAAGTTGGTAAAACTTATGGGTGGAAAAATATGGGTGGAAAGTGAAAAAAATGTAGGTTCTAAATTTCATTTTATCATAGAAACAAAAAATGCAGAGGATGAAGTTCAAGAAAATAGCTATAAAATCACAACATCCACTGTTGCAAACAATGATTTAAAATTGGATAAAACATTAGCTGATCGTTGTCCAGTACGAATTTTGATAGCAGAAGATAATTTGATTAATCAAAAAGTTGCCATGCGAATACTTGAAAAAATGGGATACTCGCCAGATTGTGTAAATAATGGATACGAAGCAGTGGAGGCGATCAGAAAAACAGCATATGATTTAATATTGATGGACATACAAATGCCAGAATTAAATGGATTGGAAGCTACAAAAATGGTTATTTCAGATGAACACATTCTGAATAAGCCAATAATTGTAGCCATGACGGCTAATGCTTTAGATGGGGATCGTGAAATTTGTCTGAGCTCAGGAATGAATGATTATCTAAGTAAACCAATCAGAATTGATGATTTACAGAATGTAATCTTGAAGTGGATGAGTAAATCAAGAACCAGCAATCCAATTTTAAATATAATTTATTCATAAAAAACATTAAACCAAATTATAGTAAAGTAATTTGCAACAGAAAAAAAGTATTTTGGTAAAATTTTTAACATAAAATTATTCTTTTACGTTTAAATCTTAATTAGAAGAAATTTAAAAGTTGTTTAAACATAATAATTGAACTTTGTAAAATAGTAAATTGAAGATCCAGGTTAAATTAGTCATTCTCGTTCTCATCATCATTTTGATTTTTACCGCAGGAATGTTTTCGTTAAGATATAGCGAAGAACAGCGGTCTAAAACCATTTTTGCTGAGCGATACAAAGAAAAAGTTGCCCATTTCGACAAAATAGTTGAGTTGAAAGGATTGGTGATAAAAAGCTTTGTTTATGATAATTCTTATTGGGACGATTTAATTAAATTTATCAACAAACCAGATCCCGAATGGGCTTATAATAATCTTGAAAGCACATTAATTAATCTTTCACTAAATGTATGTTGGGTTTATGACAAGGACTTTAATCTGGTTTACAATGTTAGCAATGTAAAAGCGCAGGAAAGTTTAAAAGCACTTCCTTTTTCTAAATCAGATTTTAAAGAATTATTCAAATACTCTTCCTTCAAACATTTCTATTTAAATACGTCAGAAGGATTAATTGAAATTCGCACAGCACCAATTCAATCAAGTTCTGATTTTGAACGAACTTCTGAACCTAAAGGATATTTAATAGCTGGTAAAATATTAAGTTCCGATTATTTGAATGAAATTTCTGCACTTTCTGGTGATGCAGTTTCTATTGTTGATCTTGATAGATCAACTCCTTTAATGTCGAAAAAGGAAATAAAAAACGGCAAAATTGTGTTCGAGAAAAAGTTGTATAATGCCAAAAACTATCCAATTGTACGATTAAGATCAGAAAGTATATCGCCAGTAATTGCGATGGTGCACACTACTGGAAGTCGTGCTTTTTATTTGCTAACGGTATTTTCACTCCTTTCCATGAGTTTGGTTATTTTCATCATGTTGAAATGGGTAAATACTCCGCTAAGTTTAATTTCAAAAAGTTTAAACGAAAACAATCCTGAACCAATAAAAGGTTTGCTCACTTCTAGCACAGAATTTGGAAACATTGCGCAATTAATTACCAATTTCTTTTACCAGAAAAAAGAATTGCTGAAAGAAATTGAAATTCGTAAACAACGGGAAAAAGAAATTTTAGAAGCTAAAGAAATGGCGATTGCTGCCATGAATTCAAAATCCCAGTTTTTATCAACCATGAGTCACGAGATAAGAACACCGATGAATGGAGTTCTTGGGATGGCAGATTTATTAACCTACACACAACTTACTCAGGAACAGAAAGGATATCTGGAAATAATACAGATGAGTGGAAAAAGTTTATTAACTATCATCAATGATATTCTTGATTTTTCTAAAATAGAAAGTGGCAAAATAGCATTCGAAAATAAACCGATCAATTTTAAAAAGTTTATCAGAAAAACCATTGAACTTTCTCAGGTAATTGATTTTGAAAAAAACCTAAAAATAAGTCATGATATAGATGATGAAATCCCGGAATACATTTTAAGTGATAGCACCAGACTACAACAAATTTTACTTAATCTGGTAAATAATGCGATTAAATTTACACCAGAAGGCGAAATAAATATTAAAGTCGAATTATTATCACAAATAAATGATGACCTGGAATTGAAATTTGCAGTAAAAGATACCGGAATTGGGATACCGGCAAATAAACTAAATCGGCTTTTTAAATCATTCTCCCAGGTTGATTCTTCACATTCACGTAAATATGGGGGCACAGGTTTAGGTTTAGTTATTTCATCCAAATTATTGGAATTAATGAATGGACAGATTTGGGTTGAAAGCAAAGTGAATGTGGGTACTACGTTTTTCTTTACCATAAAAACTCAAGCACAAAAGTTTCATATTAATGATAATGCGAGCCGTGAAAAACTAGAACGCAAAATTGCCTTTAACGGACAAACTGATAGAGCAAATAGTGCAGCAGGTAGGAAAGTCTCCATTATGGTAGCTGAAGATAATCCAGTGAACTTAAAACTGTTTGTTTTCATCCTTACCAAACTTGGGTACAATACTGATATTGCAGAAAACGGGGAAGATGTTTTGAAACTTCTATCTTTAAAAAAGTATGACATTATTTTTATGGATGTTCAAATGCCTGTAATGGATGGAATTGAAACTACCGAAAAAATAATCGAATTATATGGCGATAATGTTAGGCCAATAATTATAGCATTAACGGCAAATGCCATGGTAGAAGATAGGGAAAAATGTATGAAGGCAGGAATGGATGATTATATCAGCAAACCGATTAAAATTGATGATATAGAAACGGCATTAAATAAATGGACTGTAAATGAGCCTCCTTCAGTAGATTTACAAGAAAGCCAATCTTAAATCAAAAATGAATAATCATATCACCTGATCGGGTTATTGAAGTTTTCAAAACACGTTTTAGCAATAGCAATATCAGCTTTACTTGGTATTTAAAATAATTAAAAAAATCCCTTTTTTGCGATTTCAGGAACTACAATGTTCATTTTGTAATATTCAAATCAATTAATCTGGCTTTCTAACTTTCGATTTTTTTTGCAAACCCATAAATGTTTGTATCATTGTGATTGCAGCAAATTAAATGTTGTACAATTACATTTACAAAAAATCCAATTTATCAATTCAGATGCAAACAAACACTTCTACTTCACATCCTAAAGGCCTTTACGTTTTATTTGCCACCGAAATGTGGGAGCGGTTTAGTTATTATGGCATGCGAGCCATTTTAGTCTTATTTATGATCAAGGCTTTAATGTTTGATAAAGTATTCGCATCTAACTTATATGGAAGTTATACAGGTTTGGTTTATTTAACACCACTAATAGGAGGCTACATTGCTGATAGATACTGGGGAAACCGAAAATCTATATTAGCTGGAGGTTTACTTATGGCATTAGGGCAGTTTATTTTATTTGCTTGCGGGTCATTATTTCAAACCAATCCAGAGGTTGCTGCACTTTGTTTTTATTCAGGATTAGGAACAGTTATTATTGGTAACGGCTTTTTCAAACCAAACATTTCCAGTATGGTAGGGCAACTATATCGTCCTGGCGATAAAAGAACAGATGCTGCTTACACTATTTTTTATATGGGAATTAATGTAGGAGCTGGTTTAGGTCCATTTGTATGCGGATATTTTGGAGAAACTAATAATATCGCCGATTTCAAATGGGCATTTATGGCAGCAGGAATTGGTATGTTGCTTTCAGTAATTATACTTACCCTTTTGCAAAATAAATACATTGTAGATCCTGATGGAAATCAATTAGGTGTTTTACCTAAAAATGAAGATGGAAATTTCAAAAAGCAAGCTCCATTAATTACCGTTTTATTAGGTTTATTGGCTTATGCAGCCATAGCGATTGGGATTTTATACATTGACGTTCAGGTTTTTCCATTTCTTACTCCACTTTTAATTTTTGCTGTATTAGGAATTGGCTACATGATTTTTAGCGATAAATCTTTAAATAAAATTGAAAAGGAAAAAATAGCAGTCATATTTATTGTTTCATTTTTTGTTATCTTTTTTTGGTCAGCATTTGAGCAAGCTGGTGCATCCCTTACTTTTTTTGCTGATGAGCAAACCAACAGAATGGTAGGAACTTATGAAGTTCCAGCTAGTTTTTTCCAATCGTTAAACTCTATATTTGTTATCGTTTTTGCGCCAGTTTTCGCTTGGGTATGGATTAAACTTGGGCAACGAAATGCAGAACCTGCTTCTCCAACAAAAATGGCAGCTGGTTTAATGCTTCTTTCTATTGGTTATTTAATCATTGCATTTGGAGTAAAAGATGTAGCCCCAAGTGTAAAAGTAAGTATGATGTGGTTAGTAAGTATGTATGCATTTCATACATTCGGTGAGCTTTGCTTATCACCTATTGGTTTATCATTGGTCAATAAATTAGCTCCGGTAAGATTTGCCTCTTTATTAATGGCAGTTTGGTTTTTGGCTAATGCTGCTTCCAACAAACTTGCTGGCGTATTAAGCAGTTTTTATCCAGATCCTGCAAAACCTTTGCCTGTGCTTATGGGATTTGAAATTAGTAACCTATATCAGTTTTTTATGCTTTTCTGTATTTTTTCTGCAGTGGCATCTTTAATTTTATTTAGCTTAACAAAAAAGCTACAAAAAATGATGCATCAATAATTAAACAGAAAAATAAGATATTTTTAAAAGTTAAAATTCATTTTTTTAATTTACCAATAATCACACAATTCTTCAAACCTATCCTATCATGGCAGAAACACCAATTTCCGAGCACAAACCTTACATAAGTGCAGATCAGAATGTAGCTGAATTTACTGTAAAATCCATCTTATTGGGAGTGCTATTTGGGGTTATATTTGGCGCGGCAACGGTTTATTTAGCATTAAAAGCTGGATTAACGGTTTCAGCTTCTATTCCCATTGCAGTATTGGCAATTTCTATAGGTCGTAAATTATTTAAAACCACTATTCTAGAAAATAATATTATTCAAACTACTGGTTCAGCTGGTGAATCTATTGCCGCTGGTGTTGTATTCACTTTGCCAGGTTTCTTGTTTTTATCAATCGGAACAGATGGTGTAAGCGTTGGAAATGAATTTTTTACCTATTTCAGTATCTTTTTTTTAGCAGCTTTTGGTGGTATTTTAGGAACATTAATGATGATTCCATTACGAAAATCATTGATCGTTAAAGAACATGGTGTACTTCCATATCCAGAAGGAACTGCCTGTGCATCGGTTTTAATTGCTGGAGAAAAAGGTGGCGATTTTGCAAAAACTGCTTACTTAGGTTTAGGAGTGGCTTTAGCCTATGCGATGTTGCAAAAGGTATTTCACATTATAGCCGAAACGCCAACTTGGGCAAGTACACAAGCCAATATATTTTTCCCTTCAGCTACAGTAAATGGAGAAATAACGCCAGAATATTTAGGAGTTGGGTATATAATTGGGCCTAAAATAGCTGGAGTTTTAGTAGCAGGTGGAGTCTTAGCTTGGTTAGGCTTGATTCCTTTGCTTGCTTCCGTTGTTCCTGCAGAAACTATTGCTTTACAACTCATAAAATTAGGTTACTTGAAAGATTTACTAACCCCTGGAGGACCGGGTGGTTGGGATCCTGCAACTCAAACTTTTGGAAATACTGCTTCTGCTGTTTACAGAGCGTATGTTAGACAAATTGGTGCTGGCGCTGTTGCTGCAGGTGGTTTTATCACTTTAATAAAAACTATTCCAACCATTATTTCATCCTTTAAAGAAAGTATTGGTTCATTAAAACAAGAAAATAGTGGTGTAGTAACGAAACGAACTGAACAAGATTTATCATTCAAAACCGTAATATTTGGATCACTTGCATTAATTGTTTTAATGGTTGTGCTTCCACAAATTCCTGGAGATTCTATTCTAAATAAATTTTTGATTGGCATTTTAGTTATCGTTTTTGGGTTTTTCTTTGTTACTGTTTCCAGCAGAATTGTAGGTTTAATTGGTTCGAGTTCTAATCCTATTTCGGGTATGACCATTGCAACTTTGATGGGAACCTGTTTAATATTTATTAGTATCGGCTGGACGGGTGTTGCTTACGAGCCAATGGCATTAGTAGTCGGAGGCATAATTTGTATTGCCGCTGCAAATGCTGGTGCAACTTCACAAGATTTAAAAACAGGATACATAATTGGCGCAACTCCAAAATACCAGCAAATAGCGTTATTTATCGGAGCAATTGTTTCTGCAGTTGTCATTGGTATTACCATTAAAATTCTTGACAACCCAACGCCAGATATGTTGGCTCAAGGTATAACCCATGCAATTGGAAGTGATAAATTTCCAGCTCCTCAAGGTACATTGATGGCAACATTAATCAGAGGTTTATTATCGTTTAATTTAGATTGGCAATTTGTTTTAGTTGGAGTTTTTCTTTCCATAACCATGGAATTATGCGGAGTGAAATCTTTATCCTTTGCTGTTGGTGCATATTTACCATTATCTACCACACTTCCAATTTTTGCAGGGGGTGCGCTCAAAGGTTTAGTTGATTGGAAAACGAAGAAAGCAAATGAAAAAGTAGAAGACGATGAATTAGGCAGAGGTAGTTTGTTTGCTACTGGGTTAGTGGCTGGCGGTGCTTTGGCAGGTGTTATTGTCGCTTTACTTTCTGTAGATGAAGGAATATTTAATGCTTTGGCAAAAGTAAATGCAGAAGAAGGAATAACGAACGCAATAGGTGCTGATGGTTTCCAATTGTTAGGATTTGGATTCTTTTTATTAATGGCTTTTATGCTATATCGGGTTGCAGTTAAAAAACCAATTGAAGAGTAATATTCTATACTAATTTATTTGAAAATGCCTTTCAGCAAAACTGGAAGGTATTTTTTATTTTAGACTTTACTATTTAATCTATGCTTATTAAGAAAATGTTGAGAAAAACGGAAATCTTGCTCTAGCCCGGATTGAAGCGGCATCCTTTTTTTCTCGTTTTTTCAGACGAGAAAAAAAGATACAGCTGAAAGCCGGATTAGCTCCAAATTTTTTACCTAAAATTATATAATCACTAATATTTTTTCTACTATTAAACTCTTTTCGTAAGCACAATTTTAATTTCTCAATCAATTAATAAACATAGTATGCTAGGGTTCTTTACGTAAAGAATTTGCTACTTTTTTAATTTCTTAAAGCTCAAATTTGTATTTTATATTTATTGCTCTATATTTAAAACATATAATAAAGCAGTGAAAAATAAAACAACCATCGAGGCAATAATTCATAATACGCCATACAAAACCACCATACAAGCCGGAAATCATACTTTAACCAGCGATGAGCCTATCGAGAATGGGGGAAAAGATAAAGGCTTCAATCCGTTTGAATTGTTACTTTCTTCTCTAGGTTCGTGTATGGCAATCACGATGAAAATGTATGCAGAACGAAAAGATTGGGATATTGGCGAGGTGAAAGTAGAATTAGCAATGGAAAAAGAAGGGGAATATACAGTGATTAATAGAAAAGTAACTTTTTCAGATGATTTGACTGCTGAACAACAAAAACGCTTGAAACAAATTGCCAACGCTTGCCCAATTCATAAAATACTTACGACTAAAACGGTCATTAGTTCGTTGAAAGAGGTTTAGATAATAAAATCTAAAATAATTATAAAAAAGAGAACAGAATAAATGGCGCAAATTAAAACTCAGTTGAGTTTTAATTCATTCCGATTTGCCGTTTTCAAATAATAGGATATCTTGTCTTCTCACAAAAAAAAGCGCAAATCTTTTTCAAGATTCGCGCTTTTTTAATAATTAGCGGGTAGAATTATCTAAGCAGAGTTATGCTACCAGTTTTCTGTTGCGCTTTAGATTTAAGGACGTAAAAGTAGGTACCATCGGCCTTTTCGTCCCCATCCCAACGGAATGCAGGATCAGTACTTTCAAACACTTTTTTGCCCCAACGATCGAAGATTAAGAAGCTAAATTCAGTATCGCAGAAAATGGCAAACTTCTCAACAATGCTGTACTGATCGTTTTTACCATCACCGTTTGGAGTAAACACGTTGGGAACATCGTCTCTCTTTTCATTTCCACTTATCACTTTTACATAAACCACTTTAGTTACAGTATCCGAAACACAATCGCCATAAAAACTTTTAAAAGTAACGGTGTAAGCTTCTTCTCGTAGGTTAGCACATTCGGTTTGCCAGCTAAGTTGTCCCTCAGCTTTTCCTTCAGCATTCGGATTGTTAGTGTAAACAGCAGGATTTGGGTTGAAATTAAACAAATCAGAGCTGGCAGAAATAATAACCCCACTACTAGAAATCTCATTTTGCGAAGTAATAAGAGTAGATAGCATAGTACCAGCAATCACCTTTACCGTATCATTGTTCTCCGTAGGATCATCAACAGTAATAGTAGGAACGTATGCAGGATTTTCGATTACTTTCAGATTATAAATATAAACGGTAGAATCGGAAAATGGACAAGCAAAATCACGCACCACAAACCGAACAACATACGGAGTTTCGCTTACCAAAGCACAATCTGGTGTCCAAATAAAAGAAGCATTTGCAGTATCAATGGTAACTTGCGAACTGGTAGTAAATACAGGCTTATTAACTATTAATGGATTAGAGTACAAATCAGAAGTAGAAGAAATTTCTAAAATCTGTCCACTTTGCAAATCCGTAGCAGCAAAATTAAGCACAAATTCATCTTTATAATAAAGATCTTGATTAATGATAGTTGCAGGAACATCAACCAAAGTAGGAGCATTATTTGGAAGTGGCTTAATAGTTAATTCCAATCGAATTCTAGTAGTATCCGGAAATGGACAAAGATCATCAAACGTTAAAAATTCGATGATATATGGAATGGTATCTGCGTTTTCGCATCGGGTATTCCACACAAAACTAGCAGTTGCTAAATTGATACCTGAAGTATCTTTAAATGAAGGACCATTGAAAAAAGTAGGTGCAAACACATCAGGAGAGCTAACAGATCTGGCTAAAATGCTGACAAAATTATACTTGGTATCGTCGTCTACCGAAGTCAGGTTTAGGGTATAAGGATCACCAGCGTTTACACTTACCTTAATGGTTCCAGAACCTTGAGAAAATAAAGGATTATCATTATCCTCTCGCTCGACTAAAATAAAATAGGTACGCTTGTTGGTATCTACCGGGCAACCATTATCATAGGTAGTAATAATTAATTTATAAGGAACGGTATCTGCTTCTGTACAATCGGGTGTCCAACTAAAAACAGAGGTAGCAGAATCTAAAGCACCAACCACATTGGCAAATGTTGCAGGATTCACAGAACCGGCAAAATCAGTTAGGTTTGCTTCCAGATTAATGATATTATATACATCACCTGTATCTCTTACCGTAATTGGAAGACTTAACGTTTCACCTACTTTCACCACAATAATATCACCAGGAGGGGAAATAGAAGAAATAACAGGGCCAGCGTTTAAAGGCGAATCCACATAAATCAATAAAAAATAAAAAGCAGAATCGCTTGCAGAATTCGGACAAGGCAAATCTTTGACCTTGAATTTAACGAGGTAAGGAGTTTCCCGAATATCTGCACAAGTAGTTTGCCATTCAAATCTAACACGGGTTTGATTTACAGCCTGATTTAGATTTAATGTAACTCGCGAAAACCGATCTGGATCATCTCTCAAATCTCCTTCAAACGTAACAAATGGCACATTCTTGATATTGGAATCGAGGGCAAAAAACTCTAGCAAATTGGTTTTCTGATCTCCTTTTACACGAATTTCAGTAACAAGTGGTTGAGTGTTAAGCGGTGTATCGGTACCCAAAGAAAAATAAGGTCTATTATTTTCTCTAGCTCTCACAAAAATAAACACATTGATCGTATCAATAAAAGGAGAGGGGCAGGTGTTATCCCGAGAAATTATAGTAAATCGATAAGCACTATCAGCAATCGAACTACAAGGAGGCGTCCAATTAAAAATGGCTGTAACTTGAGGTCCGGTTTGATTGATGGTTTCAGTAGTACCCGGCAAACCACCTCCGGTACCGAAAACAGCACCAAAATTAAATGGAGAATTAGCACCAGATACAGCCTCAGTTCTTACAATAATACTATCCTTCGGATCATCTTTTATGGTAAAACGAACTTCCCGATCTTCTTCTGCAAAAAACTCATACTCAATTCGGGTAGTACTATTCTGATCATCTGATGCAATGGGTGGACTTTCGGTATTTTCGAAAACTTGAAATTGAAATTCTCGACGAATTTCACCGATTTTTACGTTAGTTATTGGGTCATAATGACTAACTCTAATTGCAAAAAGGTATTTTCCTGATATTAATGGAGTAAAAGCAATATCACCATTTAAAGCATTAATCATTTCTAATGCGTCAGAGGGAAGAGAATTTAAATAGTTAAAAACTAATGAATATCCAAGATTAAAAGGAACAGGTGTATCAGCTTGCCCGTTAGTTCCAGGCAAAAGCGGAGATACGATATCATAAGATAAAGAATCGTTATCTAAGTGAGTAGCTAAATAATTTTGTTTAAACTGTTTTCCCTCCAAAGCAAATGTAATTGGATCTTTATTAAACTTTGGAGAATCATATCCTGGATAAAGAGCCAATGAAGGAAATTCCATATAATACTGAGCGTCAGTATTATCTCCTGCATAATTAACTATGCCTTGATTTCTTGCAAAATCTTCAAACCAAATAT
>ENA-OBIT01000233-OBIT01000233.1-metagenomes-genome-assembly--contig:-NODE-233-length-24226-cov-6.1002_pt1 | contig 24226 bp, 23 predicted proteins | sample MGYA00153386_OBIT01 | MGnify analysis MGYA00153386
TGTGGTGCTGCTGTTGGGCTGCTGCGCGGTGTGGGGGCTGGCCCAGGTGGCGGCCAAGGTGTCGCTGGCGGAGGTGCCGCCGCTGACCCAGGCGGCACTGCGCTCGCTGGGCGCAGCGGTGCTGCTGGGGCTGTGGGCGCGCGCACGCGGCCTGCCGCTGTGGCGGCGCGACGGCAGCGGGCGGGCCGGGCTGCTGGTGGGCGCGCTGTTCGCGGCCGAGTTCGCCTGCGTGTTCATCGGCCTGCAACACACCAGCGCGTCGCGCATGGTGGTCTTTCTGTACAGCGCGCCCTTCCTGGTGGCCCTGGGCATGCCCTTGCTTCAGCGCAGCGAGCGGCTGGACCGGGTGCAGATGCTGGGCCTGCTGGCGGCTTTTACTGGTGTGGCCTGGGCCTACAGCGAAGGCTTGGGTGCGGCCGCGGCCGGCCCGCAGCAGTGGCTGGGCGATGCCCTGGGCCTGGCTGGCGCCGTGCTGTGGGCGTTGACCACGCTGGCGCTGCGCGGCAGCGTGTTGTCGCGCGCCCTGCCCGAGAAGACGCTGATGTACCAGCTGGCGGTCTCGGCGGCGGTGCTGGGCTTGGCCGCGCCGCTGGCGGGCGAGGCGTGGCCCGCGCAGATCAGCCCGGCCACGTGGTGGGGCCTGGGCTTCCAGACCGTGGTGGTCACTTTCGCCAGCTACCTGGTGTGGTTCTGGCTGGTGCGCCACTACCCGGCCACGCGCATTTCGGCCTTCACGCTGCTGACACCTGTGTTCGGCCTGCTGGCCGGTGTGCTGCTGCTGGCTGAGCCGGCCACCGCCCGGCTGCTGGTGGGCCTGGTGGCGGTGTGCGCCGGCATCGCGCTGGTGAACCGCGCGCCGCGGTCGCCTTGAGCGCGACTAGACCGTGCGGGTCTGCGCGGCCAGCGCGGCGGTGACTTCCTTGCGGTAGCGGTTCAGTTCCTGCACGCTGGCAAAGCTGCGCTCCATCAGCAGGCTCATGTTGTGCAGGATGCGGTCGACGACCTTGGTCTCCCACACCGCGTCGAACTGGATCTGCTTGTCCAGCCAATGCTCGAGCCACACCGGGTCGGGCAGGCGACTCTGCACCGTGTCGCGCGGGAACAGTTTGGCGTTGACATGCAGGTTGGTCGGGTGCAGCGCCTGCGCCGTGCGCCTGGCGCTGGCCATCAGCACGCCGACCTTGGCGAAGGCCGCGCGCGCCTCGTCGCCGAAGCGGCCCAGCGCGCGCTTCATGTAGCGCAGGTAGGCGCCGCCGTGGCGGGCTTCGTCCTTGGCCAGGGTTTCGTAGATCGTGCGGATGACGGGCTCGGTGTGCCATTCGGCCGCGCGGCGGTACCAGTGGTTCAGGCGGATCTCGCCGCAGAAATGCATCATCAGCGTTTCCAGCGCCGGGGCCGGGTCGAATTCGAAGCGCACGGCGTGCAGCTCTTCCTCGGTCGGCACGAAATCGGGGCGGAAACGGCGCAGATACTCCATCAACACCAGCGAGTGCTTTTGTTCCTCGAAGAACCAGACGCTCATGAAGGCCGAAAAATCGCTGTCGTCGCGGTTGTCGCGCAGGAACATCTCAGTGGCCGGCAACGCCGCCCACTCGGTGATGGCGTTCATCTTGATGGTCTGCGCCTGCTCTTCGCTCAGCTTGTCGGCCTCGAAGCTGGCCCAGGGGATGTCCGTGTCCATGCTCCAGCGCACGGCTTCCAGCTGCTTGAAGAGTTCGGGGTAGAGCATCGGTGGGCCTGGGGTTGACTCAGGATGAATTCTAGAGATAAGCGGCTCTTCGAGTGTCTCAGACCCAGCCCATCGACTCCCGCAGGCTGCGCAGTTCCACAGGCACCTGCTCCAGCGAGCTCATGGCCTCGACCCCGTCGACGCGACGGCGGTGCAACACCGGCGAGCTCCCGCCCGCCCACACACGAACGGCAGCGGGCAGCTTCTGGCGCAGTTCGGTCAGGCCATCGACCACCTGATTGGGGTTCATGCTGCCGCTGAAGCTCATCGCCACGATGTCCGCGCGGTGCGCCGTGCTGGCTTGGACGATGTCCCACAACGGCGTTTGCACGCCCAGCGACACGCAACAGGCGCCCTCGAGCGCAAACATGGCTTCGGCCATCAGCAGGCCCAAGCCGTGGGGCTCGCCAGGGAACGTCGTGAGCAGCACCCGCGGCCGGGCCCCTGCCGGCGGTTCGGGGATGCTGGCGATGGCCACCCGCAACACGGCCTGCATGGCCTCGGTGTACATGTGCTCTTCGAAGACCTTCATCTGGCCGCGTACCCACGCGTCGCCCACCGCCGTGCCCAGCGGGCTGACGACCTCGGTGACGAAACGTGCCACGCCGTGGCGAGACAGCGAACGGTTGAGCTCGGTGCGCAACCCGGCGATCTCGTGGCGACGCAGCAGGCCCATGTAGGTCGCCAGGTCACTTGAGCCCAGCGCCACGGGCACCTGGCGCTTGGTTTGCTCCACGGTGGACAGCGACAGCAGCTGCAGCTCGGCGTAGGGCAAGGACACTATGCGCCCGGGCCGGTGGCCGGCGTCCATCAGGCGCTTGATCACCCGCAGCTTTTCTACCTGGTCGAAGGTGTAGGCGCGCTCGCCAACGCCGTCACGCCCCGGCGTCGGGAAGCCATAGCGCCGTTCCCAGACGCGCAGGGTGTCCTTGCTCAGCCCGGTGTCGCGTTCGACAGCGGAAATCGACAAGGTCATCGCGGCGACGCGTGCAACGTCATTCATGAAACGAAATCACGGGGGGGAAGCCTTGAACTGTTGAGTGTCTTGAACAAATTGGCGGAAGCCCTGCATTGATCAAGGACTCTAGGAGACCGCCGGCTGTTTGTACATGACACAAACACCGATGCCGGCTCCTGCCGCACGGCTTCACAGCCGCTGGACGAACAATACCGTGAAGCTAGTAAGGGCATTCGCAACCAGCCGAGGCTGCGGCAGTACCATTCGGTCACGTTATGACTAATCAGTTCATATTTTGTAGTTTAGCGGTTGCGCAGAAGCGAGATCCGGGATGTCGGGGGCGTGGGCACGCGCCGGACTGGGCACTGCCTGCCGTGCATCCAAAACGCGCCGCGCTGCGCAAGGAACTTTCTCGGGCTCGCGGATTCCCAGCGTCAGGCTCGGCTCGCAGTTGTTCATCAAGGCGAAGGCTGAGCATGTCGATTTTTCTGTTGTGCGGACTTCGGGGATTCCCCGCTGCAATCTCAGGGCAATTTTCCTCCTCCCTCTCCTCCTCCTTTGCCCGGAGGCGCCGCACGACAGCCTTTCTTCAAGCGGGCACCGCCAGTCTCGGCGCGCGCGGCGTAGCCCGATGTCCAGGGCGTTCCTCATGAAACGGGTGGCCGTCGTCGGTTCGGGCATTTCGGGCCTGGCCGCCGCGCACGCGCTGGCGCCAGTTGCGCAGGTCACGCTGTTCGAGTCGGCCAGCCGCTTCGGCGGTCACAGCCACACGGTCGACGTGACGTTGGACGGCATCACTCAAGGCGTCGACACCGGTTTTCTGGTCTTCAACCACCGCACCTACCCGAACCTGGTGCGACTGTTCGAAGAACTCGGCGTGGACACGGCGCCGTCCGAGATGTCGTTTTCGGTGCAGGTGCCGCAGTCCAACCTGGAATGGAGCGGCTGCAACCTCGACACGGTGTTTGCCCAGCGCCGCAACCTGTTGTCGCCACGGTTCCTGGGCATGCTGCGCGACGTGCTGCGCTTCAACCGCCTGGCCACCGGACTGGCGCAGCGCGGGGCCGATGCGGATATCGATGCTGAACTGGCCGAGCCCATCGGCGACTTCCTGGACCGCCACGGTTTCGGACCGCGCTTTCGCGACTGGTACTTCCTGCCGATGATCGGCTGCATTTGGTCGTGCCCTACCGAGCAGATGTTGCGCTTCCCGATCGCCACGCTGATCCGTTTCTGCCACAACCACGGGCTGATCCAGGTGTCCAACCGGCCACAGTGGCACACCGTGCGCGGCGGCTCGCGCCACTATGTCGACAAGTTGCTGCGCGGCATCCCCGACGCGCGACTGAATTCACCGGTGCGGCGGGTGCGCCGCCTGCCGCCCGGCGACGGCCGGAGTGGCGTGATGCTGGCCACCGACCAGGGCGAAGAACGTTTCGACGATGTCGTGCTGGCCTGCCACAGCGACCAGAGCCTGGCGCTGCTGGCCGACGCGTTGCCGGTCGAGCGCGCGGTGCTGTCGGCCATCCGCTACCACCCCAACCACGCGGTGCTGCACACCGACGCGGCGGTCCTGCCTAAAGCGCAGCGGGCCTGGGCTGCGTGGAACTACGCCAGAGCCGTTTCCAGTGGCGCGGAGCAGGCCGGCGTGTGCCTGCACTACCTCATCAACCGGCTTCAGCCCCTGCCGTGGAAACAACCGGTGGTGGTGTCACTGAACCCCGACCCCGCACGCTTGCCCGACCCGGCCCGCGTGATCGCCCGCATTGACTACAGCCACCCGGTGTTCGATCTGGCGGCCACGCGCGCCCAGCAGCAACTGCCCAGCGTGCAGGGCATGGCGGGCGTGTGGTTCTGCGGTGCCTGGACCCGCTACGGTTTTCACGAAGACGGTTTGATGTCGGCTTTGGACGTCGTGCGTCGCCTGCGCCAGCAGTGGCACGGCCAAGCCGAACTGCGCGAGGCCGCATGATGAATCAGGCGCAGTTGGGCAATGGTGTCGTCAGGCATCGCCGACTGCGCCCGCGCGTGCACGCCTTCGAGTACCCGACCTACTTCCTGATGCTGCCCTTGCGCAGCCTGCGCGAGGCACCCAACCCAGCCTTGCGGCGCAACCGGCTCGGCTGGTTGAGCTTTCACGACGCCGACCATGGCGACGGCCGCGCCGACGTGCTGGCCTGGCTGGACGAGTTGCTGGCCAGCGAGGGCATCCACGACGCCCGCGGCGAGATCTGGCTGCATTGCTATCCCCGCGTGCTGGGCTACGTCTTCAAGCCGGTCAGCTTCTGGTATTGCCACCGCGCAGACGGCACGCTGGGGGCCATCGTCACCGAGGTCAACAACACCTTCGGCGAGCGCCACTGCTACCTGTTGGCGGGACCCGAGCTGGCCTATGGCCGCGAGCTGCGCGCGCGCAAGGTGTTTCATGTGTCGCCCTTCTGCGATGTGCAGGGCAGCTACCGCTTCCGCTTCATGCGCACTGCGCTGCGCACGGTGGCGCGCGTCGACCACGACGACGACACCGGCCCCTTGCTGCAGACCAGCGTGTCGGGCCACCTGGGGCCGTTGACGGCGCAGTCCGTGCGCCGGGCTTTCTTCGGCATGCCCTTGATGACGGTGGGCGTGATCGCGCGCATCCACTGGCAGGCGCTTCAGCTCTGGCTCAAGCGCGTGCCCTTCTTCTCCAAGCCTGCGCCACCGCGGGCCTTCACCACGCGCTGACCAGTTCGCCGACACACGCGCTGACCCACCCGCTGACGCATTCAACTCTCTGCCAAAACTTCAGAACCCCAGAACCGACGGCCATGACGACTTCTTCCGCACTCACGACCACGCCTTCATCATTCGCCTTGCCGCAGACGGCCCCAGCCGCCGCGCGGGCGGTATTCGCCATGCTGGGCCGGCTGCACACCGGCACGCTGGACGTGCAGCTGCCCGATGGATCGCTCGCACACTTCGGCGGCCGCAGCGACGTGACAGGCGACACCGGCCCGCGCGCGTCACTGCGCCTGAACGACTGGCGCGTGTGCGCTGCGGCGCTGAAGAGCGGCGACATCGGCTTCGCGGAGACCTTCATCGACGGTGGCTGGACGAGCCCGGACTTGGTGGCCCTGCTGAAGTTGTTCATCGCCAACCGCAAGGCCATCGACAAGGTCATCTTCGGCAGCTGGTGGGGGTCGCTCGCCTACCGCGTCAAGCACTTGCTGAACCGCAATTCGCGTCAGGGCAGCCGCAAGAACATCCACGCGCACTACGACATCGGCAACCCGTTCTACCGGCTGTGGCTGGACGAGACGATGAATTACTCCAGCGCCTTGTTCGAAGGCGACCTCACCCGGCCAACATCGGAGGCGCAAGCCGCCAAGGTGCAGCGCGCGCTGCGGGAATGCGGCGTGCAGCCGGGCCAGCGGCTGCTGGAGATCGGCTGCGGCTGGGGGGCGCTTGCCGAGATGGCCGCCGGTGAGTTCGGTGCACACGTCACCGGCGTCACCTTGTCGACGGAGCAATTGACCTTCGCCCGCGAACGCATGCAGCGCCACGGCCTAGCCGACCGCACCGACCTGCGCCTGCAGGATTACCGCGACATCGACGAGGAACCCTTCGACGCCATCGCCTCGATCGAAATGTTCGAAGCCGTCGGCCGCGAGTACTGGGGCGACTTCTTCAGCACCCTGCGCAAGCGCCTGAAGCCGGGCGGCCGCGCGTGCATCCAGACCATCACCATCCGCGACGAGCTGTTCGACCGCTACGCCAACTCCACCGATTTCATCCAGCAGTACATCTTCCCCGGCGGCCTGCTGCCCAGCCCGCAGGCCTTTCGCACCGAGGCCCAGAAGGCCGGCCTGGAGGTCAGCCACGAGTTCGCCTTCGGCGCCTGCTACGCCGAAACCCTGCGCCGCTGGCGCGTGGAATTCCTGGCGCGCGACAACCAGGTGCGGCAACTCGGCTTCGACACGCGCTTCATGCGCATCTGGGAGTTTTACTTGGCCTACTGCGAAGCTGCTTTCTCGACCGGCGACACCAACGTCATGCAGTTCACGTTGACGCGGCCATGATCGGCCCCTTGCGTGCCGATTCGGGCCGTCCCGCTGCGGCACTGAGCCGCCGCGTCTGGCTTCTGGCCGCGGGCGCGGCGCTGCTCGGGCCGGCCCGGGCACAGACCGCAGCGCTTGCCGCCCCGGCGGAATTGGCGGCTGACCTGCCTCAGGCCCGCCTGCAAGGCAGCGGCAGGCTTCGCTTCCTGGGCCTGCGCATCTATGACATCCGCCTGTGGGCGGGCGCCAGTCCGGTCGGTGCCCAGTGGGCCGGCGTGCCGCTGGCCTTGGAGCTGGAATACGCACGCAGCCTGGATGGCGCGCAGATCGCCGAGCGCTCGCTGGTGGAGATGCGGCGCCAGGCCGAACCCGGCGCCGACACGGCCGAGCGGTGGCTCGCAGCCATGAAAAAGATCTTCCCGGACGTTCGCGAAGGCGACCGCATCACCGGCCTGAACCTGCCCGGCCAGGGCGCGCGCTTCTTCCACAACGGCACGCTGCGCGGCGAAGTGCGCGACACCGAGTTCGCGCGGCTGTTCTTCGGCATCTGGTTGTCGCCCCGCACCTCCGAGCTTGCGCTGCGCGAGTCGCTGCTTGGCGCCGGGCTCACCCGGTGATGGCGCGGTGACGGCGCCATCACCGACACTGGCGACCCCGCCGCCCCGCGCCGCCGCCGGTTGGCGCGGCGGCTGGGCGCAGGGTTTGACCTATGGCGGCCTGGGCCTGCCGTTGGCCTTTGTGGCGCTGCCGCTGTACGTCATCCTGCCCAACCACTACGCCAGCGAGTTCGGCATTCCTCTGGCCACGTTGGGTGCGCTGCTACTCGGTGCCCGTTTGCTCGACGCCGTGGCCGACCCGTGGATCGGCCGCTGGGTCGACGGCTGGTTCCGCGCTTCCGCGGCGCGGCTGCTCGGCATCGCCTCGGCCGCCGCCGTGGTGCTGGCGTTGGGCTTTCGCGGGTTGTTCTTCCCGGCCGTGCAGGGCGTGGACGCGCTGCTGGTGTGGTGTGCGGCGCTGCTTGCGGTGACCTACCTGAGTTACAGCGTGCTGGCCGTGCTGCACCAGGCCTGGGGCGCTCGCCTGGGTGGCGACGAAGGCCAGCGCGCGCGCATCGTGTCCTGGCGCGAAGGCCTGGCGCTGGTGGGCGTGCTGGTGGCCAGCGTGTTGCCCTCGGTGGCAGGGCTGTCGGTGTCCAGCGTGGTGTTCGCGGTGCTGCTGGCGTTGGGCCTGGCCTTGCTGGCACGCGCGCCGCAGCCCGTCATCGGTGCGGATGCCGGCCCCCGCCCGCGCATGTCCGAACCGCTGGCCACGCCGGCATTCCGGCGCCTGCTGGCCATCTACCTGGTCAACGGCGTGGCCAGTGCGGTGCCTGCGACCCTGGTGCTGTTCTTCATCCGCGACCGCTTGCAGGCGCCCAGCTTCGAGCCGCTGTTTCTGGCCAGCTATTTCGCGGCCGGCGCCTTGTCGATGCCCTTGTGGCTGCGCCTGGTGGTCCGTTGGGGGCTGGCGCGGACCTGGCTGGCGGGCATGCTGTTGGCCATCGCCACCTTCGCCTGGGCGGCCTTCCTGGGAGCCGGCGACGTGGTCGGATTCACGCTGGTGTGCATCGCCAGCGGCGTGGCGCTGGGCGCCGACCTGACGCTGCCCGGCGCGCTGCTGGCCGGCGTCATCCAGCGCGCCGGCCACGGCCAGCGGCTGGAAGGCGGCTACTTCGGCTGGTGGAACTTCGCGACCAAGCTCAACCTGGCGTTGGCCGCCGGCATCGCGCTGCCGCTGTTGGGCTACTTCGGCTACGCGCCCGGCGGGCGCGACGCCGCCGCACTGCAGGCGCTGACCATCGCTTACTGCCTGCTCCCTTGCTTTCTCAAACTGATCGCAGCAGCGCTGCTGTACACCTGCTGGATACGCCCCGAACAGCAACACCCGCTTGAAGGAAACCCATGAAACGCCGTTTTGCCTCGCTGTCCGCCTTGCTGTCTGCTTTGTTGATCACCGCTGCCACGCTGGTCGGCTGCGCCGGGCCCGCTCCGTCGGACTACGCCGCCCAGAAGCCCGTGCTCGACCTGAAGACCTATTTCAACGGCGAGCTCACGGCCCACGGCATCTTCACCGACCGCCAGGGCAAGGTGGCGCGCCGTTTCTCAGTGCAGATGACGGGCACCTGGCAGGGCAAGGAGGGCGTGCTCGACGAACGATTTACCTACAGCGACGGCACGACCGAACGCCGGGTGTGGAAGCTCACCGACGAAGGCGGTGGCCGCTGGAGCGGTCGCGCCGACGATGTGCTGGGCGTGGCCCAGGGCGTGGCCGCGGGCAACGCGCTGAACTGGCGCTACACGCTGAAGCTGCCGGTGGACGGCAAGGTCTACGAGGTGCAGTTCGACGACTGGATGTACCTGATGGACGACCGCGTGATGCTGAACAAGGCCGCGATGAGCAAGTTCGGCATCCACATGGGCGAAGTCACGCTGTCGTTCTACAAGAAGTGACCCCTCCATGTCCCTGAATCCCGTCATCAACAACTGGGCCGGCAAAACCGCCTGGCTGGTGGGTGCCTCCTCCGGCATCGGCCGCGCCACGGCCGAGCTGCTGCACGAACGCGGCGCCCGCGTGGTGGTGTCGGCGCGCAGCCGCGAGCCGCTCGACGCCTTCGTGGCCGGTCATGCCGGCAGCCTGGCGCTGCCGCTGGACGCCACCGATCAGGCCGCGATGCATGCCGCTGCGGCGCAGATCGTGGCCAGCCACGGCGGCATCGACCTGGTGATGTACTGCGCCGGCACCTATGCCGAAATGCGCGCCACCGAGTTCAAGCTCGACGTGGCGCTGCGCCACGTGCAGGTCAACCAGGTCGGTGCGCTGTACCTGCTGGACGCCGTGCTGCCGCAACTGCTGGCGCAGGCCCGCGGCGGCCGCGGCGGACACATCAGCCTGGTGTCCAGCGTGGCGGGCTTTCGCGGGCTGCCCAAGTCGCTGGCCTACGGGCCGACCAAGGCCGCGCTCATCAACCTGGCCGAGACGCTGTACCTGGACTTGTCGCCCCTGGGCCTGGGCGTGTCGGTCATCAACCCCGGCTTCGTCGAGACGACGCTGACGGCAGGGAACAAGTTCAAGATGCCGGCGCTCATCACACCCGCCGAGGCGGCGGTCGAGATCGAGAAGGGCTGGCGCAAGGGCGAGTTCGAGATCCACTTCCCGAAACGCTTCACGCTGTGGCTGAAGGCGCTGCGCCACCTGGGCTACGGCGCCTACTTCGCTGCCGTGCGGCGGTCGACGGGCATGTGACGGACCCGAGCGACCCGAAGGACCCGAAGGACTCGCTGAACCTGGCCGCGCGGCGCATCGCCGACTTCTTCGAGCAGCTGAAGCCGGCCGACCTGGCGTGGCTGGGCGAGATCTGTACCGACGCCGCGCTCTAGCGCTGGCCTTCGGTGAGCGTGTCGACCTGGAACAGCCCTGACTTGTCGACCAGCCAGGTGTCCGTGTAGCTCACCCTGTTGCCGGCCATGCGGACAGGCGGGGGGAATGGCGCGGCGCGGCGAATCATGGCGACGACCCAGGGGGCCACTTCGTCGGCGGCGGGCTTGCGCACCACGTGGACATTGATCACCTTGCCCGCGGCATCGATTTCAGTCTCGACCACCATCACCGAGTAGATCAGCGGCGGCACCTTGCCCCGGTAGACGCGCATCGGGTAAGCGGCGTAGATATGCCGCGCCGCGTCGATGCGGTATTCCTTCTCGATCTCGGCCGCCGACTCGCGGGGCGGCCCCGGCAACAGCGGCGCGGGCACCATGCTGAACTGCGCCAACGCCGCCTGCGTGGCGACCAACGCCGTCAGCAGGGCAGCCCGGCGCAGCCAGCGCAGCGCCTGGACTGAGAGATCCACGGTTCCTGTTTCGTTGCCGATCATTTCGTCCCTCGCCTCCACTGCAACCGAATATTCGACGACGCGCCGAGGTTACACGAGCACCCGCACGCCGCAATCCCCCGGGGAAACGATCAGATGCCCGACTATCGCAACCAACCCTTGCGCCTGAAATAGAAAAACGGCGCTGCCACCGAGGCCAGCATCAACACCAGGGCAAACGGGTAACCGGCCTGCCAGTCCAGTTCGGGCATGAACTTGAAGTTCATGCCGTAGATGCTGGCGATCAGCGTGGGCGGCAGCAGTCCGACACTGGCCACCGAGAAGATCTTGATGATCTTGTTCTGGTTGATGTTGATGAAACCCACCGTGGCGTCCATCAGGAAGTTGATCTTGTCGAAAAGGAAGGCGGTGTGCGAGTCCAGCGAGTCGATGTCGCGCAATATTTGGCGTGCTTCCTCGAACTGCTCGGCATTGAGCATGCGGCTGCGCATCATGAAACTCAGCGCGCGGCGGGTGTCCATCACATTGCGGCGGATGCGGCCGTTCAGGTCTTCCTCGCGCGCGATGGCGGTCAGTGCAGCGCCGGCCGCCGCATCGTCGACCTCGTGCTTGAGCACCCGGGCGCTGACGCGCTCGAGGTTGTCGTAGATGCCCTCCAGCGCGTCGGCCGAGTATTCCGCGTCGGCGTCGTACAGCTTGAGCAGCACGTCCTTGGCGTCCTCGATCAGCGCCGGCGTGCGCCGGGCGCGCAGACGCAGCAGGCGGAACACGGGCAGGTCCTCGGAGTGCACCGAGAACAGCACGCCTTCGCGCAGGATGAAGGCCACGCGCACGTTGCGCGCCGGCTTGCCGTCGGCGCCGTCGATGCCGTCTTCAGCGTCGATGAGGAAGTCGGACCGGATGTGCAGTTCGCCGTTGTCCTCTTCGTAAAAGCGAGCCGACTCTTCCAGGTCATCGTCGACAGCGTCCAGCGGAATGAGCAGACCGAAGCGCTGGTTGATCCAGCCCTTTTCCTCGGCCGTGGGCGCTTCCAGGTCCACCCACACGGGCTGCACCTGATCCAGCGCGTCGGCGCTTTCCACATCCTGTTGTGTCAACCGGCCTTGGGCCAGGGAGAAGACGTTGAGCATCGCGGTCTTTCAGCGTGCGCGCGGGCCAGCGGCGTGCGCCGCGCGGGAGGGGTTTGGTGGCATGGGGGCCGTCTCACCCCGTCACCCGGCTATATGCCGCGCCGAAGTGGACGGTCACCGAGGGTGACTCTGGTCCAAACGTGCTCTCCGCAAATGCGATGCGTGATTATGTGGCATCGCCGCGCTGCCGATGCCTGCAGCGGCCGGCCAAACCCGAGCCGGGTGACACCTCGGTCACACGCTGGTGGCAGACTCTCGGGCTGATGCCCAAACCCCTGCGCTGGACCCTGATCGCCCTTTCACTGCTGCTGGCCACCGGCCTGGCCGGGCTCGGGCTGGCCACGGACCGCACCGCAGCGGTCAGCGAGCGCAGCGACCTGCGCTACACCGACGTTCAGCGCGTGCTGGACATCGCCCGCACGCACGACCCGCGCCGGGCGACACCGGGGCAGGTGACGGCCGTGGCTCTGACCGAGCGCGACATGGACCTGCTGCTCAACCACGCTGCGCACCGTGCGCTGGGTGCACGCATGCGGGTGCAGATCGAGCGCGGCAGCGCGACGCTGCTGCTCAGCAGCGAGTGGCCGGGGCCCGCGTGGGGCCGCTGGACCAACGTCGAGGTGCGCTGGCGCGAGACAGCCAGGCTGCCGCAAGTGCAGTCGTGGCGGGTGGGTAGCCTGCCGCTGCCCGCCGCGCTGGCCACGCCGCTGATGCACCTGGCGCTGGCCCGGTCGTTCCCGGGCGCCGACCTGGCGGTGCTGGACGACGTCGCCCGGCGCGTGCGCTTTCTCGAAGACCAGATGAACGTGGTTTACGTGCTGAACGAAGACACCGCCGCGCGCCTGCTGTCGTCGCTGACACCGGCCGAAGACCGTGAGCGCCTGCGCGCTTATTCCGACCGGCTGGTCAGCCTGGCCGGCACCGACCCGGCGCTCTGGACGGTGACGCTGCCGCAACTCATCGGCCCGATGTTCGAGCTGGCGCGCCAGCGCTCCGCACAGGGGCATGACGCGGCCAAGGAAAACCGCGCGGCCATCGTGGCGCTGGCCGCCTTCGCCACCGGGCACAGCCTAAGCGCGGTGGTGCCTGCGGCCCGGCTGTGGCCTCAGCCGCGACGGCTGCAGGTGACGCTGCAGGGGCGCGACGACTTCCCGCAGCACTTCCTGGTCTCGGCCGCACTCGTCACCGAGGGCACCATGCCGCTGGCCAACGCCGTCGGGTTGTACAAGGAAGTGGCCGATTCGCGCGGCGGCAGCGGCTTCAGCTTCAACGACATGGCGGCCAACCGTGCCGGCACGCTGTTCGGAGAGCTGGCGCTGCGCGACCCGGCCCGGCTTCAAGCGCTGCTGGCCGGCGGCGTGCGCGAGGATTCGCTGGTGCCCGACATGACCGACCTGCCTGAATTCATGTCGGCCGCCGAGTTCACGCGCTTGTACGGCGGCGTCGGCGGGGTCGGTTTCACGCGCCTGCAGGCCGACATCGAGCGCCGCGTCGGCGCCCTGCCGCTTTACCGCTGAGCCGCTAAGCCGCTGACGACTCGTTTCCCTGCGCGGCTGGCGGCGGGGCGTCGCCCTTGTTCGAGCCGGCCACCATGTCGAAGCGGAACAGGCGGCACTCGATGGGGCCGTTCCACATCGGCACGCGCCGACTCTCCTTCAAACGCATCAGGCCGGGCAGCTTCATGTCCGGGCTGAGCAGCCAGGCCGTCCAGCCCGGGTAGTGGCGCTTCCAATGCGCAGCCAGTCCGCCGTAGAACTCTGCCGACGAGCCGCCGCCTTCGAAGCCTTCGCGCGCTGCACTGCCCGTTCCCTTGGCCGAGAGGCGCTCGCCATAGGGCGGATTCAGCATCAAAGTGCCGGCAGCGGCCGGCGCCGGGCGCTGCAGCGCGTCGCCGGTCTTGAACTGGATGGCCGCCAGCACGCCGGCGCGTTCGGCGTTGCGGGTGGAGAAGTCGGTCATGCGAAAACTCACGTCGCCGGCGTACACGGGCACGGCCGGCGCATGCACCGCAGCGCGCGCTTCTTCCTGCATGGCGCGCCAGGCCGGGGCGAAGTCGCGAAAGCGCAGCATGCGTTCGAAGGCAAAGCGGCGCAGTGCGCCTGGCGCCATGCCGCAGGCCAGCTGCGCGGCTTCGATGGCGATGGTGCCGGCACCGCAGCAGGGGTCCAGCAGCGCGCCGTCCTGTTCGCGCCCCTGCCAGCCGGCGGCCGCCAGCATGGCCGCGGCCAGGGTCTCCTTCAACGGTGCCTCGCCGGTGTCCTCGCGCCAGCCGCGCTTGAACAACGCCTCGCCCGAGGTGTCCATGTACAGCGTGGCGTGCTCGGGCCCCACGAACAGCACCAGCGGCAGGTCGGCATGGCGCTGCGCCACGCTGGGCCGCGCGCCGGTGGCTTCGCGCACGCGGTCGCACACGGCGTCCTTGATGCGCAGCGCGGCAAAGTTCAGGCTGCGCAGCGGTGAGCGCTGGGCATTGACGTCCACCCGCAGCGTCTGCTCGGGCGTGATCAGGTCGGGCCACGGCACGTGGCAGGCCAGGTCGTAAAGGTCGTGCTCGTCCCGGTAAGGGCCGTCGATCAGCGGCCAAAGCACCCGCTGCGCCAGGCGGCTGTGCAGGTTCAGGCGCATGGCGGTCCGCTCGTCGCCTTCGACCCATACGCCGCCCCGCGCTTGCTCGACAGAAGTGCCGGTGATGCGCCGCACCTCGTCGGCCAGCAGCTCTTCGACGCCCTGGCCGCAGGCAAGAAACAAGGTGGTCAAAGGTGGCCGATCACATGTTCTTTCGCTGGCCGGCGGGCGCGATCCGCATCGCTTCGCGGTACTTGGCCACCGTGCGCCGGGCGACCTGGATGCCTTGCTCTGCGAGCATGTCGCTGAGTTGGCTGTCCGACAGCGGCTTCTTGCTGTCTTCGGCCGTCAACAGTTGCTGGAGCAGCGCGCGCACCGCCGTGCTCGACGCATTGCCGCCGGCCTCGGTGTGCAGCGACGAGCCGAAGAAGTACTTCAGCTCGAAGGTGCCGTGGATGGTGGCCATGTACTTGGCAGTGGTCACGCGCGAGATGGTGCTTTCGTGCAAGCCCAGTTCGTCTGCGATCTCGCGCAGCACCAGCGGCTTCATGGCGATGGCGCCGTGCGAGAAAAAACTCTTTTGCCGCTCGACGATGGCCTTGCTGACGCGCAGGATGGTGTCGAAGCGCTGCAGGATGTTTTTCATGAACCAGCGTGCCTCCTGCAGCCGCGATGTCATGCCCGGCTGACCGGGGTTGCCACGGCTGCCGCGCACGGCGTGGGCGTACAGGCTGTTGATGCGCAGTTTGGGCATCACGTCGGGGTTGAGCATGACCTGCAGGCCGCGGCCGCTCTTGCGCACGATGACGTCGGGCACGACGATGTGCGATTCACCCAACACGAATTGCCGCCCCGGCTTGGGCTCGCAGGCCTTGATGAGAGACTGGGCTTCGCGCAGCTGTTCTTCATCGGCCAGGGTCAGCGCCATCAACCGGCGCAGGTCGCGCTTGGCCAGCAATTCGAGGTGTTTTTCGGCCACCAGGATCGCCAGCTGACGCGCCGGGCACGGCGGGTTCAGCGCGAGCTGCAGCTTCAGGCACTCGCCCAGCGACCGCGCACCGACCCCCACCGGGTCCAGGTTCTGCAGCCAGCCCAGCGCGCAGCGCAGCGTGTCGGCCAGTGCTTCGCGGCGGTCGGCGTCGCCGCCCATGCCCAGCATCTCGGCCAGCCGCTCGGCAATGTCTTCCAGCGAATCGGCGAGGTAGCCGTCGACGTCGAGCGATTCGATCAGCACATGCAAGGCGGCGCGCTCGTCGTCGGACAGGCGCATGCCCACCGTCTGCGCCCGCAGGTGGTCCTGCAACGACACCGCAGCGCCGTTGCGTTCCTCGCCGCCGTCGCCTTCTTCGCCCGATCCCGCGCCCGTGGTGCTGCCGGGTGTTTCCCGGATGCCGTCGAAGTCGTCGCCCTCGGTGCCGTTCTCCCAGTCTTCCTGGGCAAAGGTGCCGAACTCATCGCCGCTGATTTCCTTGGCCTCGCCCCCGCTGGCGTCGGCTTCACCGTCGTCGCGCTCTGCCACGCGGTCGGCCACCGGGCGCTCCAGGGGAGACTCGAAGGGGCTGGCCGGAAACTCTTCTTCGGTTTCGAGGAAGGGGTTCTGCTCCAGCATCTGCTCGACTTCCTGGTGCAACTCCAGCGTCGACAACTGCAGCAGGCGGATCGATTGCTGCAGCTGCGGCGTCAGCGCCAAATGCTGCGACAGGCGGACCTGAAGTGAGGGTTTCAATCCGCCCTCACATTTTGAAGTGCTCGCCCAGGTACACCTTGCGCACCTCGGCGTTGGCGACGATCTCGTGCGGCGTGCCCTCGGCCAGCACGCTGCCGTCACTGATGATGTAGGCGCGGTCGCAGATACCCAGCGTCTCGCGCACGTTGTGGTCGGTGATGAGCACGCCGATGCCGCGTGCGCGCAGGAAACCGATGATGCGCTGGATCTCGATGACGGCAATGGGGTCGACGCCGGCGAAAGGTTCATCGAGCAGGATGAAGCGCGGCTGCGTGGCCAGCGCGCGGGCGATCTCCACCCGCCGCCGCTCGCCGCCCGACAGCGCAGGCGCCGGCGAGTCGCGCAGCTTGGTGATGGCCAGGTCCTGCAACAGGCCGTCGAGCAGCTCTTCGATGACCGCTGCCTTCAGCGGCCGGCCGTCGGGGCCGATCTGCAGTTCCAGCACGGCGCGGATGTTCTCCTGCACCGTCAGCTTCCTGAAGATGGAGGCCTCTTGCGGCAGGTACGACAGGCCCAGGCGCGAGCGCTGGTGGATGGGCAGCGTCTGAACGGCGCGGCCGTCGATGCGGATCTCGCCCTGGTCGGCGCGCACCAGCCCCACCACCATGTAGAAGGTGGTGGTCTTGCCGGCACCGTTCGGGCCCAGTAGGCCCACCACCTCGCCGGCGCTGACGGCCAGGTGCACGTCCTTGACCACCACCCGCTGCCCGTAGGCCTTGCGCAGGTGCTGCGCTTCCAGCCGGCTTTGGACCGCTGCACCGGGCGTGGGCGAGCCGCTGCTCACTTCTTGTCGCCCAGGGCGCGGCTGGGCAACAAGGGCGCGGTGGGCGCGGGCGCCGGCGGCGGCCCCTCGGCCCGAGGGCTCAGGATGACGCGCACCCGGCCGCTGGGGTTGGTGGCCGACGTGGCCCCGCCCTCGACCCTGAAGACCTCGGCCGTGTTGTCCCAGACGATGCTGCCGCCGGTGATCTCGTCGGCCACGGTGCCCGCGCGCAGCCGGCGCACCGCGCCATTGCCCAGGAAACGCATGGTGTCGGTACGGCCGTCGAATTCGATGCGGTCGGCCGAACCTTCGACCACCTCGTCCACGCCATCGCGGCGCTGGCGCCAGGTGGCCGGCTTGCCGGGGCTGCCCAGCGCGGTGGCGGCGCGGTAGCCGTCGGGCATCTCGCGCATCTCGACCCGCTCGGCCCGCATGACCATGGTGCCCTGCGAGATCGAGACGTTGCCGTTGAACACCACCACCTGGCGCTGCAGGTCGACAGTGCCGGGCCGGTCAGCCTCGACCACCATGGGCTTGCTGCGGTCGGCCTTTTCGGCGTACGCCGGTGTCACGGCCAAGCCCAAAGCAACCGCAGCCGCCGACAGGCAGGCGGGGAAGGTCAGAAACGGTGAGGGGAATGGGGTCATTGCGGCACGAAACTTGCAGTTAATTCTAACTTCAAGCCCGGCTGCGGTGGCCGGTCGACCCCGTGAAATCCTGCCCGTTGCGGGCGGGAGCGTCAGGCCTGCATCAGGCCTGCATCAGGCTTTGATCACGCCTGGAGCCGCGAGCGCTGGATCAGGAAATCGGCGACCGCCAGCGACCGCTCGTTGCTGCCGGCCAGCGCGCCCGAAGTGTAGAAGCGGCCGTTCACACCAACGGCGGGCACACCGTCGATTTTGTAGGCGGCAGTCAACTGTTTGGCACGATTGATCTTGGTGTTGACGCCGAAAGATTTGAAGGCGTCGGCAAACTTGGCCCCGTCCAGCCCGCTGCCGGTGACGAAGCTCATGATTTCGGACTCGCTCGTCAAACGCCGGTTCTGCTGGTGTATGGCCGCGAACACGCGCTTGTTCATGGTTGCCAGCTGGCCCATTTCCTCGAGCGCATAGAAAAGCTTCTGGTGCAACTGGTGCGGCGCGGCGAAGCCGACAGGCACCTGGCGGAAAGCCACGTCGGGCGGTAGTCGCTTGGCCCAGGCCTCGACGGCGGGCTCGAAGGCATAGCAATGCCCGCAGCCGTACCAGAAGAACTCGATGACCTCGATCTTCTTGTCCGGGCTGGGCAGGGTAACGGGCGCCGGAGTCGACAGGCGCACGAAGTGCTGGCCCTCGATAGGCGTGCCGCCCTGCGCCAGAGCCGGGGCGGCCCAAGCCAGCGTCAAGCCGGTACCGGCCAGGTGCTTGGAAAATTCTCTCCGCTTCATTTGCTTCCTTGTCTGTATGCCGGGTACGGCAAAGGGTGGACCCGTCGCGCGTCGGGGAGTTCCGGCGACTTCATCGCGCTATTGTTTCTCGACGCGCACGATCTGCGTCTCCAGCGCCGCTTCCTGCAGCCTGGACTTGAGGGCGTCGGCCTCGTCACGGTTGGTGAAAGGCCCCATCCGGACGCGAAAAACGACCCGACCCGCCTGTTCGCGCTCGGTGATCTTGGCCGCCTGGCCCAGCAACGCCAGCTTGGCGCGCTGCTGATCGGCGTCTTCGCTGCGGGTGTAGGCACCGGCCTGCACGAAGTAGATGAAGGCGTCGGCCGCAGGCGACGCCGTCGCCCCGCCGGACAGGATGGCGGCGGGGTCTCGGGCAGACGGTCGCGATGCGGCCGGGGCCGTCGGCGCTGCAGGCACGGCGACCACCGCCGCGGCCGCCGAAGCAGCGGCTGCGCTGGCCGCAGCAGCCGCTGCGGTCGGCACCGCGGGCCGGCGATGCGCCTTGCCGCCGAGCGCGGCATTGGGGTCCCAGTTGCGGTTGCGTTCAGCCTCGGCGCTGTCTTGCTCTGCCGTGCGCTGCGGCACCTTGTTGATGAAGGGGATGGGGGCCTTGGTGATGTACAGCGCCACGCCCAGCGCCAGCGCCAGGCCGATCAACAGGCCGGCCACCATACCCATCGCGAAGCCACCCCGGGCCGGAACATGGATGCTCATGGCGATACCTCCACCGTGGTGTCCTCAATGGGCAACGGGTCGCGCGCCATCGCCTGCGGCGCGCTCACGCCCAGCACTGCCAGCGCATTGCGCAGGACCTGCGCGCTGGCCGCCAGCAAGGCCATGCGGGCCCGCGCCAGCACCGGGTCGTCGACCAGGAAGCGCTCGGCGGCGTAATAGGTATGGAAGGCGGCTGCCAGCTCACGCAGGTAGAAGGCCAGGTCGTGCGGCGCGAGGTCGGCGGCGGCGCTGGCAAGCCGGTCGGGGTAGTCGGCCAGCTTGCGCATCAACGCCACCTCGCTGGGCGCGGTCAGGCCCGACAGGTCGGCGCCTGCGAACTCGGCCCCGGCGGCCCCCGCCACCCCGGCGCGCTGCGCGTACTGCGCCAGCACCGAGCAGATTCGGGCGTGCGCGTACTGCACGTAGAAGACCGGGTTTTCGTCGTTGGCCTTGAGCGCCAGGTCGACGTCGAAGACGAACTCGGTGTCGGCCTTGCGGCTGATGAGGAAGAAGCGCACGGCGTCGCGGCTGGTCCAGTCGATGAGGTCGCGCACCGACACCGAGGTGCCGCCGCGCTTGGACATCTTCACTTCCTGCCCGTCTTTCACCACCGAGATCATCTTGTAGAGGACGTAGTCCGGATAGCCGGCGGGAATGCCCACTCCCACTGCCTGCAGCCCGGCGCGCACGCGGGCCACCGTGCCGTGGTGGTCGGTGCCCTGCACGTTGATGACCTTGGTGTAGCCGCGCTCGAACTTGGCCAGGTGGTAGGCCACGTCGGGCACGAAGTAGGTGAAGGAACCGTCCTGACCCGTCGAATCGGCGCCGGCTGGCGCCGATTTGCGCATGACGCGGTCCTTGTCGTCGCCGTAGTCGGTGGTGCGCAGCCACAGCGCGCCGCCTTCCTCGTAGGTCTTGCCGCTGGCCACCAGGCGGCCCACGGTGTCTGCCACGCGGCCGCTGCTGTAGAGGCTGCTTTCCAGGAAGTAGTGGTCGAAGTGCACGCCGAAAGCCTGCAGGTCCAGGTCCTGCTCGTGGCGCAGGTAGGCCACGGCAAATTTCGTGATGCCGTCCAGATCGGCCACGTCGCCGCTGGCGGTGAATTCGCGGTCGTCGGCGCGCACCGTCTTGCTTGCGGCGAAGTCGGTGGCGATGTCGGCGATGTACTCGCCGTTGTAGGCCTGCTCGGGCCAGCCGGCGTCGCCCGGCTTGAACCCCTGCAGGCGCCGCTGCACCGACACGCCCAGGTTGTTGATCTGCACGCCGGTGTCGTTGTAATAGAACTCGCGCAGCACCTCCCATCCCTGGGTGCCGAGCAGGCTGGCCAGGCTGTCGCCCAGCGCGGCGTTGCGGCCGTGGCCCACGTGCAGCGGGCCGGTGGGGTTGGCGGACACGAACTCCACCATCACGCGCTGGCCGTTGGCGGGGCGCATGCCATAGGCGTCGCCGGCCTGCAGCACCTCGGCCACCACGGCCTGGCGGGCGGCGGGTGTGAGGCGCAGGTTGATGAAGCCCGGGCCGGCGATGTCCAGCCCCTGCACCCAGCGCTGCACGGCCGGCTGGCGCTGCAGGGCATCGACGAGGCTGGTGGCGACCTCGCGCGGGCTCTTGCGCAGGCCGCGCGCCAGTTGCATCGCCGCGGTGATGGCGAGGTCGCCATGCGCCGCCTGCTTGGGCGACTCGAAGGCCGCAGGCGGCACGGCCACATCGGCCGAGCCGGCCACTTCCGTCAGGGCCACGCCCAGGGCCTGAAGCAGATCGAGCTTGGCTTGAATCATTCTCAGATTCTACTTTTCGCCCTCGGCAACCTTTGTGCGGGTACGAATGCGTGCGCTTTTCCCGGCTCTTCGGCCCCTTGCCCCATGCGCGCTGCGCCACCATGCAGGGGCTTGCACGCCGTGCTCCGATCTGTTCCCGCCATGTCCGCCCGACCCCTCACCGACCCCCTGCCCCTGCCCCTACCTGATACGCCCGCCGGCCTGCCCACGCAGATCGGCAAGTACCGCATCAAGGCCAAGCTGGGCGAAGGCGCCACGAGCGAGGTCTTCCTGGCCTACGACAGCTTTCGCGGCGTGGACGTGGCCATCAAGCGGGTGCGCATGAGCCTGCTCGGCGACGAACGCGAACGCCACTACCAACAGCGCTTCTTCGCTGCCGAAGCCGCGTTGGTAGGCCATCTGCACCACCCCAACGTAGTGGAGATCCTGGACGCCGTGGCCGACGACGACGCGCCCTACCTGGTGATGGAGTACGTGCCCGGCGTGACGCTGCGCCGCTACTGCCGCGCCGACAAGCTGCTGCCGCTGGCGCAGGTCATCGAGATTGGCTTCAAGTGCGCCACGGCCCTGGGCTACGTGTACCGCCTGGGGCTGATCCACCGCGACGTCAAGCCCGCCAACCTGATGGTGACGCTGGACGGCGACCAGATCGACGCGGTCAAGATCACCGATTTCGGCAGTGCCTTCAACCTCGCGGCCGAGCACACCCAGGTCTACCGCGTGGGCTCGCTGGCCTACATGTCGCCCGAGCAGCTCGAAGGCGACCTGCTGGACTGCCGCGCGGACATCTATTCGTTGTCGGCCGTGCTGTACCACCTGATCGCCGGGCGCCCGCCCTTCGACGCGCAGCAGCAAGCCGCGCTGATGCACCAGATCTGCAACGCCACGCCGCCGCCCTTGGCCGAACAGCGCGAGGGCATCGCGCCGCAGTTGCAGGCGCTGATCGAACGCGGCCTGTCCAAGCGGCGCGACGACCGCCCGGCCAGCTGGGACGAGTTCTCGCAGGCGCTGTCGACGCTGGTCGCCGAACGCCTGGTGCCGCGCGGGCCCCTGCAGGGCGTGCTCGATTCGGAACGCTTCACGCTGCTGCGCTCGCTGGAGTTCTTCGAGGGCTTCGGCGACGTCGACCTGTGGGAGGTGGTGCACCGTGCGCAATGGGAACGACACACCTTCGGCCAGGCGCTGTACCGCAAGGGCGACGAGGGCAACACCTTCCACATCGTCACGCAAGGCCAGGTCGAGGTCTACCGCGACGGCGTCAAGGTGGCGTCGCTGGGCGCGGGCACCTCGGTCGGCGAGATGGCCTACCTGGCGCCCAACCCCGCGCTGCGCGTGCACAGCGTTGACATCCTGGTCTCGCAGCCCGCCACCACGGTGGCCTTCACACCGGATTCCCTTTGCCAGATGTCGCTGTCCACGCGCCATCTGTTCGACGCGGCCTTCATCCGCGTGCTGGTGCGCCGCCTGCACGCCGCGCACGAGGCGCTGGCTCATCCGCGAAAGATTCTCTAAGGTCGGTTGTCGGCGGCAGCGCGCACTGGCGCGTTCACCGATTGCCGCAGCGCGCGGGCTCTGGTGCAAACGACCGCGGCAAGACGCCCATCCACCCCAAGACAAGGAAAACCCCATGATCAAGTCCCTGCTCAGCGCCGGCCTGATGTCGCTTGCCCTGCTGGCCGGCCACGCCCATGCCGCCAACGCCGCCAACGCATCTTGCGAGGCCAAGGCCATCGACAAGAACGGCAAGGTCCTGGCGGGTGCGGCCAAGTCCAGCTACATGAAGAAGTGCGAAGGCGAAGCTGGCGGCGGCGGCACCTGCGAAGCCAAAGCCCTGGACAAGAACGGCAAGGTCCTGGCCGGTGCTGCCAAAACCAGCTTCATGAAGAAGTGCGAAGGCGAGGCTGGCGGTGGCGCCTGCGAAGCCAAGGCCGTGGACAAGAACGGCAAGACCCTGGCCGGTGCTGCCAGGACCAGCTTCATGAAGAAGTGCGAGGCCGACGCCGCCGCGGGCCAGAAGTAAACCGCCGCGCGTCGGAACCCACACGGGGCGCCCGAGGCGCCCCGGCGTCATTCAAGTCGCTGTCTGCCGGGCCCAGTAGCGCGCGTCACCGTAGCTGTGCTTGAGAAAGTCGATCCACAGCCGCACCCGCAGCGGCAGGTGTTTGGCATGCGGAAACACCGCGTAAATGCCGTTCGGCGGCGCGGCAAAGTCCTGCAGCACCACCTGCAACTCGCCGCGCGCAACTTCATGCTCGACCTCCCAGGTGCTGCGCCAGGCCAGCCCCAGGCCGCGCACGCACCAGTCGTGCAGCACCTGGCCGTCGCTGCAGTCGAGCTGCCCGCTGGGGCGCAGATGGGTCACCTCGCCGTCCACCACGAAAGCCCAGCCGCGGCTCTGGCTGGCGTCCGAGCTCAACGTCAGGCACTGGTGGCGGCCCAGGTCAGCGGGGGAGGCCGGCACCCCGGCGCGGGTCAGGTAGGCCGGCGTGGCCACGCACAGACGCCGGTTGTCGGCCAGGCGCACGCTGATCAGGCTGGAATCGGGCAGGTCGCCCACGCGCACGGCGCAGTCGTAACCTTCGTTGACGATGTCGACCACCCGGTCCGACAAGTTCAGCGACAGGCTGGTGTCGGGGTGCTGGGCCAGGAAATCAGGCACCAGCGGCGCCACGTGGCGGCGCCCGAAACCCGCCGGCGCGGTGATGCGCAGGTGCCCGCTGGCCTTCACACCCCCGGCGCTGACGCTGGCCTCGGCATTCGCCAGGTCGGCCAGCAGGCGCTGACAGTCCTCGAGGAAGGCACTGCCCTCGTGGGTCAGCGTGATGCGCCGCGTGGTGCGCACCATCAGCTTCACGCCCAGGCGCTCTTCCAGCGCGTCGATGCGCCGGCCGATCACCGCCGGCGCCACGCCCTCGGCGTGGGCCGCCGCCGTCAGGCTGCCTTTGACGGCCACGGCAGTGAAGGATTCGATCTGCTTCAAACGGTCCATAGGGCTTCACTATGCATGAGAACTGCATGAATCTCCGACAGGCAGGGCACTTAATGGCTTTGAACTATTGGAATAGATTGCGAGGATGAATCCCAAAGCCGTCCTGTTCGACGCCTACGGCACGCTGTTCGACGTCTACAGCGTCGGCCTGCTGGCCGAACAGCTGTTTCCCGGTCACGGCGACCGGCTCAGCCAACTCTGGCGCGACAAGCAGATCGACTACACCCGGCTGCTGACGCTGAGCGGGCGCTACCGGCCGTTCTGGGACGTGACGCGCGACGGCCTGCGCTTTGCCGCGCTGCGCCTGGGCCTGCCGCTGGACGCGATGGCCGAGGACCGGCTGATGAACCAATACCGCCATCTCAGCGCCTTCCCGGAAAACGCCGGTGTGCTGGCCGAGCTGAAGAAGCGCCGCGTGTGCACCGGCATCCTCAGCAATGGCGACCCCGAGATGCTGGCCGTGGCCGTGAAGAGCGCGGGTTTCGAAGGCCTGCTGGACCCCGTGATCAGCGTGCACGGCGTGCAGCGCTTCAAGACCGACGCCGC
>ENA-OBIT01000234-OBIT01000234.1-metagenomes-genome-assembly--contig:-NODE-234-length-24192-cov-4.12997_pt1 | contig 24192 bp, 18 predicted proteins | sample MGYA00153386_OBIT01 | MGnify analysis MGYA00153386
TGCTCGTAGACTGCATTCTGAACAGATTGTTTCAACTCATCCATTTCTCGCAAATGTTCTTTCCAAGCTTCATCGATCATAATTAATGCAATTGATTTTTCGAATGCTCGAATGATTTCTTTACCCTCGGTCTGGTATGCTTTTTTAAGATTAGCAGGTATCTGAATATTTTTAACTCCATCGGTAAATGGAACTACAATATTTTCGATCGCTTCTCCACGGTTTTCGTACACATCTTTTATTACCGGAAACGCATTAACAGAAATTTTCGCCATTTTGCGTTTATATGTTTCTTTTACTTCTTCATATAAAGTAGTAGCCAGGTCGTTTACTGGTAAATTTAATAATTGCTCTTGCGTTATTTTTGTGTCAATCGCAAATACTTTTATTATCTCTAATTCAAAACCCAAATGGTTTTTCAGCTCTTTAAATTCTATGGCAAGTTCTTCACAAACATCAAAAACCATATTATCTAAATCTACTTCCAATCGTTCGCCAAAAAGTGCATTATGCCGACGTTTGTAAATTACCGTTCGCTGCGAATTCATCACATCATCATATTCTAATAAACGCTTTCTGATTCCGAAGTTGTTCTCTTCTACTTTTTTCTGAGCACGTTCTATTGATCTAGAAATCATACTATGCTGAATTACTTCGCCTTCTTCCAATCCCATTCTATCCATTAATTTTGCAATTCGATCTGATCCAAATAATCTCATCAAATCATCTTCTAAGGAAACAAAAAACTGAGAACTTCCATGATCACCTTGTCTACCTGCACGACCTCTTAATTGTCTGTCAACTCTTCTTGATTCATGTCTTTCTGTACCAATAATGGCCAAACCTCCACTTACCTTTACTTCTTCTGCTAATTTTATGTCGGTTCCTCTTCCTGCCATATTGGTAGCAATGGTTACGGTAGACGGCATACCCGCTTCTGCAACTATTTCAGCTTCTCGCTGATGCAATTTTGCGTTCAATACGTTGTGTTTTATACCACGTAATTTTAGCATTCTGCTAAGCAATTCAGATATTTCTACTGAAGTTGTACCAACTAAAACAGGTCTTCCGGCTGTTGTAAGCTTATTTATTTCGTCTGCAACCGCATTATATTTTTCTCTTTTTGTTTTATAAACCAAATCTTCTTCATCTTTCCGAACTACTTTTCGGTTGGTTGGAATTTCAGAAACATCCAATTTGTAAATAGTCCAGAATTCACCAGCTTCCGTTATCGCAGTTCCGGTCATACCCGAAAGTTTATGATACATTCTGAAATAATTTTGCAGGGTAACAGTGGCAAATGTTTGCGTTGCATCTTCCACTTTTACGTTTTCTTTTGCTTCTATTGCTTGGTGCAATCCATCAGAATATCTACGGCCATCTAACACACGACCTGTTTGCTCATCTACAATTTTAATTTTTCCACTATCAATAATGTATTCAACATCACGCTCAAACAAGGTGTACGCTTTCAACAATTGATTGACTGAGTGAATGCGTTCTGATTTTATTCCAAAATCACGCATTAACTGGTCTTTCATGGCTATTTTTTCTTCGTCGGCAATTGCTTTCTTATCGATTTCTGCAACTTCTGATCCTACATCTGGCATAACGAAAAATCCAGCATCTTCGCCAGAAGCAGTAATTAACTCGATACCTTTTTCCGTTAATTCAATAGAATTATTTTTTTCATCAATAACAAAAAACAACTCTTTATCTACTTTATGCATTTCACGATTCTGATCTTGCATGTAATAGTTTTCGGTTTTTTGTAGTGTTGCCCGATTTCCCTGCTCACTTAAAAATTTAATTAAAGATTTACTTTTTGGTAAACCTCGGTAAGCTCTTAATAATGCAAAACCTCCATCATCATTTTTGTTATCAGCCAATAATTTTTTTGCATCAATAAGAGAAATATTGATAATTGCTTTTTGTGCATTCACCAATCGCTCAATTCTTGGTTTTAGATCATAAAATTCATGCTCATCACCACGCGGAACAGGTCCAGAAATAATTAAAGGTGTTCTTGCATCATCAACTAACACAGAATCTACCTCATCAACCATGGCAAAATGCAATTTGCGCTGTACCAAATCTTCCGGATTTCGCGACATATTATCTCGCAAATAATCGAAACCAAATTCATTATTTGTTCCAAATGTAATATCGGCATTGTAGGCATTTCTCCTTGCTTCGGAATTAGGTTGGTGCCTGTCAATACAATCAACCGAAAGCCCATGAAATTCATATAAAGGTCCCATCCATTCACTATCTCTGCGCGCTAAATAATCGTTTACCGTAACGATATGAACCCCTTTTCCTGCAATTGCATTTAAATAGGAAGGAAGGGTTGCTACTAACGTTTTACCTTCACCAGTTCCCATTTCGGCTATTTTGCCTTCGTGCAAAACTACACCACCTATCAATTGCACATCGTAATGTACCATATCCCAGGTTATTTTATTTCCTGCAGCTAGCCAGCTGTTATGCCAGGTTGCTTTATCACCTTCAATTACTACATTGTCTTTTTTTGCTGCAAGATTTCTATCCATTTCACTGGCAGTAACCACAATGGACTCATTGTTTTTGAATCGACTTGCCGTTTCTTTTACCACGGCATAAGCTTCTGGCAAAATCATTAATAAAACCTCTTCCAGTTTTTTGTCGTGTTCTTTTTCTAGTTTATCCAATGTGTTGTACATCGCATCTTTTTCCATGATGTCCATGTCAACATTGTCATTAACCTGTGCTTTCAAATCAGCAATCTCGGTAGATAATTCTGTTAAATAATCAGCAATTCTGGTTTTAAATTCTTGGGTTTTTGCTCGTAAAGCATCATTGCTAATGTTTTGTAATGCTTCAAATTCTGCTTTAATCTTATCTACAAGGGGTATTATTGCTTTTACATCACGATCAGATTTGTTTCCGAAAATTTTTGCGATGCTGGCATTAAGAAAATTAAACATGGATTATTTATCTATGGGTGTTGAAATGGGGATTTTACAAATAGTACGCCAGCCGTATTTTGATTGACAAGCTGGCAGTATGAATCGGTTTGGTAAAATTAGTATTTTAGAATTATAATTTGAACCAATTTTTGAACCACGAAGGCACAAAGACACTAAAGTTTCACAAGGAAAAAATAAAAAAATTCGAAATACGAAAACACAAAGACAATAAGCCTACACTAAAATGAGTTAAAGAATTTTAAAAATTATAGTAATTAACCAATATTTTTCAGGATAATAAAAGATTTTAATGTATAGTTAAAAGAAATTTTTATTCTTGCATTCGTGGCAAAGATTCTTAAAGTTTACTTACTTAAGTACATACTTTTTTCTTTGTATAATTGACGGAAATAGGGATCGTTCGTGTCTTTAATAAATAAGATTGATTCGCCTGTTGATTTCATTTCTGGGCCCAATTGTTTTTCAACCTCTGGGAATTTACTGTAAGAAAAAATAGGTTCTTTAATTGCAAATCCTTCCAATTTCGTTTCAATGACAAAATCGCTTAATTTATGAGTGCCAAGCATAACTTTGGTTGCAATATTTATGTAAGGAACCTGATAGGCTTTTGCGATGAAAGGTACCGTTCTGGAAGCTCTTGGATTGGCTTCAATTACATAAACTTTATCTTTTTTAATGGCAAATTGAATATTTAATAAACCACGGATATTTAAAGCAAATGCAATTTTCTTAGTGTATTCAACCATTTTTTGTTGCACATCTGCCGAAAGATCAAAAGGTGGAAGTACAGCACTAGAATCGCCAGAATGAATTCCTGCAGGTTCTATATGCTCCATTAAACCAACGATATGAACCTCTTCTCCATCGCAAATACTATCTGATTCTGCTTCTTCTGCACGGTCGAGAAAGTGATCAATCAAAACGCGATTGCCAGGAAGATTTTTCAATAATCCAATTACTGCACTTTCTAACTCTTCATCATTAATTACGATCCGCATGCCCTGTCCACCTAAAACATACGAAGGGCGAACTAATACGGGATATCCAACCGTTTTTGCAACTATTAACGCTTCTTCTGCATTTTCTGCAACTCCATAAGCTGGATATGGAATTTCTAGTTCCTTCAACAAATCTGAAAATCTGCCTCGATCTTCAGCCACATCCATGTCATTATAACTTGTTCCGATAATTGGAATATTGTGTTCATGTAATTTTTCTGCAAGTTTTAATGCAGTTTGTCCTCCTAATTGAACAATGACTCCAACAGGTTTTTCTAATTCAATAATATCTCGAATATGTTCCCAAAAAACTGGCTCGAAATATAATTTATCGGCCATGTTAAAATCTGTCGACACGGTTTCTGGATTGCAATTAATCATAATGGATTCAAAACCTGCTTCTTTGGCAGCAATTAAACCATGTACACATGAATAATCAAATTCAATTCCTTGACCAATTCTATTAGGACCAGATCCTAAAACTATTATTTTCTTTTTCTCTGATCGTATGCTTTCATTGATATCACTATCATAAGTTGAATAAAAATAGGGAGTTTTCGCTTCAAATTCGGCAGCACATGTATCCACCATTTTGTAAACTCGGTTTATGCTGAGTTCTTTTCGTTTTTGATAAACATCTTCTTCGGAACAATTACCTAGAACATACGAAATCTGAACATCTGAGTACCCTTTTTGCTTTAATTCTGTTAATAATTCTTTGGGTAAATTAGTTAGGTTATATCTTTTCAATTCAGATTCAACCCTTACTAATTCTTGAATTTGCAATAAAAACCAACGATCTATTTTAGTTATTTTTTGAATCGATTGAACTGGAACGCCCAAACTCATTGCATCTTTAATATGGAATAAACGATCCCAACTAGGATGTTCTAAACTGAATAGAATTTCTTCTAGGTTTTTTAATTGCCTGCCATCTGCACCTAATCCACTTCTGCCTGCTTCAAGTGATTGACAAGCTTTTTGTAAAGCCTCAATAAAACTTCTGCCTATCGCCATTACTTCTCCAACAGATTTCATTTGGATGCCTAATTCTTTATTGGCACCAGGAAATTTATCAAAATTCCAACGTGGAATTTTCACAATCACATAATCAATAGAAGGTTCAAAATAAGCTGAGGTAGTTTTAGTGATTTGATTTTGTAGTTCATCTAAATTATAACCTACTGCTAATTTTGAGGCAATTTTAGCAATCGGATAACCGGTAGCTTTACTCGCCAAAGCTGATGATCTGGATACTCTTGGATTTATTTCAATCGCAATAATTGCTTCATCAACCGGATTTATCGAAAATTGAACATTACAACCACCAGCAAAATCGCCAATTGCACGCATCATTTTTATTGCCTGATTTCGCATTTCCTGGTAGCAGCGATCAGAAAGTGTCATAGCTGGTGCCACAGTAATCGAATCTCCAGTATGTATTCCCATTGGATCAAAATTCTCAATCGAGCAAATGATAATCACATTGTTATTATTGTCACGAAGGAGTTCTAATTCATATTCTTTCCAGCCAATTACTGCTTTTTCAACCAGCACCTCATGAGTTGGTGAGGCTTGTAAACCACGACTTAAAGCCAAATCAAAATCTTCTTTTTTATGGACAATTCCGCCTCCTGTGCCACCTAAAGTATATGAAGGGCGAATAACTAATGGGTATCCAATATTTTGTGCAATTTCTTTTCCTTCTAAAAATGAATTAGCAATTTTAGAAGGCGCAACCCCAACTCCAATATCGACCATCAACTGGCGAAATTTCTCTCGGTTTTCTGTTACTTCAATCGCATCTATTGCAACACCAATAATTGCAACACCATATTTTTTCCATATTCCACGTTCATCTGCTTCAATACATAAGTTTAGTGCAGTTTGGCCGCCCATTGTAGGTAAAACCGCATCAATTTTTTGATCCATTAAAATTTGTTCGATGGATTCGCAGGTAAGTGGCAATAAATAAATATGATCAGCTATTACATTATCCGTCATAATAGTTGCCGGATTTGAATTAATAATGGTAACACTTATTCCCTCGTCTCGCAAAGAAAGTGCTGCCTGTGAACCAGCATAGTCAAATTCGCAAGCCTGACCGATAATAATTGGACCAGAACCAATGATTAGAACAGATTGATATGAAGGATTTAAAGGCATTTTATTAGATTTAGTTTAAGAAACTCACTTAAGTATAAATTTTGCAAATGTATAATTTTTGCCAATAGTTTTCTTCAATTCATTAAAAATACCTTCCTTACACTCGTATGTTTTCGCTAACAATCTTAGAAACTTTTGCAGCCTTTACTGGAATTATTGCTGTATTGCTGACCGCTAAACAAAGTTTATGGTGTTGGCCAGTTGCACTTATAAATGTTGTATTATATGCTATAGTTTTTTATCAGGCTAAACTATTTGCAGATACAGCTTTGCAATTGTTTTATTTCTGTTCCAGCATTTATGGATGGTATTATTGGAAAAAAAATCAGGAAAAATCCATTCATCCGGTTCAACGTATGAGTAAAGCCAATTGGATTTTAAGTTTATCTAGTATAATTTTGGTGTTTATTTTACTTGGTTTTGGGCTCAAAAATTACACCTCTGCATCTATGCCACTCACTGATAGCTTGTGTGTTGCGATGAGTTTATGCGCACAGTTATTAATGGCAAAACGATATTTAGAAAACTGGCTAATATGGATTTTTGCAGATATTATTTATGTTGCTCTTTTTATTTTTAAAGAATTGTACCTTACGGCAGTTTTATATGCGATATTCATTGCGATTGCAATTGCTGGATATTCTGAATGGAAAAAAACATGGATCTCTCAAAATCAATTAAAAGTATAGCTATTGTTGGACCTGAATGCACAGGAAAATCTACTTTGGCTCAATCATTAGCAACTCAATACCGTACCAACTGGGTAGAAGAATATGCCAGAGAATACGTAACGAGTCAAAATTATAGGTATAACATGTTTGATATTTTCAGAATTTCGAGAAAACAACTTGAAATGGAAGATGATGCAATGATTACTGCAAACGACTTTTTGTTTTGCGATACCAATTTGATTGTTTCAAAAATTTGGTCGAATTATAAATTTGGTTCTTGTCCGGAGTGGATTCAAAATCAAATAATAAACCGCGATTATGATTTACATTTACTTACCGACATTGATATGCCTTGGGTAGAAGATCCATTGCGTGAGCATCCTGATAAACGCCAATACTTTTTTGATTTGTATAAAAAAGAATTAGATGATTTGGGAGTATCCTATGAGATAATTTCGGGCAACGAAAACGAAAGATTGGAAAGAGCCATGATGGCAATCAGAAAATTGTAATACATTTGTTCATTCTTAAGGGGTGCCTTGTCAGAAATTGAAAAATTTCTACACAAACCAGGGCTGAGATTATACCCATTGAACCTGATACGGATAATGCCGGCGAAGGGAAAAGGTAATTTTTAAACAATTAATGAGACTGCGTATCCCTGTTTGTCTCAGGTTTAAAAAATTTTATATGAAAAAATTGATTTTAGTAATTGTTATGGCTATTTGCCCGTGGTTAGTTTATGCCCAATTTGAAATGAGAGGCAAAGTATTTGCTTTTGAAAAATTCTTGATCGGGGCGAGCGTAAGCCTTCAAAACTCTAAATTTTCAACCTCAACAGATGTAAATGGAGAGTTTATTTTCAATAATGTTGATGAAGAAACATACGATATAATCGTATCAAACATTGGTTATGAAACATTTAAACAGCGAATCACAATTCCAACAAATAGTATAATTAGGATAGAATTAAAACCGTCTGTAAATATTCGGGAAGAAGTGATTGTATCGGCTATAAAAGCAAAAAAATTGGATGCAGGTACGTTTTCTAATTTATCTAAAATTGAGTTAAATGAAAATAATACTGGGCAGGATTTACCCTATCTTTTGCAAAATACACCTTCGGTAGTTGTTAATTCTGACGCCGGAGCTGGAATTGGATATACTGGATTACGAATAAGAGGGAGTGATGCCACACGAATTAATATGACCATAAATGGAATTCCTTTTAATGATTCAGAATCTCAGAATCTTTTTTTAGTGAATCTGCCAGATTTTGCTTCTTCCATTAATTCATTGCAAATACAACGAGGCGTTGGAAGTTCGACCAATGGCTCTGCAGCTTTTGGAGCAAGTATTAATATTCAAACTACAACCATAAATACAAATCCATATGTAGAAATTAATTCTTCTACAGGTTCTTTTAACACCTTAAAAAACACATTGAGTTTTGGAACTGGATTAACTAACAATAATTGGAGTGTTGATGGTCGTTTATCTCGGATTGTTTCTGATGGATATATTGATCGGGGAAGTTCTGAATTAAAATCTTTTTTTACCTCATTAAGTCATATTGGAAAAAAAGATTTTTTTAAAGTAAATATATTTTCTGGTGCCGAAAAAACATATCAATCATGGTATGGAGTGCCGGAATCAAGAATTAATAATGATACAGCGGCAATTTCAGCTTTTATTGCTCGAAATTATTTAGATGAAAAGGACGCCAACAATCTTCGAAATTCAGGAAGGAATTATAATTTTTATACCTATGATAATCAAACCGATAATTATCAGCAAGATCATTATCAGACTTTTTATAACAGGCAGATTACTTCAAAATTAAATGCACAAATCGCTTTACACTTAACTAGAGGAAAAGGATATTATGAAGAATACAGAAATCAAGATGATCTTGCTAACTATTTTCTTTCGCCTGCAATAATTGGAATGGATACGGTTTTGCAATCAGATGTTATAAGAAGAAGATGGTTAGATAATTATTTTTATGGAACAACTTTTAGCACTACTTATCAACCTAACAATAATGTAGAAATAATTGCTGGAGGTGGATACAACGAGTATAATGGTTTACATTATGGTGAATTAATTTGGAGTAAGGTTGTTGCTGCGGATAGCATTCGAAAAAAATATTATGAGGATGATGCTTTTAAAACAGACTTTACTATCTATTCAAAAATTTCGTACAAAAAGAATAAAGCAATTTTATTTGCTGATTTGCAATATCGAAAAGTAACTTATACGAATAAAAATGTATTACCCGGTAATGCAACTTTATTGAAATTAGAACCGATGAATTTTTTTAATCCTAAAATTGGAATAACCTATATTTTAAATGATTCTATTTCTTTGTATTTAACTGGAGCTATATCTAATAAAGAAATAAACCGCGAAGAGTTTACCAATAGCACTTTACAAAGCAGACCCAAGCCGGAACGATTATATAATTTAGAGGCTGGCTATCGAATTAACTCAAAAAAATACAGGATGGAAGTAAATTTATTTTACATGAATTATAAAAATCAATTGGTATTAACTGGTCAAGTAAATGATGTGGGTGCATATATCAGGCAAAACACTCCAACAAGTTATAGAACTGGATTAGAAGTAAGTGGAAATTATAGTATAAATAAGGATTTTGAAATAAGTGCCAATGCAACAATTAGCGAAAATAGAATTAAAAATTTCACTTCTTTTATTGATGATTATGATGTAGGAGGTCAGCAAAAAGAATTGTTTTCAAATTCTGCTATTTCATTTTCACCGGCATTAACCGCTGGTTTACAAATTAAATATAATTTGGTAAAAGCATTTTCTGCAACATTAATGAATCGATATGTAAGTCGGCAATTTTTAGATAATACAGAGAATATTAAAAAGAGCATTGATCCATATTTAGTAAATGATATAAAATTTAATTATTTAGTTAAATCGAATCTTACCAAAGAATTGGGTTTGTTTTTTACCATTCAAAATGTTTTAAATAATTATTATGAAGCGAATGGATATACATTTTCATATATATCAGGATCAGAAAATATTACTGAGAACTTTTATTATCCTCAAGCAGGAAGGAATTTTATGATGGGCGTTTCAGTTAAATTTTAAGAAGAAATTTGTTAGTTTTTTATTATTGAAATAAAGTAATGATCTAATAATGAAAAATCAATTATCAAACTCCGCTTATATAAGAATCGCAGATAAAGATGATGCATTAATAATTGAACAATTAGCCAATCAAATATGGCCGATTACTTATGAAGCCATTATCTCAAAAGAACAAATCAATTACATGTTGAATCTGATGTACAATCAGCAAACATTGGTAGAACAAATGCAATTGGGTTGCGAATTTTTATTAATTTATTTGGAAGATAAGCCAGCTGGATTTGCAGCTTGGACATCTAATACTGAAAATAAAATCGCCAAATTGGAAAAAATTTACGTTTTGCCTAAGCAACACAAAAAAGGATTAGGGCAATTATTATTGGATGAAATAATAGAAAAATGTAAAGAAAAAGGGATTGCCAAACTAAAGCTAAATGTTAATAGAGAAAATAATGCCAAGCTTTTTTATGAAAAAAATGATTTTGAAATTATAGAAACCGTTGATATTTCTTTAGACAAGTTTTGGTTGAATGACTTTATTATGATGAAGAATTTATAGTTTTGTTAAAATTTGAGAGAATGAAAGAAGTAACAGTATTTGAACTAAGAGATAAAATCGCTGCTGGCGAAGATTTTCAATTAGTAGATGTAAGAGAGGTGTTTGAATATGAAACTGGAAATCTGGAAGGGTTGAATATTCCATTAGCCAATGTTTTATTAGAAGCTGGAAGTATTGATAAGCATAAGCAAGTAATCATTCATTGTCGGTCGGGTGCAAGAAGTGCAGCTGCAATTATGCAATTGGAGCGAGAATTAGGGCTTACCAATTTATATAATCTTAAAGGTGGTATAATGGCTTGGGCTGCTGAAATTGATCCAAAAGTTCAGGTCTAGTACAAAATTACTTAATCAAATATTGTAAAGTATAAACATAATGTGAGGCAGCGCCGCCAAAAACACAAATGTGCCAAACTTCATGACAACCAAAATAATCTTCGATCCAAGGTTTGTCATAATAGAAAAACACTGTTCCAATCATGTACGAAACACCACCAGCGAAAAACCAATATAGAGCTTCTGGCGGCAGTGATTTTAATAATTCATTGATTACAAAAATTACCAGCCAACCCATGGCAATGTAAATACCTAGTGAAACTTTTGGGTTTTGAATTTTACCACCAAGCTTTAAAATTATTCCCGCCAACGCGATCCCCCAAATAATGAAAAGCATTAGCCATTGTTGCCAACCTTCAAATAGCACAACAATGGTAGGAGTATAGCTGCCGGCAATCATGATATAAATAGCGCAAAAATCTACTGTTCGCCAGTTATCAATGCCTTTTTGTGTACGAGGTACACTATGGTATAGCGAACTAGTAAAAAATAATATAATGAATGCTGCACCGAAAATTAAAGAAGAATAAAATTTTTCTAAATTAGTAGCAGAAGATACCATAATAACTGCTGCCGGAACGGTAAGTAAAGCAGGAATAAAATGGGTTAGAAAGTTTCCAGGTTCTCGGACAAATCTTTTCATTTATTCAATTTCATCTTTTGGAATCTGTAAATCACTGAAAAGCTTATCCATTTTTTCGGCGTAATCCAATGAATCGTCTAGAAAAAAGTCAAGAGCTGGAATTACTCTTACTTGATCTTTTATTTTTACTCCAAGTTTAAAGCGAACTTCCTTTGTATGTGATCTGATTTCTTTAATCGTTTCAGGAATATTTCGGGTGGTAAGAAGGCTTAAATATACTTTAGCAATTGAAAGATCGGGGGTTACTCGTACTTTAGTTATGGTAATTAATACATTCGGTATGAGTAAATTCATTTCACGTTGAAAAAGTTCTCCTAGTTCTTTCTGTATTACTTTTGCAAATTTTTGTTGTCGTTTCGATTCCATGTCTCTTTTCGTTAATCCTTGCGAGTAAAATTTATTTCTGCAAAAGTATTTGTTTTAATGGTTTTACCTCAATTGGATTGCTATTACCATAAACAAAAAAAATCCGCCTTGTTTTGCAAAGCGGATTAAATTTTAATAAGAAGTGTACTAATTATTTGTGAGCAAACCAATAAGTGCGACCACAATACCAATAACTACTAATAAGTAACCTAAACTACCAAATACCAGCCCTATTACTAAACCAACCAATACTAACACAATACCAATGTATAAGTAGCTGCCTTTTTGAATTGCTGGTGCTGAGTTTTTTTCAAGAATTCTGTTGATTTTTTTTGTCAGCATTTTTTCTTTCCAAGTTTGCTTAGCAGATTGAGTTATTGTTTTTTGTTCTGCAATTGTAGTGGATGCACTTGCAATTGCTTGGCTTTTGGATGATGTTTCTGAAGATGCAATAACTTGTTTTTCGGAGTTAGAGGAACTTTTTTCCTGTTCTAATTTTGTTACATCTGGTTGAACTTCATTAATTTTTTGTTTCGGTTCTATGTTTAATTTATCCACTTTATCTATATTTTTTTTCTCGACTCTCGCCATTGGGTAATGGGTTTGGCTACACGATGAAAGAAAGTAAGTAAATGAAAAAAATAACAGAATTAGAGATGCCGATTTTTTTGTAAAATTGTTTGTCATTGTTTTAAAAGTTTTAGGGTTAAAAGTATAACTTTACAATATGCGAGCCGAATTAAAATGAACTTCAAATGCATTCTTTTTTTATTAAAATGAATACATAGAGTACAAATCAATATTTTTTGAGAAATAAATTCCCAATTTTATGGTTTTTTAAATAAATCTTTTAGTTTTTTCTTAGCTTCTTCCTCAGCTTTCTTTTTTGCCTCTTCCGATTTTTTTCTAGCCTCTTCTTTCAATCGATCCGTTTCTGCTTTAGCTTTAGTTTGTGCTTCTGCTTTAATTCTGTCAGCTTCTGCTCTTCCTTTGTTTTCTAATTCTTTTGCTTTCGCTAATCCTTCAGCTTTTAAGCGTTCAGTTTCCGCTTTTGCTTTGCCTTCGAGCTCTTTTCTTTTTGCATCTATTGCATCAGTTACGGCATCTTTTAAGCCTCCGGCCAAATCTGCCATAGAAATTTTCACAGTTGGATTTGTAATAGAACCACCGATTAATGCATTAACATTTAAATTTTCTGCTGCATTGTAATTAACACCTTGCTTATTCAATTTAGCTGTTAAATTACTTACCACTTCATTTGCTTGGTTGCCAAGTTCAGCTCTAGGAAATTTTAGTTTCAATACATAATCCAATGATTGGTCAAAACCACTGCTACCAGCAACATTCATGTTCATATTACCTTGTTTAATATCAAATGGGCTTATAATCACTTTGCCGTTATTTACCACAAAATCAATTTTTGCATTGTTAATATTTAACTGTTTGTACTTATCCATTTTTAGTTGAGAAGCCAATTTGTTCAATGGTTCAAAACCTCCAACAATGGCTTTCAAAATGTTTAATGTTCCTTTTGCGCCTACTGTATTCATCAATGGCATCATATCTTTTCCAAAATCTGTACTGAAATTCATCGTTCCATTGAATAAACCAGTTGTGTATTTGGCAATTGGTGCCATTGCTTTCACCGTACTGAAAGTTGTAAATGCTTTTTGAATATCCAGATTTTGTATTCCTAAATCCAAATTCATAGCTGGTTTTTCAGGGTCAATGCTCGTGTAATTTCCATTCATCGCAATAGCTGCTCCAAGCGTATTCAACTTAACAGAATTAAAATTTATTGCACTATTTCTAACAACAATTTCTCCGGTCAGATTTTCAAAAATTTGATTGTCATATAAAACTTTTGCAAGATCAGATTTTAAAACAAAATCAATGTTAGCAGGTACTTCTACAATCTCCAAAGGAGCACTTTCTTCATTTGTAGTTGTAGTTGCGGTTTCGGAACCCATTAATTCATTTACATCTATCAAATTAGATTTTAACATAAAGTTTCCTTTAATAGGTTGCTCTTTAAATAAATATCCTAAATAATTATCCAGTGTGCCAGTTGCTTTAAAGTCGCTTTTTCCAACTTTTGCATCGAAGTTTGTTACAGTTATATTTTTAGGATTGAATGTAAATGCGGCTGATGGAATATTGACCGCTTCAGGTACATCTTTGGATTGATAGAGTAAATTAGCAACGAATAAAGTTCCCGCAGAATAAAACTGATCATAATTTCCATTTTCTACTGCCGACATTTTTCCTTTTGCTTGTACATCGGCATTTAATACTCCTTCAAGTTTGGTTCCTTCGAGCGGTATCATCCGTGTAATTTCTGCCAAATCAATTTTTCCTTTTACTGCCATATTAATATCCGGATCTGTTGTTGGAGTTTTCAACAGCAAACGGAAATCAAATGGGTCAGTACCAAATTCAATATGCCCTTTTGGTATTGATACAATTGTATTATTTAGATTTCCATCTTTGTTAGAAATATTTGCCGAAACCTGAACATTGTTAATTCCTTTAGGCAGATCAGGATATTTAAACGAACCGTTTTCTATCAACATATTAATATCAAATGAAGGCAAGGATTTTTCATTATAAATGCCTTTAGCAAAACCATTTATAGCAAATTTTCCATTCGCCGTAAGCTTATCAAAAGATGAGGCATATACTGCTGGAATTAAAGAAAGAAAGTTTTTAAAATCAGATTTAGCTGCGTCAAAAGTTATATCCATAGCAATATCATCACTAGGCATCGCAATAGTTCCGGCAAACTTCAAAATCAATTCATTTAATTCAATCTCATTATCGGTAAAAGTGAATTTCATATTAGGCATATCAATAGCAATGGGCACTTTTGCTTTTGTTTTTGTCTTCACCAAATAATTCACACCCCCGTAGCTTACACTCAATTGATCAATGCCCGATTCTGTTGTTAACGTAAACAAATCTTGGGTAAAATCTCCGGTACCTTTATGGTCAAAGTTTTTCAATAACATATCAAAACCTAGTGAGGCATCATCATATCGTAAGTTTCCACTTTTAATCGAATAACTTTGCAAACCAACTTTAAATGGATTAGAAGCAGTATCTAAAGATTCGGTGGCGTTACTAACCGCTTTTACAATGTCGTAATTTGCTTTTCCATTTTTAAGCACACGCACATACAAATAAGGTTCTGTGAGTTCAAAAGATTTAACCACAATCGGTTGTTTTTTAATCACTGTCATAATATCAACTACCACATATAATTCTTTCATTTTCACCAACGTATCTGTAGCAAACGTGTCAATTCCAATTATTTGTAAATTCGTTAAACCAAAGTTTAGGTTCGGAAAACTTTTAATAATCCCAATATTTACTTCATCAAAGTTTACTTTTGCATTTACGTTTTTGTTAATAATCGTTTTTACTTTTTCAACTATCTGGTCTTTAAACAAAAATGGAGCGGCCAAAAGTGCTGCAAATACCAAAACAACAAATAGTGTAATACCAATAATTATTTTTTTGATCATAATTCAATAGTTTATTTCAAGTTTCAAAAATAGTATTAAAAGCTTTGTATCTTTTCAAAAAACAAAAACAATACATGTTCAAACGTCAAAAAGTATATTTTCTGTTTAATTTTTTACTTCTGCAATCTTTTTGCTTTATGCATTTATTTGCCCAACAATCAGAATTTGAACGATGGGCAACTTTGGTTAATTGGGATGGTGTTTCAACGCCAGAAAGCTACATTATCACATCTTCTGGTTTTTTGGGTCCGGGTGCTTTACCTGTCCCATACTTAAGAGATGGTAAAATATCGAACAAAATTATTTTTGAAAATGCTGTTGAATACTACCAACAACCTGGAGAAAAAACAGCTAATACCTACCACCAGCTTACCTTACCATTTGCTTCGGGCAAAATTGCTTTAACATCATATTGGCGACCTTTAGAGTATTTTGAAATGAATCAGAATACATTAGATGAGCGTAAAATTTTGCCTCAAAAAGGAAAAGGATATGCTGGCGGTGATTTATATTTTGGAACAATTGTTCAATTGCTACAAGAAAAAAATAATTGGCTGCCGGATGCCAATTTGGGAGTTACATTTAAAACAACCACCGGAAAGGGATTAGAAAATGCCCGACATATAAACGCACCTGGTTATATTTTTGATGTTGCAGCCGATAAAACCATTTATAAGAATGAAAAAGGTTTTAAAATAAAGGCTGGTACATTATTAGGATTTTATGCTTGGCAACAAAAACTGAATGTACAAAATGATGCATTTTTATTTGGTATTAAAAGTTCCGTTTACTATAAATCCTCCTTGCTTATATTTTCATATAGTGGTTACAATGGTTGGATAAATAATGGTGACAAGCCTAAAATTATACGTGCAGAAATATTACAAAACTTTAGGCAAACCGATTTTTATTTTTTGTATCAATATGGCATTCAGGATATGATAAAAAACGGTTATCGATTAGGTGCAAAAGTTTCATTTTAGGAATAAATTAAACCTTTTTCTTAAAAAATTTCTTTTTCTTAAACGGTCTTGAATCTTTAACTTTTACATTAGGCTGCCATTCTGGAGCTGCTCCTAATGCCTCTGGAAGTGGCAATTTAGGTATTTCTTTCTCAATGAGTTTCTCTATAGCAGCAAATTGATATTGCTTTTGTTCATTAATAAAAGTAATTGCTTCACCTTTACTTTGAGCTCTGGCTGTTCTGCCAATTCTATGTACATAATCTTCTGCATCTCCAGGTACGTCGTAGTTTACAACATGGCTTAATCCTTCAATGTCAATCCCTCTAGAAAGTATATCGGTTGCAACTAAAACGTTTATTTTACCACTTTTAAAATCACGCATCATTGTTTCACGTTCTTCCTGTGTTTTATCTGATTGTATTCCGCCTACTTTAAATTTTAATCTTTGTAATGAAGAAACAATCTGCTGTACATTCACTTTTCTAGAAGTAAAAATGATCATGTTTTCTACATTTTTTTCTTGAAAAATGTGTTCCAACAATTTTATTTTCTGATGATCAAACACCATATAAGCTTGCTGATTTATACCTTCTGCTGGTTTAGAAATTGCTAAAGCAATCTGTACCGGATCATTCAATAATTTTTTTGTGAGCTCTTTTATTTTATGTGGCATAGTTGCCGAAAACATCAGAGTTTGTCTTTTTTCTGGCAATGATTTTACAATTTTTACGATATCTTCATAAAAACCCATATCAAGCATTTTATCAGCTTCATCTAAAACCAAATACTCAACTTCATCTAGTTTTACATATTCCATTTGCATGTGTGCAATTAATCTGCCTGGAGTTGCAATAATAATATCAGTTCCAGTTTCAAATGCTCTGCGTTGTTGTTCCCAAATATCACCACTTCCACCTCCATATACTGCTGCCGAACTTACTTCGCTGAAATAAGAAAAACCTTCAGCCTGTTCATCTATCTGTTTTGCCAGTTCTCTTGTTGGCACTAGCACCAGACAACGAATTCTATGATTACTTTTTTTGCTTAGTTTTTCCATTAAAGGAATCAGAAAAGCTCCTGTTTTGCCTGTTCCGGTTTGGGCACAAGCTAATAAATCTCTGCCTTGTAATACGGCAGGTATTGCTTCGGTCTGTATTGGTGTTGCGGTTTTATAGCCCATTGATAGTACACCTTCTAAAAGGCTATCGTTCAGGCCAAACGAGTTGAAGTCCATAAAACGTAAAGATACGAATTTAAAAGTGGAGCTATTCCAATGTTGATCTGTTAAAAATATTGAAAATTATGGTTTTACAATCAAGTTACCAAATGGTAACTTACTATTTAGTAACTTACTATTTGGTTTGTTTTAATTGATAAAATAATAGCGTTGCAACCATAGTTTGAAAATAGGATCAAGCATGCTTATTGTTCCTTCGCGCATGTCTATTATCTCTTTATTTATTAAAGCCTGACGTGCTTTCAATGCACTTGCTGACGTTACCAGATGAAAAGTTTTAATGCTGGAGGCAGATGTAAGATGATTACCACCAGCTAAATATGCTTTCAAATAATTGATTTGTCCATTGATTAAAATTCCAATGATTACATTAGCCTAAACTAAAAAACATGAAACAAGCCTCGATTCTTATTCTTTTACTTATTTTTTCATTCAGTTCATTGTTTGCACAGTTATTTGGTATCGAAAATCAGATCACTAAAGCTGATACATTGCGAGGAGCACTATCGCCAGAAAGAACTTGTTACGACCAAACATTTAACCATTTAGATGTAAAGTTTGATTTCGCAAATAAATCAATTTCAGGAAGTAATACCATTTTTTTTACTGTTGTTAATGATTTCAGCAAATTGCAAATTGATCTTTTTGAAAACATGAAACTGGAAAAAATTCTTGATAACAAAGGCAATGAATTAAAATTTAGTAGAGAGTTCGGAGCAGTATTCGTTTATTTTCCAAATCAACAATATAAGGGAGAACAAGCATCCATTCAAATATTTTATAATGGTACTCCAATAGCTGCAAAAAGAGCTCCATGGGATGGTGGATTTGTTTGGAAAAAAGATAAAAATGAGAATGATTTTGTAGGAGTAGCTTGCCAAGGAACTGGTGCGAGTTTATGGTGGCCTTGCAAAGATCATCAAGCAGATGAAGTTGATAGTATGCTTTTAACTTTTACATCGCCTTCAAAATATACAATGGTTGCCAATGGAAAGCTTCGTTCAAAAACTAAAACAGACGAAAATAATACTACTACCAATTGGATAATAACATATCCGATAAACAGCTATAATGTTACTTTTAATATTGGTGATTTTGTGAACTTTTCTGAAACTATGCCTAATGACTTATTATTAGACTATTATGTGTTAAGTTATAATTTAGAAAAGGCCAAAGAACATTTTAAGCAAGTGAAACCAATGATGGAATGCTTTGAAAAATTCTTTGGAGATTATCCATTTAAAAGAGATAGCTACAAATTAGTTGAAACCTCGTACCTAGGAATGGAACATCAAAGTGCAGTAGCCTATGGAAATAATTATTTGCAGGGATATTTAGGTACTGATCGTTCAGGAACTGGAATTGGAAAGTTATTCGATTATATAATTATCCATGAAACAGGCCATGAATGGTGGGGAAATAATGTAACCAGTAAAGATATCGCTGATATGTGGATACATGAAGGATTTTGCACTTATTCAGAATCTATTTATGTGGAGTGTTTATATGGAAAAGACTCTGCAATTAGTTATTTAAACGGTGGAAAAAATTTTATTGAAAATAAGTCTCCAATTATTGGCAAATACAATTTAAACTTAGAAGGTAGTGGAGATATGTATCCAAAAGGAAGTCTTTTTCTAAATACTGTTCGATCAGTTATAAATAATGATGTTGTATGGTTTAGTATTTTAAAAGGAATACAAAAGGATTTTGCTTTAAAAACAACTACAACCGAAGAAATTATAAACTATATGAGTTCAAAGTCGGGAAAAGATTTAAGCAAAATGGCAGATCAATATTTAAACTATCCAGATTTACCAGAATTAGAGTTGAAAACTAGTGGTAAAAATGTAGAATATAGATGGAATACGAATGTAAAAAATTTCGAAATGCCTGTTAGGTTAATGACAAAAGGAAAAGTTTACCAAACAATAACACCAACCAACAATTGGCAATTATTGAAAATAAATGGCAAAAAAAATGACCTTCAGGTTGATGAAGATCATTTTTATGTAAAAACCAAAAGAATAAACTAAATCTCCTCTTCCGAAAAAATACCTGCGCCTAAATATTCTCTGTTCATTCTAGCTATATTGGTTAATGAAATTTCTTTCGGGCATTCAGCTTCGCAGGCACCAGTATTGGTACAGCTACCAAAGCCTTCTGCATCCATTTGAGCTACCATTGCTAATACTCGTCTGGCTTTTTCGGGCTTGCCTTGTGGCAACATAGCAAATTGAGATACTTTCGCACTTACAAACAACATTGCGCTTGCATTTTTACATGCCGCAACACAAGCACCACAACCAATACAAGTAGCCGAGCTAAAAGCCTCATCTGCAATTACTTTAGAAATAGGAATTTCATTTGCATCAGGTACTCCACCTGTATTTACCGAAATAAAACCACCTGCTTGTTGTATTCTGTCAAACGCAGAACGATCTACTGATAAATCTTTATTTATAGGAAATGCTTCTGCTCTCCAGGGTTCAATTATGATGGTTTCTCCATCTGAAAATGAACGCATATGTAATTGGCAAGTTGTAATTGCTTTTTTAGGACCGTGTGGAGTTCCGTTTATATATAAACTACAAGAGCCGCAAATTCCTTCGCGGCAATCATGGTCAAAGTGGATAGGATCTTCACCTTTTCTAGTTAAATCTTCATTCACTTCATCCAACATTTCCAAAAAAGACATATCAGGCGATACGTTTTTTGCTGTATAATCAACCATTTTACCAGTTGAGTTTCTGTTTTTCTGTCTCCAGACTTTCAGATTTAAATTCATCATTCCGCTCATTTTATAGTTTATGAGTTAGTTTAAAATCTTTTTTTCTTATTATTTGCTTCGGCTTACTTGTAACTTCTTTGAGTAAGTTTCACGCTTTCAAATATCAATTCTTCTTTATGTAAAGTTTCTGGTTGATTATCACCATTAAATTCCCAGGCAGCTACATAGGCATAATCATCATCATTTCTCAACGCTTCATTTTCTTCAGTTTGATATTCTTCTCTGAAATGGCCACCACATGATTCTTTTCTATCCAAAGCGTCATCAATCATCAATTCTCCTAATTCAATAAAATCGGCAACTCTGCCAGCTGCGCTATCTCGTTAAAATGCAAGGACGACCGCTTTTCTATCGACATGTTGAATTCATCTGCAGTTCCCACTACAATTACGTTGCTCCAAAATTCTGCTTTTAAGTTTTGAATATCCTTTTTGGCTTTTATTAAACCTTCCGAATTTCTGGCCATTCCACAGTTGTTCCACATTATCAAACCTAGCTCACGATGAAATTCATCAACTGTTTTTTTACCTTTTATAGATAAAAGTTTGTTGATTCCTTCTTTAACTTTGTTTTCTGCTTCTGTAAACGCAGGATGATTTTTATTAATGGGAATGGGTCCGATGGTAGCAAGGTAATCGCCAACTGTATAAGGAATTACGAAATACCCATCTGCTAAACCTTGCATCAAGGCACTAGCTCCCAATCTGTTAGCTCCATGATCTGAAAAATTTGCTTCACCTAAAGCATAAAGACCTGGAATGGTAGTTTGCAAATTATAATCAACCCATAACCCACCCATGGTGTAATGTACAGCTGGGTAAATTCTCATAGGTGATTTATATGGATTTTCGTCTGTAATCTGTTGATACATATCGAAAAGATTTCCATATTTAGCTCTAACTGTATCTTCTCCTAACCTTTTTATAGAGTCAGCGAAATCTAAATAAACTGCTATTCCGCTTACGCCAACCCCTTTTCCAGTATCAACCATATCTTTTGCATTTCTGGATGCAACATCTCTTGGTACTAAATTTCCGAAAGAAGGATATTTTCTTTCCAGAAAATAATCTCGTTCATCTTCAGGTATATCGGTTGGTTTTCTTTTTTCTCCTGGTTGCTTTGGTACCCAAACTCTTCCATCATTTCTCAAACTTTCGCTCATTAACGTAAGCTTAGATTGATGCTCCCCCGAAACAGGAATACAGGTTGGATGGATTTGAGTAAAACAAGGATTTGCAAATAAGGCTCCTTTTTTATGTGCTCTCCATATAGCAGTGGTGTTAGATCCCATTGCATTGGTTGAAAGATAAAACACATTTCCATATCCTCCTGTACACAACAATACTGCATGTGCAGCATGTGAATCTATTTTCCCACTGATTAAATCACGAGTTACAATACCTTTAGCAACACCATCAATTGTTACTAAATCCAACATTTCACTTCGGGTATGCATGGTTACATTTCCCAAATTAATTTGTCGGTTCAATGCTGAATAAGCTCCTAGTAATAATTGCTGTCCGGTTTGGCCTCGAGCATAAAAAGTACGCGAAACTTGTGCTCCTCCAAAAGATCGGTTATCTAACAAGCCTCCATATTCTCTGGCAAAAGGTACACCTTGAGCTACACACTGATCAATAATATTTACACTTACCTCCGCTAAACGATGCACATTTGCTTCCCTAGCTCTGTAATCGCCACCTTTTATGGTGTCATAAAATAATCTGAAAACGCTGTCGCCATCATTTCTATAATTCTTAGCAGCATTTATACCACCTTGTGCTGCTATGCTATGTGCTCTTCTGGGGCTATCGTGAAAACAAAATGCTTTTACTTTGTAGCCCAATTCTGCAAGCGACGCCGCCGCAGATGCACCTGCCAAACCAGTGCCTACTACTATAATTTCGTATTTACGCTTATTGGAAGGGTTTACCAATTTAAGGTTGAATTTATGTTTGCTCCATTTTTGGGATAAATCTCCTGCTGGAACTTTTGAATCTAATTTTATTGTTGACATACGTTTTAAATTTATTCGATCAAATCGTTAATTTCTTTTAGCTATTAAACAATTAAGATTATATAAATTGTTTTGCATAAAAATAAATAGGCATAGCAGCAAAACCAATTGGTATAATAATGCTGAAAACCCACAAACCAACAAATCTGATAGCAGTAATGTATCTGTTATGATTAATACCCAGAGTTTGAAATGCACTTTGAAAGCCATGATATAAGTGAAAAGCAACAGCACCCATGGATACAACATAAAATAAAGCGATCCACCATACCTTAAAATCTTCGGAAACCTCTTTATACAAATCTTTTATAATCACTACTTTGGTAGATTCGCCAACCGTAAACTCCTGTTTTTTAACTTCTAATTCTTTCCCATATTCACTAAAACTTATCAATTGATTGTTGCTTGTATTGATTTCGTATTTAGCATAAGGGGTAAAACCGAATTTGTATTCAAACCAAAAATTACTCATGTGTGCAGCTATAAAAACCAATAAAATAGTTCCTAAAACTCCCATATTTCTGGAAGTCCAGTGACTGTTTTTAGACGGATTGTTGTAGGCATATTTCACAGGTCTTGCTTTTTGATTGTTTAAGCAAGTGCCAATCCTTTGAAAGCATGATAAAGAATCATGGCATACAACCCATAAGATATAAATGTGATTGGTGGAAAAGTGGTCATGAAAACGGCATATTCATTAAAGGCTAGGCCATTGTCGTTTTTGAAAAGTTGAAAATTTCCGGTAAGATGAATCACAAGAAATATGCATAAAAACAAGCCTGTGAGGCTCATGGTAACTTTTTGACCGATTGATGAATTTAATGATTTAGCAAGACTGCCCATAATTGAGTTGGTTTTTGGCTTAATAACAAATGTATTTATTTAATATACTAAGAAGATTATCGTTAAATATTTAGAACGATTCTATAATATAACTTGATTGTAAATTTTTTATCAATCAAATACTCATAATTCTGTTTCTGACTACACAAAAAATATGATCTTTTTCTGTTGGTTTTATAATGAAATTGCCGGTGAAACTACCAAAAGCTGGAAGAATCGCTTGATTTTTGGAAAAGAAAAAACAAGACAATGTAGCGGTTTGTCGGCCTTTGCCTGCCAGTCGTATTCCAGGATGTAAGTGTCCACAAATCCGGTATGGATGGTTTTCTGAAATTTCCTGATTTAGGCTAAAAGGATGATGTGCAAATTCAAATGGGCCGAGATAAAGCTCTTTGTTTATAATTTCAATTCCTAAAGTGCTGTAATAATTAGATGGAATAATATCGTGGTTTCCTTTCACCAATATTATTTTTAGTGTTGGATGTAGCTTTCGCCAATTAGAAAACAAGTTCCAATCGCTATTAAAATCACTGTGAAATAAATCTCCTAAAAAAATAAGCGTTTCTGGTAAGTATTTTTGAATGAGTTTACCTAACAATAAAATATCTGCTGTAATGTTGCCATTTGGTACCGCAATTCCAGCTTTTCTGAAATGAGCAGCCTTACCAAAATGCAAATCAGAAATTATTAAGGTTTTTTCTTCTTTCCAATAAATGGCCTTTTGAGGAAGTAAAAGTAAATGCTGACCTAAAATTTCATGCTCGGCTACTTCGGAAATCATAAAGCAAATTTATGCTTTATTCGCTTGTAATTTTAAACGCGTTGAATTGAAATAGTTTATAAGGTTTTTTCTTAAAGTTAAAGGTTTAAAATCTTAAAAACTATCCCAAACAAAAAGCCCTGATTGTTGAACCGGGGCTTTTTATCTATTCTTTTTTTATTTACTCCACCACCACTTTCTGCCTCATTACCTTATCTTCTT
>ENA-OBIT01000238-OBIT01000238.1-metagenomes-genome-assembly--contig:-NODE-238-length-23981-cov-6.25805_pt1 | contig 23981 bp, 24 predicted proteins | sample MGYA00153386_OBIT01 | MGnify analysis MGYA00153386
ACACACTGCGCGGGCGGCCGCTGGTGCTGAACTTCTGGGCCACCTGGTGCCCGCCCTGCGTGAAAGAAATGCCCGATCTCGACCGTTTCCAGCGCCAGTTCGCGGCCCGCGGCTGGCAGGTCGTGGGCCTCGCCATCGACGCCCCGACGCCGGTGCGCGAATTTTTGGCGCGCACGCCCGTGGGCTACCGCATCGGCCTGGCCGGCCTGGACGGTACCGGCCTGAGCCGTCGGCTCGGCAACGAAGGCGGCGCCCTGCCCTTCACGGCGGTCTTCAACGCCGCCGGTGCGGTGGTGCACCGAAAGCTCGGCGAAGCCAGCCTGCAGCAGATGCAACAGTGGGCCGATCTCGCATGAAACCTGCGTCTACGGCGATGTCCAGCCAACGCGCCGCCAGCCGCTTCGAACAGCTTGCAAACAGGCGTAAAGTTCGCGCTTCCGGTAGCCCCACCACGATCCACCGACCAGCGGCCCCATGAGCTTTCTCGTTCTGCACGGCCCCAACCTGAACCTGCTGGGCAGCCGCGAACCGGCGGTGTACGGGTGCACCACCCTCGATGAGATCGACGCCGATCTGCACAAGATGGCCGCCAATGCCGGCGCCAGGCTGCACACGCTGCAAAGCAACCACGAAGGTGCGCTGATCGACCGTATCCACACCGCGCGTGACGACGGCACCGAATTCATCATCATCAATCCTGGCGGTCTGACCCATACCAGCGTGGCGCTGAGGGATGCGCTGAGCGCCGTGGCACTGCCTTTCATCGAAGTGCACCTGTCCAACGTGCATGGCCGCGAGCCCTTTCGGCATCACTCCTACCTGTCGGCCGTGGCCCTGGGCGTGATCTGCGGCCTCGGCCCCGACGGCTACCGCCTGGCTCTGCAATACGCCTTGAACCGCCGCCGCACGCACGACGCCTGAGCCGGCCCCACGCGGTTGCCCCGCGATGGCCTGGAACCGGCCCCAGAAATGAAAAGGACCCCCGATGGACCTGAGAAAACTCAAGACCCTGATTGACTTGGTGTCGGAATCGAACATTTCCGAACTCGAGATCACCGAAGCCGAAGGAAAGGTGCGCATCGTCAAGGCCAGCGGCGCACCAGGCTACTACGCGTCGTTACCGCCGGCCGGACCTCCACCCACGCCGCAGCAAATGGCGGCGGCCGCGGCAACCGCTGCCGCCAGCGCCGCCGCGGTGCTGGCGGCCGAGACGCCGCCCGAGCCCGAGGGCAAGGTCATCAAGTCGCCCATGGTGGGCACCTTCTACCGCGCTGCCAGCCCGGGGGCCAAGCCTTTCGTCGAGGTCGGGGACAGCATCAAGGAAGGCCAGCCGGTCTGCATCATCGAGGCGATGAAGATCATGAACGAGATCGAAGCCGATTGCAGCGGCAAGATCGTTCGCATGCTGTGCGACAACGGCCAGGCCGTCGAGTTCGGCCAGCCGCTCTACATCGTCGAGTAGGCGACGCCGCGTGTTCAAGAAAATTCTCATTGCCAACCGAGGCGAGATCGCCTTGCGCATCCAGCGCGCCTGCCGCGAGATGGGCATCAAGTCGGTCATCGTGTATTCCGAGGCCGACCGCGAGGCCAAGTACGTCAAGCTGGCCGACGAAGCGGTGTGCATCGGCCCGGCGGCTTCCAGCTTGAGCTACCTCAACATGCCGGCCATCATCGCCACGGCCGAGGTGACCGACGCCGAGGCCATCCACCCCGGCTACGGCTTTCTGAGCGAGAACGCCGACTTTGCCGAGCGGGTCGAGCGCAGCGGCTTCGTCTTCATCGGGCCCACGCCCGAGTGCATCCGGGTCATGGGCGACAAGGTTTCGGCCAAGCAGGCCATGATCAAGGCTGGCGTGCCCTGCGTGCCGGGCTCCGAGGGCGCGCTGCCGGATGACCCGAAGGAAATCGTCCGCCAGGCGCGCGCCGTCGGCTACCCGGTGATCATCAAGGCCTCGGGCGGCGGCGGCGGGCGCGGCATGCGCGTGGTGCATACCGAGGCCGCCCTGTTGAACGCCGTGCAGACCACCCGCGCCGAGGCGGGTGCCGCGTTCGGCAACCCGGCGGTGTACATGGAGAAGTTCCTCGAACACCCGCGGCACATCGAGATCCAGGTCCTGGCCGACCAGCACAAGAACGCAGTCTGGCTCGGCGAGCGAGACTGCTCGATGCAGCGCCGGCACCAGAAGATCATCGAGGAAGCCCCGGCGCCGGGCATCGCGCGGCGTGTCATCGAACGCATCGGCGATCGCTGCGCGGCGGCCTGCAAGCGCATCGGCTACCGGGGCGCGGGCACCTTCGAGTTCCTGTACGAGAACGGCGAGTTCTTCTTCATCGAGATGAACACCCGGGTGCAGGTGGAGCATCCCGTGACGGAGATGGTGACCGGCATCGATATCGTGCAGATGCAGATCCGCGTGGCCGCCGGCGAAAAATTGCCCTTCGCGCAACGCAACATCGAGATGCGCGGCCACGCCATCGAGTGCCGCATCAACGCCGAGGACCCCTACAAGTTCACGCCGTCACCCGGCCGCATCACCCTGTGGCACGCGCCCGGCGGGCCCGGGGTGCGGGTGGACTCGCATGTCTACGCGAACTACTTCGTGCCGCCCAACTACGACTCGATGATCGGCAAGATCATCGTGCACGGCGACACCCGCAACCAGGCCCTGGCGCGCATGCGCACGGCGCTGTCGGAAACCGTGGTGGAGGGCATCCTGACCAACATCCCGCTGCACCGCGAGTTGATGGTGGACGCCAAGTTCATTGAGGGTGGCACCACGATCCACTACCTCGAAAAATGGATGGGGCAACATAAAAGATGACTGCATGCACGAGCTGACCCTGCGCGCGCCGGAGTCGCTCGTCGAGCCGGTGTCCGACGCGCTGATGGAAGAGCTGGGGGCCTTGTCGGTGTCGGTGGAAGACGCCGACGCCGGCACCGATGCCGAACGGGCGCTCTTCGGTGAGCCCGGCATGCCCGAGCCGGCCGCGGGCTGGCAGCGGTCCACGTTGCGCGCGCTGTTCGACGATGAAACCCAAGCCGAGAGCGCCGCTGCGCAGCTGTTGGCGCAGGACTGGGCCGCCGGGCTGCACGTGCAGGGACTGGTCCCGATGCCCGAGCAGGACTGGGTGCGCATCACGCAGTCGCAGTTCACGCCGGTCGAGATCACGCCGACGTTCTGGATCGTGCCCAGCTGGCACCAGCCGCCGGCCGGCGCCCGCCTGGTGATGCGGCTCGACCCGGGCCTGGCCTTTGGCACCGGCACACACCCGACCACGCGCATGTGCCTGCGCTGGCTGGCCACGCGGGCCGGCAGCCTGGCCGACCAGCGCGTGCTCGACTACGGCTGCGGCTCGGGCATCCTGGCCATCGGCGCGGCGCTGATGGGGGCGCCGGACATCGACGCCGTGGACATCGACCCCGCCGCCGTGCAGGCCACGCGCGACAACGCGCGCCACAACGGCGTGCGGCTGCACGCCGGGTTGCCCGCGGCGGCCCAGGGCGCCTACGGCTTGGTGCTGGCCAACATACTGGCCTCGCCGCTGAAGCTGCTGGCCCCGCTGCTCTGCGGCCACCTGGCCCCGGGCGGGCAGCTGCTGCTTGCGGGCATCCTGGCGCGCCAGGCCGACGAGCTGGGTGCAGCCTACGCCCCCTGGCTGGGGTTGCGGGTGGCCGATGAGGAAGACGGCTGGATCCTGATGCACGCCGCATCACCCGGGTCCCCCGCCACGCCGTGAAGACTGGCACCCGCGCCCTGGCCACGCGGTGCCCGGCATGCGGCACGGTGTTCCGTGTCGTGCCCGACCAGCTGCGCGTGTCGGAAGGCTGGGTGCGCTGCGGCCGCTGCACCGAGGTCTTCAACGCGCCCGAGACGCTGGTCGACATGGACACCGGCGCGCGCCAACGCCTGCCCGAAGCTGAACGCCAGACCCTGGTGGCCACCCCCGACAGCCCGGCAAACACTGTCAGCCTGCCCGACACCCCTGCGGGTCCCCGTCTGGATATCCTGCCGGATGCCGACGCAAACGCCCTGCCGGACCCCTTGCCCGATCCCCGCGCCGAGCCCGACGACCGCCCACCCCCGTCGTTCATGCGCCGAGCCGAACAGGCGGCGCGCTGGCGGAGGCCGCGCGTGCGACTGGCCTTGGGCGCGGGCATCGTCGTAACGTCGGCCGTGCTGGCAGTGCAGGTGGTCTACACCTATCGCGACCTGACCGCCGCACGCTGGCCCGCACTTCAGCCCGCGCTGGCGCAGGCCTGCGTCGCGCTGCGCTGCGAACTCGGCGCGCCGCGCCTGCTCGACGGGCTGGCGGTGCAGAGCAGCGGGCTGTCGCGGGTGGACGCCAGCGACCTCTACCGCCTGGCCGTGACGCTGCGCAACCAGGCCGACATCGACCTGGCCCTGCCCGCCATCGACCTGAGCCTGACGGATTTACAGGGGCGGCTGGTGTTGCGCCGCGTGCTGCCGCTGTCGGCGCTGGCGCAGACGTCCGGACTGACACCCGGACAGACACCCAATCAGACACCCGACCGCCTGGGTGCCGGGCGTGAACTCGTGCTGCAGGCCACGCTGCAGGTCGCCGGCGCGCCCGCGGCCGAGCCCGTGGCCGGCTATACGATCGTTCTGTTCTACCCCTGAAGGCAGCCGGCTGGCGGCCGCCCCCACCCCACCCGTTTCAAACAAGGAATCGCCATGCCCGCGCTGATTTGCGGATCCCTCGCCTTCGACACCATCACCACCTTCCCGGGCCGCTTCGCCGAGCAGATCCTGCCCGACCAGGTGCACATCTTGAACGTCTCTTTCCTGGTGCCCACGCTGCGGCGTGAATTCGGCGGCTGCGCCGGCAATATCGCCTACAACCTGCAGGCCATCGGCGGCACGCCGGTGATCCTGGCCGCGCTGGGCGTGGACGGCAGCGACTACCTGGCGCGCGTGAAGGGCTGGGGCGCGGACACCTCGCTCATTTACCGCGACACCGAACTGCACACGGCGCAGTGCCACATCACCACCGACCGCGACAACAACCAGATCACGGCCTTCCACCCCGGCGCCATGAGCAACGCCCACCACATGGCCGTGCCGGCGCGCAGTGACCTGACTATCGGAATCATCGCGCCCGACGGCCGCGACGCCATGTGGCAGCACGCCCACCAGATGCACACGCTGGGCGTGCCCTTCATCTTCGACCCCGGCCAGCAGCTGCCGCAGTTCGACGGCGCCGAGCACCGCGAGATCCTGGGCCTGGCGCGCTGGGTTGCCGTGAACGACTACGAAGCCCGCATGCTGCAGGACCGCACCGGCGAAACCCCGGCGCAGATGTCCTTGCGGCCCAACCTGCAGGGGGTGGTCGTGACCCTGGCCGAGCACGGCTGCGAGCTGTGGATTCGCGGCGAGCGCGTCGTCGTGCCGGGCGTCAAGGCCGCGGCCGTGGTCGACCCCACGGGCTGCGGCGACGCCTTCCGCGCCGCGATGTTGTACGGCCTGGAACGCGGCTGGGACCTGCCGCGCTGCGTGGCCCTGGGCAACCGCATCGGCGCCATCAAGATCGCCGAGCGCGGCCCGCAGAACCACGGCTTGGCGGGCGTGCTGGACGGGGCCTGAGGCCCTCTCCTTACTGCACGCGCTGGGCCAGTTCCCCGCGGGCGTAGCGTGCGGCCACGTCGCTCATCGTCATCGGCTTGATCTTGCCGGCCTGGCCCTCGCAGCCGAACTCCAGGTAGCGCTGCTTGCAGACCTTGTAGGCGGCCTCGCGCGCCGGCTTGAGCCACTCGCGGGCGTCGAACTTGTCGGGGTTCTCGGCCAGGAATTTGCGCACCGCGCCCGTCATGGCCAGGCGCACGTCGGTGTCGATGTTGATCTTGCGCACGCCGTGCCTGATGGCTTCCTGAATTTCTTCGACCGGCACGCCGAAGGTTTCCTTCATCTTGCCGCCGAACTGGTTGATCACGGCCAGCAGCTCGGGCGGCACGCTTGAGCTGCCGTGCATCACCAGGTGCGTGTTGGGGATGCGCGCGTGGATCTCCTTGACGCGGCCGATGGCCAGGATGTCGCCGGTGGGCTTGCGGCTGAACTTGTAGGCGCCGTGGCTGGTGCCGATGGCAATCGCCAGCGCGTCGAGCTGCGTCTCGCGCACGAACACCGCGGCCTCTTCCGGGTCGGTCAGCATCTGGCTGTGGTCCAGCTTGCCTTCGGCGCCGACGCCGTCTTCCTCGCCCGCCTCGCCGGTTTCCAGGTTGCCCAGGCAACCCAGTTCACCTTCGACGGTGACGCCCACTCGGTGGGCCATGTCGACCACCTTGCGCGTGACCTCGACGTTGTAGTTGAAGTCGGCTGGCGTCTTGCCGTCTTCGCGCAGCGAGCCGTCCATCATCACCGAGCCGAAGCCCAGGTCGATGGCGCCCTGGCAGATGCCCGGCGACTGGCCGTGGTCCTGGTGCATCACCATCGGGATGTGGGGGTAGGCCTCGGCAGCCGCCTGGATCAAATGTTTGATGAAAGCTTCACCGGCGTATTTGCGTGCGCCGGCACTGGCCTGCAGGATGACGGGCGCGCCGACCTCGTGGGCCGCCGTCATCACGGCCTGCACCTGTTCGAGGTTGTTGACGTTGAAAGCCGGAATGCCATAACCGTGTTCGGCGGCATGGTCGAGCAATTGGCGCATCGAAACGAGAGGCATGGCGGGCTCCGCAAGGGTTGGGGGGGTGAGTTGTCGGCCGGCACATGACCTGCCCGCGACCGCGTCAATTCTAGCGACGGGCACGCCCAGGGCACAGGCCAAAGCACACGCCGCGCACGCGTCTCAAGGCACCTGGCAGACCTTAAGCATGTTGGTGCCGCCGGGGTAGCCCATAGGCTCGCCGCAGGTGATGGCGTAGGTGTCGCCGGGCTTGAGCACACCGCGTGCAACGAGCGCTTCCTCGGCATCGGCCAGGGCCTCGTCGCGTTCGTTGTGGGTGGGCATCAGGATCGGCTGGACGTTGCGGTACAGCGCCATGCGCCGCTCGGCGTTGTGCTTGTGCGTGAGGCCGAAGATCGGCACCTTGATGCGGTGCCGGCTCATCCACAGGGCCGTGGAGCCGCTCTCGGTCAGCGCGATGATCGCCTTGCAGCCCAGGTGGTGGGCGGTGAACAACGCGCCCATGGCGATGCTCTGGTCGATGCGGCCGAAGCGGCGCTGGGCGAAATCGTTGGTGAAGTTCACTTCCTCGGCGCGCTCGGCCTCCAGCGCGATGGCCGCCATCTGCTCGACCGTCTCGACAGGATAGTTGCCGGCGGCGGTCTCGGCGCTGAGCATCACGGCGTCGGTGCCGTCGAGCACCGCGTTGGCCACATCGGACACCTCGGCGCGCGTGGGCACCGGGGCCAGGATCATGCTCTCCATCATCTGCGTGGCGGTGATGGCGATCTTGTCGAGCTCGCGCGCCATGCGGATCATCTTCTTCTGCAGCGCCGGCACCGCCGCGTTGCCCACCTCGACGGCCAGGTCGCCGCGCGCCACCATGATGCCGTCGCTGGCGCGCAGGATGGCTTCGAGGTGCGGGATGGCCTCGCTGCGCTCGATTTTGGCGATCATCGCCGGCCGGTGCCTGTAGGGCTCGCCGGCGAGGTTGGCCAGTTGGCGCGCCATTTCCATGTCGGTGGCGTTCTTCGGAAAGCTCACCGCCAGATACTCGCACTGGAAGGACACCGCCGTCTTGATGTCTTCCATGTCCTTGGCCGTCAGCGCCGGGGCGGTCAGGCCGCCGCCGGCCTTGTTGATGCCCTTGTTGTTGCTCAGCACGCCGCCGAGCACGACGCGGGTGTGAACTTGTTCGCCGCGCACGGCCTCCACCGTCAACTTGATCAGGCCGTCGTTGAGCAGCAAGGTGTCGCCCGGGCGCACATCGCGCGGCAGCTCCTTGTAGTCCAGCCCGACGGCGTCGATGTCGCCCGGCTCGGTGCGCTGCGCGTCGAGCACGAAAGCCGCGCCGGCCTCGAGCATCACCTTGCCGTCGACGAACTTGCCGACGCGGATCTTCGGCCCCTGCAGGTCGGCCATCAGGGCCACCGGCTTGCCCACCTTCTGTGCCACGTCGCGCACCAGTTGCGCCAGGGCGACGTGGTCCTGCGCCTTGCCATGGCTGAAATTCAGGCGCACGACGTCGACGCCGGCCCGCAGCAGGCGTTCGAGCACCGCCGGATCGCTGGACGCGGGGCCGAGGGTGGCGACGATCTTGGTGGCTCGAATCATGTGGCAACTCCGGCTCAATTCAGCCAGTGATTATGGGCGCCGGGCCCCGCCGTCATCGCCCGGAGCTGGCTTGTTCCAGCCACGCCGGCAACTCGCCCAGGCTGTCGATCACGGCGTCCGGATGGGCGCTGGCCGCCGGCTGGCCGTGGTTGTAGCCGTAGCTCACCAGCACCACCGGGCAGCCGGCGGCGCGGGCCGCAGCGGCGTCGTTGCTCGAATCGCCCACCATCAGCGTCCGCGCTGGCTGGGTGCCCAACGCCAGGCAGGTCTGCAGCAGCGGCAGCGGGTCGGGCTTCTTGCGCGCGAAGGCGTCGCCACCGAAGATGGCCGTGAAGTAACCGTCCAGGCCTTTGGCACCCAGCAAGGGGCGGGCAAAGGCGTTCGGCTTGTTGGTCAGGCAGGCCAGCTTCAGGCCGGCGGCGCGCAGGCTGTCCAGGCACTCGAACACGCCCGGGTAGACGGCCGAATGCTGGCCGTTGACGGTCAGGTAGTGGTGCTGGTAGAGCGCCCAGGCCAGGTCGTACAGCGCCGCCGGGGCGCCCACCTCGGCCAGCGTCATCGTCAGCAGGTGTTCGCTGCCCTTGCCCACGGTGCGCACGATGAAGTCGTGCGGCACCGGCGGCCAGCCCAGGTCGGCCAGCGCCAGGCGCAGGGCGACTTCGAAGTCGCGGACGGTGTCGACCAGGGTGCCGTCGAGGTCGATGATGGCGGCGTCGAAGTGCGTGGTCAGGCGGGTCATGGCTTCGGCAAAGACGATGTGGGTTTGCGGCGGGGCTGGGCCCGGGGTGCGTGGGCGTCGAGCCAGTCCAGGAACTCGCCGTACCAGAGCTTCGAGTTGCGGGCCTTCAGCACCCAGTGGTTCTCGTCCGGGAACCACAGCAGCCGCGCCGGCACGCCGCGCGCCTTGAGGGTGTTGTAGTAGGCAAGGCCGTTGCAGTCGGGCACGCGGAAGTCCTGCGCGCCGTGGATCACCAGCGTGGGCGTGTTCATGTGCGCGGCGAACGCATGCGGACTTTGCGCCAGCACGCGCGGCATGTCTTTCCAGTATTCGGCTTGCAGGTCCTTGGGCCGCTGGGTATACGAGTCGGCGCTGAAGGTGGCCACGCGGTCGAAGACGCCGGCGTGGCACACATAGGCCCGGTAGCGGCCGGCGGGCACGTGGCCGTTCATCCAGGCCACCAGGAAGCCGCCGTAGCTGCCCCCTGTGGCGTACACGCGCTGCGGGTCGGCCCAGCGCTGCGCCAGCAACCAGTCGGTGCCGGCTTCGATGTCCTGCAGTTCCAGTTCGCCCTGGCGGCCGATCAGGCTGTGCTTGAACTGCAGGCCGAAGCCACTGCTGCCGTGGTAATTGACCTGCGCCACGACGTGCCCGCGCGAGGCCAGCACGTGCGCGTTCCATCGCCACGAGAAGGTGTCGCCGGCGGCAGCGTACGGGCCGCCGTGGATGACCTGCATCACCGGATGTTTCTTCTTCGGGTCGAAGCCGGGCGGGAAGGTCAGCCACATCTGCACCGCGTCGCGGGCGGCGCCCGTGATCTCGACTTCCCGCACCTCGCCGAACGCCACCGTGTCCACCGTGTCGTCGTTGAAGTCTTCCAGGCGCAACAACGTGCCGGCGCTGTGTTGTGCGTGGATGCGGGCCGGGTGGCTGGCGGCGTCGGCCACCGTCACGACGACCTCACCCGCCAGGTCGAAGCCCTGCACCCAGCCGCCTGCGCGCACGACGGTGAAGTGGCCGCTGGCCAGGTCGCAGCGCCAGAGCGGACAACGGCCGCGGTCTTCGGCCGTGAAGTACAGCGCGCTGCCATCGGCTGCCCAGCGCAGCGGCGCATTCACCGCGTGGTCCCAGTCGCCACCCAGCGCCTGCCGGGCGCCGCCGCGTTCGACGACGGCCAGCTGGCTCAGCGCCGTGTGCTGGCGGCCCACGTGCGCCGCCGTGGTGGCAACGCGGCGGCCATCGGGGCTGTAGCGTGGCGCGGCGAAGTCCCAGGCCGCGTCGTCGGCCAGCGCCTCCACACTGCGGGTGCGCAGATCGATCTCGCTCAGCCGCAGGCGGTTGCCCAGCAGCGGCGCGGCCGCGGGGTCGTGCACGAAGGCCACGCTGCGGCCGTCGGGGCTGACATCGAAGCCGGCATGGCCCTCGCTGTCGCGCGGCAGTTCCAGCGCCGTGCCTTCGAACAAGTCGGTGGCGCGCCCGCTGGCCAAATCCAGCCACCACAGGTGAAGCACGCGCCCCATCGGCATGGCGTGGTCCCAGTAGCGGTAGAAGGCCTCGCTGGTGACGTAGCCGCTTTCTTTGCGCTCGCTGAATTTCTTGTGCCGCCGGGCCTGCGCCTGGCTGCCCTTCAGCTCAGGCCAGACCCAGGCGCTGAAGACGATGCCCCGGCCGTCGGGCAGCCACTTGAAGGCCTCGATGCCGGGCGCGAAATCGCTGAGGCGGCTGGCCTCGCCGCCGTCGGGCGCGATGGCATAGAACTGCGACGCGCTGTCCTTGCGGCCCTGCTGTTCGCGCCGCGCGACGAAGCCGATGCGGTCGCCGCGCGGAGACCACGCGGGCTGGCCGTCCTTGTCGCTGCACACCGTCAAGCGCCGTGGTGCGGTGCGGTCGGTGGGCAGCAGCCACAGGCTGGTCATGCCCTGGTTCTTCTCCATCGAGAAACGCGTTACCGTGCACACGGCGTGGCAGCCGTTGGGCGCGAGCGACAGCGCCCCGATGCGGTCGAGCTTCCAGAGCGTCTCGACGTCGAGCGGCGCTTTGTCAGACGTTTCGGCAGGATCCTTCATGCCTGCGAGTGTCGCCCGGGCCGATCGCGGCCTGTCGACTCAGCCGATGCTCTCCACCTGCCGGCTCTGCTGGTAAGCACGCCCGAAGCGGTTGCCCAGGAAATCAGGCAAGTCCACCTCTTCCTGGCGGATGAAACCGCGCTGCGGCAGCCGGCCCTGGCGGAACAGATCCACGGCCGCACAGATGCCGGCGGCGGTGGTGATCTGAATGGCCGACAGCGGGTTCGTCTCGCTGCGGTCGGCAAAGATCTTGCGTGCGAACACTTCCTGCACCAGGCTGCCGCCGCGCATGCCGCTGACGGTGACGAACACCAGCACGACATCCTGCATCGTGCTGGGGATCGACTTGCGCATGATGTTCTTCAGCGTCTCGGTGTCCTGATTCAACTGCAGCTCTTCCAGCAGCAACTTCATCAGGTCGCGGTGGCCGGGGTAGCGCACGCTCTTGTAGTCCAGCGTCTGCACGCGGCCGGCCAGGGTTTCGCACAGCGTGCCCAGGCCGCCGCTGGTGTTGAAGGCCTCGTACTCGGTGCCGTCCAGGCTGAAATGTTCCAACCCCTCCAGCGGCAGCGCCTCGATGCTCTTGCCCTGGCGAATGGCCTCGCAGGGATGGCAGTACTCGTTGATGAGGCCGTCCACGCTCCAGGTCAGGTTGTATTTCAGTGCGTTGGTGGGAAACGCGGGGAGCGCGCCGACGCGCATCTTCACGTCCTGCAGCGTGTCGAAGCCCTTGGCCAGATGCGCTGCGACGATGCCGATGAAACCCGGCGCCAGACCGCACTGCGGCATGAAGGCCGTCGAAGCCCCCTGCGCCAGGGCCTTGATGGCGCGCGTGGCGGCCACGTCTTCGGTCAAGTCGAAGTAGTGGCAACCGGCCTCGCGTGCCGCACCTGCGGCCAGCGTGGCCAGGTGGTAGGGCAGCGCGTTGATGACGGCGCCCTGCCCGCGCAGGACACCCAGTAGGGCGCCGGCGTCAGACGTGTCGGCCTGCTGCGTGCGAACCGGGTCGTTCGCAAGCACCTGCAGCGTCGCGGCACTGCGGTCGACCACGGTCATTTCATAGTCGCCACAGGCGCCCAGCAGGCGGGCAATGGTCTGGCCGATGTGGCCGGCGCCGAGCAGGGTGATCTTCATGAGGTTTCTTCGTCAGGGGTGAACAACGCCCGCCAGTCTAGGCAAGGTGCCAGACGAAAGAAACCCGTGTTTCGTCGAAGTGGAAGTAATCGCTGACGAATCGTCTGTCGAATCATCCGCTCCGTCAGTTCACTTCGACTGACTGGCCTTGAACTCCCGGCCGGCAGCCCGCTTGGCACGGGTCTCGGCCAGCTGGTATTTCACTTCGGCTGCTTGGCGCATCTCTACGGCGCGGGCCAGCGCGTCCTTGAAGCGCTGCTTGGTGTAGGTGTTCTCGGTGCCGATGTAGATGGTGCGACGGCGAGGCTTGCGCCCGAACAGGGGCTCCAACACCGACAAGCTGATGTCGCGCACCACGCTGCCCTTGCGCAGGCGCAGCATCGGCCCGCTGATGCCCACGGGCAGATCGGTGCTCTTGTTCACGCTGGCATGCGGCTGCAGCTTGCTGGGCGCCGGCATGGCCGCGATGCGCTTGAGCAACTCCTTGGTGGCCAACGCCAGCGACTTGGCGGGGTCGCCGTCGCCGACCAGCCGGTCGGAAAACAGCTTGGTGCCTGCGTAGCGCACCTGCCAGCCGTGCGTGGCCTGGGTATCGATGCGCTGGATGCCTTGCGGAACTTCGAACACTTCACCGGTGTGGATGACAGCTTCGCGAATTTTCATGGGTTCAACCTCGGGCCAGTCTGATGCGGCCTCCCTGTGAGATCTAATTTTTCGGCACCTATGCTAACTTCTCAATGACGCCGAGCGCGAGTGTAATCGCGTCTGCCAGCACCTCACAATCCGGCGTGCCACTTGCTCTTGCTGAACCCACGCCATGCTGCTGGACGCCCTGGACCGCCAACTCATCGCCCTGTTGCAGGCCAACGCGCGCCAGAGCACGGCCGACCTGGCGCGCAAGCTGGCGGTGGCCCGCACCACCGTGCTGGCGCGGCTGGTGCGCCTGGAGCGCCAGGGCGTGATCGTCGGCTACACGGTGCGCCTGGGCCAGGATGAAGGCGACCGCGGTGTGGAGGCCTACGTGGGCATCAGCACCGAACCCAAATCGGCACGCGACGTGACGCAGCGCCTGGCGACCTTGCCCGAGCTGCGCCAGCTGTGCTCGGTGAGCGGCGAGTTCGACTACCTGGCCTTGCTGCGCGCGGAGTCGACGGCCCGGCTGGACGCATTGCTGGACGAGATCGGCGCCATCGACGGCGTGCGCAAGACGACGACCTCGGTGGTGCTGGCGCGGCGCATCGACCGGACAACGTAGCCGGCCCCTTTGCGTGTCACGCCAGTTCGGCGCGCATGGCATCGATGACCGACTTGTAGTCGGCCTGACCGAAGATCGCGCTGCCCGCGACGAAGGTGTCGGCGCCCGCATCGGCCACGCGCCGGATGTTGTCCACCTTGATGCCGCCATCCACCTCGAGCCGGATGTCGCGGCCGGTGCTGTCGATGAGCTTGCGAGCGCTTTCGATCTTGCGCAGTGCGCTGTCGATGAAGCCCTGGCCGCCGAAGCCCGGGTTCACGCTCATGATCAGGATCAGGTCGACGCGGTCGATGACCCATTCCAGCACGTCCAGCGGCGTCGCCGGGTTGAAGACCAGTCCGGCCTGGCAGCCCTCGGCCTTGATGAGCTGCAGCGTGCGGTCGACGTGCCCGCTGGCGTCGGGGTGGAAGCTGATGAGGTCGGCACCGGCCTGTGCAAACGCCGTGGCCAGCGCGTCCACGGGCTGCACCATCAGGTGCACGTCGATGGGCACCGTGCTGTGCTTGCGCAATGCCTGGCACACCATCGGGCCGAAGCTGAGGTTGGGCACGTAATGGTTGTCCATCACGTCGAAGTGAATCCAGTCGGCGCCGGCCTGGATGACGTCGCCGACTTCCTGGCCCAGGCGGGAGAAGTCAGCGGACAGGATGCTGGGAGCGATGCGGTAGGTGGCCATGGACTGATTCTAGGTAGGCGCCACCTGTGGCCCCCACCTGTGGCCCCCAGCGGGCGCTCCCTACAATGCCCACATGTCCCGCCCCGAGTTCAGTTGCAGTGTCAGCGTGCAATACCTGCCCGAGCAGTCGCAGCCGCCGGAAGGCCCTTTCGCCTTTGCCTACACGGTCACCATCCGCAACAGCGGCGACACCACGGCCCAGCTGATCGCCCGCCATTGGGTCGTCATCGACGCCGAAGGCCACCGCGAGGACGTGCGCGGCCTGGCCGTGATGGGCCAGCAGCCGCTGCTCAAGCCCGGTGAGCAGTTCGAATACACCAGCTGGACGCGCATCCCCACACCCCAGGGGCAGATGCGCGGCACCTTTTTCTGCATGACCGAGGACGCCCACCCCTTCGAGGCGGCGGTGGCCGAGTTCGCGCTGCTGTTCCCGGGCAGCCTGCACTGATCAGCGTGGCGGCTCGTCGTCGGGCGGCCGCTCGCCGCGGCGGCGGCCCGAGAACATCGTCCACCAGACGATGAAGACCAGCACGCCTAGCGCCAGCAGCGCTTCGAGAATCAACAACCACATGCCCTCAAGCTCCTGAAAGTTCGGTCGCCGCGCCTCAGGCGGTGCGGGCCAGGCGGGCCCGCCAACGCGGCCACCACAGATTCAACAACAGACCGCCCATCACCAGCGCGGCGGCCCCCAATTTCCAGGCCGGCAAGGGCTCGCCCAGCCACAGCGCGGCACTGGCCATGCCGAACACCGGCACCAGCAAGGCCATGGGCACCACCAGCGCCGCCGGGTGGCGGGCCAGCAGCCAGCCCCAGACGGCATAGCCGAAGAGCGTGTTGCCCACCGACTGCCACAGCACGGCGGCCCACACGGTGGCGTCGGCCCGGGCCAGCGACTGCGCCATCAGCGTCGGCCCCTCGAACAGCAGCGACATCAGCAGCAGCGGTGGCAGTGCGAAGGCGCTGGACCACACCACGACCCCCAGCATGTCGACCTTGCCGGCGCGGCGCGCCACCTGGTTGCCACCGGCCCAACACAGCGCCGCGGCCAGCACCAGGGCCAGACCCAGCGGCGTCGTCTGCGCGTCGGTGTGGGCGGCGATCACGCCGATGCCCGCCGTGGCCAGCACCAGCGCCAGCCACTGGAAAGGCCGCACGCGTTCACCGTCGAGCACGATGGCCAGGCCGACCGTGAAGAACACCTGCATCTGCACCACCAGCGACGCCAGCCCCGGCGCAATCCAGCCGCGGCCGCCGATGGCCACGTACAACAACCCGAACTGCCCCGCGCCGATCAGCACCCCATAGGCGGCCAGCGCGCGCCACGCTACCGCCGGGCGGCGGATGAAGAACACCGCCGGCAGCAGCGCGAAGCCAAACCGAAGCGCCCCGAAGAGCAGAGGCGGCAAGGTGCCCAACGCGATCTTCATGACGACGAAATTGCTGCCCCACACTGCCACCACGGCCAGGGCCAGCAGGGCGTGGCGCAGCGGCAGGCCGGCCGCTGCGGCCGATGCGGCCGTCAAAGGCGGGCCCCGGAGCAATCGTGAAAAATCATGCGAGCACGACGCGCGCGCGCCCCTGGGCGCGGGCCTCGTGCATGGCGGATCGGGCGCGCTCCAGCGTCTGCATCACCGTTTCGCCGGCATGGTGCTCGGCCAGCCCGCCCGACAAGGTGGCCCGCGCGCCTGTGTCGCCCGCCGGGCGCACGTCGCTGGCGCATTGGTGCAGCCGTTCGAAGCCGCCGCGGGCCAGCGCGATGCGGGTGTCGGGCAGCAGCAGCACGAAGCGCCCGCCGTCCCAGCGCGAAAACACATCGGACACGCGCACGTGGCGCGCACATTCCAGCGCCAATGCGCGCAGCAGGGCGTCGCCGGCGTCGCGGCCCAGGCGGTCGTTCACGCCCGCGAGGTGGTCGATGTCGAGCACTCCGAGGCAAAAGGTCTGGCCTGAACGAATGCAGCGCTGATGCTCCTGCTCCATCAGCTCGAGCATGTGGCGCTGGTTGATCAGGCCGGTCAGCTCGTCACGCGTGGCGAGTTCGCGGATGCGCACCAGCGCCTGCGTCAGCTCAGTGCGCTGCAGCCGCGAGCGGCGGCGCAGGCCGCTGAGCCGGCCGGCCAGGATGGACATGGCCGGCATCATCGTGGCCACCATCAGGAAGTGCCCGATCTCGACCTGTGCAGGGTAGCTGCCCGGACGCCGCCAGGCCATGACGGCCATGGTCAGGCCGTAGACCACCACGGCGTAGACGCTGACGCTGCGCATCTGCCGCGGCGAGACCACGAACATGCCGAACATCAGAATCACCATGACGACGGGAAAGACACCGCCGCGTCCGGCCCCCAGCAAAGCGTAGGCCGCAGCACTGCAGGCAATGGCGAAAAGCATCTGCGGCACTGTCATCGACGGATCGCGCAGACCCCGGCTCCAGCCACTGCGGATCAGCACGAAGAACACCCCCATGCCGGCCAAAGCCACGCCCGTCCACCAGCGCACCGGGCGCGCCGGCGCGATCCCTGCCCAGGCGAAGTAATTCATGGCCACCACGCCGGCAGCCATCAAGCCCATTGCCAACACCGCCTGCGCCAGACGTACGCGCTGCGTGGGGTCGGTGCTCAGCAGTGCATCTGTCAATCGGCGCATCGGCTCCCGGGGTCACGCAAACCAGACCGACGAGCGTAGCACCGCAGGCCCAAAAGCCACACCGAGGGCCTCACCCCGCAGTCGAGCGGCCCGCCCGGTGGATGCTCCCGGGTCGTCGGCGGGGCTACCGGCCAACGCCTAAACTGACATGACCCGTCAGGAGCCACCGTCCATGAACGCACCATTGCCCGAGTCGATCCGCAAGGCGCTCGAAACCGTCACGCTCGACGACAAGTACGCCCTGGACTCAGGCCGCGCTTTCATGAGCGGCGTGCAGGCCCTCGTGCGCCTGCCGATGCTGCAGCGTGCACGCGACGTGCGCGCGGGGCTCAACACTGCCGGCTTCATCAGTGGCTACCGCGGCAGCCCGCTGGGCGGCTACGACCAGGCGCTGTGGGCCGCCAAGAAGCACCTGGCTGCCAACCACATCGTCTTCCAGCCCGGCGTGAACGAAGAGCTCGGTGCCACCGCCGTGTGGGGCACGCAGCAGCTCGACCTGTACCCGAAAGAGGCCAAGTACGACGGCGTCTTCGGCATCTGGTATGGCAAGGGCCCGGGCGTGGACCGCTGCAGTGATGTCTTCAAGCATGCCAACATGGCCGGCACATCGAAGCACGGCGGCGTCATCGCCATTGCCGCCGACGACCACGTCAGCAAGAGCAGCACCGCGCCGCACCAGAGCGACCACATCTTCAAGGCCTGCGGGCTGCCGGTGTTCTTCCCGAGCAACGTGCAGGACATCCTGGACATGGGCCTGCACGCCATCGCGATGAGCCGCTTCTCGGGCGTCTGGAGCGGCATGAAGACGATCCAGGAAGTGGTGGAGTCGTCGTCCTCGGTCATCGTCGACCCCGACCGCGTGAAGATCGTCATGCCCGAAGACTTCATGATGCCGCCTGGCGGGCTGCACATCCGCTGGCCCGACGCGCCGCTGGAACAAGAAGCCCGACTGATGGACTACAAGTGGTACGCCGCACTCGCCTACGTGCGTGCCAACCGGCTCAACCACAACGTGGCCAGTGGGCCCAATGGCGGGAAAGGCGACCGCTTCGGCATCATCGCCAGCGGCAAGGCCTTCAACGACACGCGCCAGGCGCTGGCCGACCTGGGGTTGGACGACGACACCTGCCGCAGCCTGGGCATCCGGCTGCACAAGGTCAACGTCGTCTGGCCGCTGGAAGCCACCATCACGCGCGACTTCGCGCAGGGCCTGCAGGAGATTCTGGTCGTCGAGGAAAAGCGCCAGGTCATCGAATACCAGCTCAAGGAAGAGCTGTACAACTGGCGCGCCGACGTGCGTCCCAACGTGCTGGGCAAGTTCGACGAGCCCGAGGGTGACGCGGACCAGGAAGGGCCCTTCGGTGGCCGGGGCGGCGAGTGGAGCCGCTCCAACCCCAGCGAGAACTGGCTGCTGCGCGCCAAGGCCGATCTGACGCCGGCCATCATCGCCAAGGCCATTGCCAAGCGGCTGAAAAAGCTGGGTGTCGGCAGCGACATCGTGGCCCGCATGGACCAGCGGCTGGCCACCATCGAAGGCCGCGAGCGACAGCTGAGCGAACTGAAGGTCGACACCGGCGACCGCGCGCCCTGGTTCTGCAGCGGCTGCCCGCACAACACCAGCACCCGCGTGCCCGAAGGCAGCCGCGCCGTGGCCGGCATCGGCTGCCACTACATGACGGTGTGGATGGACCGCAGCACCAGCACCTTCACGCAGATGGGCGGCGAAGGCGTGCCCTGGGTCGGCCAGGCACCGTTCAGCACCGAACAGCACATCTTCGCCAACCTGGGCGACGGCACCTACTTCCACAGCGGCCTGCTGGCCATCCGCCAGAGCATCGCTGCGGGCGTGAACATCACCTACAAGATCCTTTACAACGACGCTGTGGCCATGACGGGCGGCCAGCAGGTCGGTGAACGGGCCGAAGGCCACACGGTGCTGCAGATCATGAACAGCCTGCTGTCCGAAGGCGTGGCCAAATTGATCATCGTCACCGACGAGCCGGGCAAGTACGACGGCGTGGCCCTGGGCGCCGGCGTCACCGTGCACCACCGCGACCAGCTCGACGCGCTGCAGCGCCAGTTCCGCGAATTCCTGGGCACGACGGTCATCATCTACGACCAGACCTGCGCCACCGAAAAGCGCCGCCGCCGCAAGCGCGGCAAGCTGGCCGACCCCGAGAAGCGTGTCGTCATCAACGAACTGGTGTGCGAGGGCTGCGGCGACTGCAGCGTGCAGAGCAACTGCCTCAGCGTCGAGCCGGTGGAAACCGAGTTCGGCCGCAAGCGCCGCATCAACCAGAACAGCTGCAACAAGGACTACAGCTGCGTGAAAGGTTTCTGCCCCAGCTTTGTCACGGTCGAGGGCGGGCAGCTGAAGAAACCGAAGAAGCAAGCCACGAGCGACCTGTCGGCCCTGCCGCCACTGCCAGCGCCCACGCTGCCCGTGGCAGAACAGGCCTGGGGCATCGTCGTCGGTGGCGTGGGCGGCACGGGCGTCATCACCATCGGCTCGCTGCTGGGCATGGCCGCGCACCTGGAAGGCAAGGGCGTGGTGACGCAGGACGCCGGCGGCCTGGCGCAGAAGGGCGGCGCGACCTGGAGTCACATCCAGATCGCCAACCGCGCCGAGGCCATCCACACCACCAAGGTCGACACCGCCAAGGCCGACCTCGTGATCGCCTGCGACAGCATCGTGGGTGCCGCCAAGTACACGCTGACCGTTATGCAGGCCGGCCGCACCTTCGTGGCGCTGAACACGCACGGCACGCCGACGGCGGCCTTCGTCACCAATGCCGACTGGCAGTTCCCGGGCGGGCATTGCGAAACCGCCATCCGCAACAGCGTGGGCGCGGCGCTGGTCGGCGCCTTCGATGCCGAGCAGGTGGCAGTCGCCATGCTGGGCGACAGCATCTACACCAACCCGCTGATGCTGGGCTACGCCTGGCAGCACGGGCGCATCCCGCTCAGCCACGCGGCACTGATGCGCGCCATCGAGCTGAACAACGTGCAGATCGACAACAACAAGGCAGCCTTCGAATGGGGCCGGCGCTGTGCTGACGACCTGGCTGCGGTGCAGGCCATGTTCAAGGCGCAAACCGTGATCCAGTTCGTGAAGAAGCCTGGCCTCGACGAAATGCTGGCCAAGCGCGTGGACTTCCTCACCGGCTACCAGGACGCCGCCTACGCCACTCGCTACAAGGCCTTCGTCGACAAGGTGCGCGCGACTGAGGCGCCGCTCGTGTCCGCCGGTGGGGGCACCGCGCTGACCGAAGCCGTCGCGCGGTACCTGTTCAAGCTGATGGCCTACAAGGACGAATACGAGGTGGCCCGGCTGCACACCGACCCGGCCTTCACGGCCAAGGTGGCCGGCATGTTCGAAGGCGACTACAAGCTGGTTCACCACCTGGCGCCCCCACTCATCGCGAAAAAGAACGAACGCGGTGAACTGCTCAAGCAACCTTTCGGCCCCTGGATGCGCACGGCGTTGGGTGTGCTGGCGAAGTTGAAGGGGTTGCGTGGCACGGCGCTGGACCCGTTCGGCCGCACCGAAGAACGCAAGACCGAGCGCGCGTTGATCACCGAGTACCAGGACTGCATCACCGAACTGCTGGCCACGCTGAACGCCGGCAACCGCGCCCTGGCCGCCGAGATCGCGCGCATCCCGGAAGACATTCGTGGCTATGGGCATGTGAAGGAGCGGCATCTGAAGGCCGCGCGCCCCAAGTGGGCAGCGTTGATGGCGCGCTGGCGGGCGGGCGAACTGCGCCAGGCGGCGTGACCATGGGCGGCCTGGCGCAGCAGCACCAGATCCACGGCGCGCAACCGGTGCTGCCGGTGCCGGACGTCGCCGCTGCCGCCGACTGGTTCGTGCGCGTGCTGGGCTTCGATGTCGACTTTCTCTACGGCGACGCGCCGCACGTGCATGGCCGCGTGAAGTGCGGGCAGCCCGGCCCCGAGGGCTGGGGCGCGCCGATCTACATCCACCTCTCGCGCCGCACTTCGCCATTGCAGACAGGTGCGGAAATCCGCCTGCATATCGGCCACGACATCGACGGTCTGCACCGCCACGCGATCGACGCCGGGGCGACCGTGCTGGGGGCGCCGGTCGACCAGCCCTGGGGCCTGCGCGAGTTCGTGCTGCAGGCGCCCGGCGGGCACCGGCTGGTGCTGGGCGCCGAAGCGCCATCGCACTGAACCACGCGCCCCCGGCCGGCGGCGCCGACCCGCCTGCCCAAATCGCTTGAACGGTGCCGACAAGCCCCGTGAATTACAGGCCATGGGCGCTCGCCCATACTGGTTCGCATGCACCCTACCGGCCGCTACACCCTGACCGCGATCGCGCTGCACTGGCTGCTGGCACTGGCCATCGTGGTGATGTTTGCCGTGGGCCTCTACATGACCAGCCTGTCGTTCTCGCCGACGCGGCTCAGGCTCTTCAACTGGCACAAGTGGGCCGGCATCAGCATCCTGGCGCTGTCGACCCTGCGCCTGTTGTGGCGGCTGTGGCACCGGCCGCCTGCGGACCTGCCCATGCCGGCCTGGCAACGCCGTGCCGCGCACCTGGCGCATGGCCTGCTGTACGGGCTGTTCTTCGCCGTGCCGCTGGCCGGCTGGGGCTACAGCTCGGCCGCCGGCTTTCCCGTCGTCGTCTTCGGCGTGTTGCCGCTGCCCGACTTCGTTCCTGTGAGCCGCGCGCTGGCCGAGACGCTCAAGCTGGTGCACCACTGGCTGGCCTACGGGCTGGCGGCGGTGGTCGTTCTGCACATCACGGGCGCGCTCAAGCATCACTTCATCGACCGTGACGGCCTGCTCTTGCGCATGCGTCCCGGCCGCGACCCCGCTGCGGCAGGTCGCTGACTTTCATTCCCACCGAGGATTCCTTATGTCTGCACGCTCCCTGGCCTCCGTGGTCCTGCTTATCGCGCTTCTCGGCGCCACGGTTCAAGTCGCTCGTGCGCAGCCCAAGCCGGCCCAGCTGGTCGCAGCCGGCAGCGAGATCGGCTTCACCACACGCCAGATGGGCGTGCCCGTGGACGGCAAGTTCGGCAAGTTCAGCGCCCAGGTGACGCTGGACCCGAGGCAGCCGGCCAGCGGCAGCGTGGCTTTCACCATCGACACCACCACTGCGCGCTTCGGCAGCGCCGAGATCGACGCCGAGATCCCCAAGGCCATCTGGCTGGACAGCACGCGCTTTGCGCAGGCCAGCTTCCAGTCCAGCGCCATTAAGGCCAGCGGCCCGGGTCGCTTCGAGGTGGCCGGCAAGCTCACGATCAAGGGCCAGACGCGCGACGTGGTCGTGCCCGTCACGTTGACGCAGGCTGGCGCCACCAGCACCGCCAGCGGTCAGTTCGTCATCAAGCGGCTGGACTTCAAGGTCGGCGAGGCCGAGTGGACCGACACCTCGCTGCTGGCCAACGACGTGACCGTGCGCTTCAAGCTGGCGCTGACCGGCATCAATCCGCTGTGAGCCGAGCCCGGCTTGCAGTTCCCTCGTCCCCACCACTGAAGACCCCACCCATGAAATTCATCCTCGCGACCGCCGCATCAGCATTGTTCGCCGCCGCCGCCGGCCCGGCCCACGCCCAGGTACAGACCCCGTCGCTCACCTACGCCATCGACCCGACCCACACCTTCGTCACCTGGGAAGCACTGCATTTCGGCACATCCACCAGCCGCGGCCGCTTCGACAAGAAGGAAGGCACGATCGAATTCGACCGCGCCGGCAAGAGCGGCAAGGTCGACATCACCATCGACATGGCCTCCATCAGCACCGGCGTGGCGCCCTTCGACGGGCACCTGAAGAGCAAGGACTTCTTCGACGTCGCCACCCACCCGACCGCACGCTTCGTGGCCAGTGGCCTGGTCTTCGACGGCAGCAACGTCAGCCAGGTGACCGGCACGCTGACCATGCTCGGCCGTACCGGGCCGGTGGTGCTCAAGGCCAGCCGCTTCAACTGCTACATGCACCCCTTCGTCAAGCGCGAAGCCTGCGGCGGCGATTTCGAGACGACCATCCAGCGCAGCCAGTGGGGCAGCACCTACGGCCTGCCGGGCATCCCCGACAACGTGCGACTGCTGGTCCAGGTCGAAGCCATCCGACAGTGAACGGATTTCGCGGCGCGTAGCGGGACGACCGGGCGCCGCGGGCCGGGCGCCTGCCTGTGCGCGCGCCGATCGCCGCGCTGTTCTCCGCACTGGTCACCGCACTGGTCTGCGCGACGACCCGACCCGCGCAGGCGCAGTTGGCCACCTACGTGTTCGACCCCGAGCACAGCTTTGTGCACTTCGAGGTGCTGCACTTCAACACCTCCACCCTCCGCGGCCGCTTCGGCCCGATCAGCGGCGCCGTGATGCTGGACCCGGCCGCAGGACTCGGCGAGCTCAGCCTGCGCATTCCGACGGCCGGCGTCGACACCGGGTTGAAGATCTTCGATGCCCGCCTGCGCCGCGACGACCTGCTGGCCAGCGACGCCCACCCCGAGGCCTTCTTCGTGGCCCGACAGTTCCGCTATGCCGGCGGCAAACTGGCCGAAGTGCGCGGCGAATTTATCTGGCGCGGCGTGAGCCAGCCGCTGTCGCTGCGCACGACACGCTTCGCCTGCCTCCCCGGGGGCGATGCGAATACCGATGCCGACAAAGCTGGCACCCGGGTCTGCGCCGGCGACTTCGAGGGCGAACTCAAGCGCAGCGATTTCGGCGCAACCTTTGCCCTGCCCTTCTTGGCCGACACCGTGCGGCTCATGGTGCAGGTGCAGGGCACGCGGCGCTGATTTCCGCGCGCAGGTCATAACCGAATTGACTGCACAAGCAGGAATTATTCGGGGTAACTCCGACTTGCGAGCCGCGCCTGGCCCACCGACATTTAGCAATGCTGCCACTAGGTCCCGCAGCCCCACCCGCAACAAGGCGCAGCAGCGCAGGAGACAAACCCCATGACTGAAGTCAAGAAGCCGGCGCAGCGCCGCAGTTTTCTCAAATCCGCCACCGCCGGCGCCATCGGCGCGGGCGCCCTGGCGACGCCAATGATCTCGTCGGCCCAGACTGTGAGCTTTCGTTTCCAAAGCACCTGGCCGGCCAAGGACATTTTCCACGAGTACGCCAACGACTTCGCCAAGAAAGTCAACGACATGGCGGGAAGCCGCCTGAAGATAGAAGTTTTGCCCTCAGGCTCGGTGGTGCCGGCCTTCCAACTGCTGGACGCAGTCAACAAGGGCACGCTCGATGGCGGCCACGGCGTGCTGGCCTACCACTACGGCA
>ENA-OBIT01000240-OBIT01000240.1-metagenomes-genome-assembly--contig:-NODE-240-length-23911-cov-5.22565_pt1 | contig 23911 bp, 18 predicted proteins | sample MGYA00153386_OBIT01 | MGnify analysis MGYA00153386
GCGTGGCGATGTCGATCACCACGGCGGGCTCGAAGCGCTCGGCGTAGGTCAGCGCGTCGCACAGGATGAGCCTGCCTTCGGCGTCGGTGTTCAGGATCTCGATGGTCTGCCCCGACATGCTGGTGACGACATCGCCAGGCTTGATGGCCGTGCCGCTGGGCATGTTCTCGCAGGTGGGGATGATGCCGATGAGGTTGACCTTGGCCTTCATCTCGGCCACGGCGCGCAGCGTGCCCAGCACGCTGGCCGCACCCCCCATGTCGAACTTCATCTCGTCCATCTCGCCGGCCGCCTTGATCGAGATGCCCCCGGTGTCGAAGGTGATGCCCTTGCCGACCAGCACCACCGGCGCGTCCGACTTGTCGCCGCCCTGCCAGCGCGCGACGATGAACTTCGGCGGCTCGGCCGAGCCCTGTGCCACGGCCAGGAACGAGCCCATGCCCAGCTTTTCGCATTCCTTGCGTCCCAGCACCTCGACCTTCAGGCCGAAATCCTTGCCCAGCTTCCGCGCCTGGTCGGCCAAAAAACCGGGCGTGCAGTGGTTGCCCGGCAGGTTGGCGCATTCGCGTGCCAATGCCACCCCTGCAGCCACGGCCTGGCCGCGCCGCAGCGCTGCGCCCAGGGCGGCCGACTGGGCCTTGGTGCATACGAGGCCCACCGTGTCGAGCTTCGATGCAGCCGGCGCACTCGGCTTGGTCTGGCGGTAGACATAGACTGCATCGCACGCCGCAGACACCAGCGCCTCGGCGTGGGCCTCGGTCAAGGCGGCAGGACCCACCATGGTCACCGCCAACTGCTTTGCACCACCGCCCTTGAGCAGCGCCACGCCACTCGTGACCGCCTTGCGCAACGCCTTGGCCGACCCGTCGCCAGCCATCACGACGGCCACCCTCGCGGCCTTCACGCCCGGCACGCGGTGCGCATACAACTGTTGGCCCGCCTTGAAGCTCAGGTCGCCGTCCTTCACCGCGGCCGTCAGCAGCGCGGCCAGCGGTGCGCCCAGCCCCGCGGGCATTGAGTCACCTGTCAAGAGCACCAGCAGTGCATCGGCGGGCAAGCTCATCAATCCGCCGGCCCCGGGCACCATCGTCTTGAAGTCCATAATTCGCCTTGGTAATTAGAGCGGCAGATGTTATTCGATACAACTGTGCGCCGCGAGCTGTCGCGGGGCTTCGGCGCCACCTTGGTGGTGACTCTCACCATCGTGCTGACCAGCCTGCTGATACGCACCGTCGGGCAGGCGGCCAGCGGTGCCGTGGCGCCGCAGGACGTGGTGCTGTTGCTGGGCTACCTGGCGCTGGGTTACCTGCCCACGTTCCTGTCGCTGTCGCTGTTCGTGGCGGTGGTGGTGACGCTGGGCCGCATGTACCGGGACAGCGAGATGGCGATCTGGTTCGCCAGCGGCGTCAGCACCCCGCGTTTCGTTCGCCCCGTGCTGCGCATGGCCTGGCCGGTGCTGCTGGTGGTGGCGCTCCTGGTGTTGTTCGTCTGGCCCTGGGGCAACCGCAACAGCCTTGAACTGCGCGACCGTTACCAGCAGCGCTCGGACCTGTCGCGCGTGACACCGGGTGTGTTCCAGGCCTCGCGCGACGGCCAACGCGTGTTCTTCATCGAGCGCGAAGGCGCTGGGGGCGCCGACGCGCGCAACGTCTTCATCCTGACCCAGACCGAGCGCGGCGAATCCGTCACCTCCGCCCGCGCCGGCCGGCTCAGCCGCGAGGGCGACGACACCTTTCTGGTGCTCGAGCGCGGCCAGCGCAACGATGTCGACCAGCGCAGCGGCGAGCGCACGCTGTCCAGCTTCGAGACCTACCGCATCCTGGCCGGCGAGCAGGCCGTGACCTCGGCCGCCAACCTGCCGCCAAAGGCGACGTCGACGATGGCTCTGGTGCGCCAACCCACGCCGCGCGGCCAGGGTGAGCTGTGCTGGCGCATTGGCGTGTTGCTGGCCGCACCCAACCTGGTGCTGCTGGGCATCGGCCTGTCGGCCACCAACCCGCGGCGGGCCAGCAACTGGAACCTGCTCTTCGCCTTGCTGACTTTCGTCGTCTACTTGAACCTGCTGAACCTGTCGCAGGCCTGGGTGGCCAGCGGGCGGGTCGGGCTGGCGGCGGCGCTGGTGGGTCTGCACGGCACGGCCTTCGGGCTGGCGCTGGCCCTGCTCTGGTGGCGCGACCACGCCAGCGTGATGTCGCTGCGGCGCAGGCCGCGCGGGGCGGTCGCGTGAAGACCGTGCGCCGGCTGCTCTACCGCGACATCGTCATGTCGGTGGCCTTCGTGGTGGTGGCCTTCCTCGCCCTGTTCTTCTTCATCGACTTCGTCGACGAGCTCGAACAGGTCGGCCGCGGCGGCCGCACCGTCTGGCACGCCATGCTGGCTGCGGCCCTGGAATTGCCGAGGCACTTCTACGAACTGTTTCCGATCGCGGTGCTCATCGGCACCATCTTCTCGCTGGCGCGCATGGCGCAGTCATCCGAATTCACCATCCTGCGCACCGGCGGCCTGGGCCCACGCCGCGCCCTGGGTCTGCTGGCCGCCCTGGGCGCGGCTTTCGGCGTATTGACCTTTGTCGTCGGCGAGTACGCCGCGCCGGTCAGCGAGCGCTGGGGCGTGGAACTGCAGGCCCGCCTGAGCGGCGGCTTGAAGATCGAAGGCGGCGCCTGGATCAAGGAACGGCACGGGACCCCGGGGAATGAGCGCAGCTACTCGGTGAACGTGGCCGGCACCAGCGCCGACGGCCTGTTGACCGGCATCCGCATCTTCGAGTTCGACGCCGACGGCGCCCAGGTGTCGCGCACCCAGGCCCGCGAGGGCCGGGTCGGAAGCGATGGCTACTGGACACTGACCGACGTGGAGGTGGCTCGCTGGCCGCGCGCGCGCGAGCCCGGCTCGCCACAGGTGCAGGTGCAGCGCCTGGCCACGATGCAGTGGCAGAGCACCCTGGGCGCCGACGTGGTGGCCGCGGCGGTATCCCCTGTGGACACCATGACCACGCTCGAACTCTGGCGTTATGGCAAGCACCTCAGCGGCCAGGAGCAGGCCACCCAGCGTTACGAAATCCGCTTCTGGAAGAAGGCGCTGTACCCCATAGCGTGCCTGGTGATGGTGGCGCTGGCCCTGCCCTTTGCCTACATGCATGCCCGCTCGGGCAGCACCAGCTGGAAAGTTTTTGGCGGCATCTTGCTGGGCATCAGCTTCGTGCTGCTGAACAACCTCGCCGGCTACATCGGACTGCTGCGCGGCTGGACACCCTGGCTGGTGGCCGCCCTGCCCAGCCTGCTCTACACCTTCATCTCGATGGCCGCCTTCACGTGGCTGGTGCGATACCGATGACTCAAGCCGCCCCCCCCTTTGTCACCCCGCCTGCCGCCCCCACTGCCGGGCTGCTGCTCTTCGCCCACGGCGCTCGCGACCCCCGCTGGGCGCAACCCTTCGAGGCCGTGGCAGAACGCGTGCGTGCCGCCCGGCCCGACACGCCGGTGGGCCTGGCCTACCTGGAGTTCATGACCCCGGGCCTGGCCCAGGCCGGTGCCGACCTGGTCGCTCTGGGCTGCCAGCGCATCGAGGTCATGCCCTTGTTCCTGGGGGCCGGAGGCCATGTGCGCAAGGACTTGCCGGTCTTGATGGACGCCCTGCGCAGTGCCCATCCAGGCGTGCATTTCAGCCTGCACCCCGCCGTGGGCGAGCTCGATTCGGTCGTGCAGGCCATGGCCGCTGCGGCGCTCGCCACGCTGGAGCCGGGCGCATGAACCTGCATCAGCTGCGCTTCGTGCAGGAAGCGGTGCGGCGCAACCTGAACCTCACCGAGACGGCCAAGGCGCTGTTCACGTCGCAGCCCGGCATCAGCAAGGCCATCCTCGAGCTCGAAGAAGAACTGGGCGTGGACATCTTCGCGCGCCACGGCAAGCGGCTCAAGCGCGTCACCGAACCGGGGCAGGCGGTGCTGAAGTCGGTCGAGATCATCATGCGCGAGGTCGCCAACCTGAAGCGCATCGGCGACGAGTTTTCCAAGCAGGACGCCGGCACGCTGTCGATCGCCACCACGCACACCCAGGCGCGTTACTTCCTGCCCGGCCCGGTTGCCCAGTTGCGCGCGCGCTACCCCAAGGTGCAGGTGCTGCTGCACCAGGGCATGCCCGAACAGGTGGCGCGCATGCTGCTCGACGACGTCGCCGAAATCGGTCTGGCCACCGAGGCACTGGCCGCGCACGACGAGCTCGTCACCCTGCCCTGTCACCAGTGGCAGCACGTGATGGTGGTGCCGGCCCACCACCCGCTGGCCGGCGTCGAACGGCCCACGCTGGACCAGCTGGCGGCACATTCCCTGGTGCTGTACCAGCCCACAGTCACCGGCCGCACGCGAATCGACCAGGCCTTTGCCCGCGCCCGGATCAAGCCGGTCGTGGCGCTGGAAGCGATCGATTCCGACGTCATCAAGACCTACGTGCGCCTGGGCCTGGGCGTGGGCATCGTCGCCGAGCTGGCCGTGCAGGAGCCAGCCGACGCTGCCGATCTGGTCTGGCGGCCCCTGGGCCACCTGTTCGGGTCCAACGTCACCCGCGTGGCCTTCAAGCGCGGCGCCTATCTGCGGCAATTCGTGCTGGCGTTTGCCGGCCTGTTGTCGCCGAACCTCAGCGCCGCGCTCATCACCCGCGCCATGAGCGGCGGCGGCACCGACTACGAACTCTGAACCCGACCATGCCTGCCGTGTCTCATCGCATTTCCCACCCCATCCGCACGCCCGCCATCACCAGCCGACTGCCGCGCGTAGGTACCACCATCTTTACCGTTATGTCGGCGCTGGCGCAGGAACACGGCGCCGTCAACCTGGGCCAGGGCTTCCCCGACTTCGACTGCGACCCGGCGTTGCCGCAGCATGTCAACGACGCCATGCGTGAGGGCTTGAATCAATATCCGCCCATGGCTGGCGTGCCGGCGCTGCGACACCGCCTCGCGGCCAAGATCCACGCGTTGTACGGCGCCAGCTACGACGCCGATGCCGAAATCACCATCACGGCCGGCGCCACGCAGGCACTGATGACTGCCGTGTTGTGCTGTGTCGGCCCGGGCGACGAAGTCATCGTCCTGGAGCCCTGCTACGACAGCTACGGCCCGGCCATCGAACTGGCCGGCGGCCGCGTGGTGCGCGTGCCGCTGACACCGGGCAGCTTCCGGCCGGACTTCGACCGCATCGCCGCAGCGATGACACCGCGCACGCGGCTGATGCTGGTCAACAGCCCCCACAACCCGAGCGCCACGGTGTGGACCGCGGCCGAGATGCAGCAGCTGGCCGAGCTGCTGGCATCCACCGACGTGCTGCTGCTGAGCGACGAGGTCTACGAGCACATGGTGTTCGACGGCGCCGCGCATGTCAGCGCATCGAGCATTCCCGGCCTGGCCGCGCGCAGCTTCGTGGTGTCCAGCTTCGGCAAGACCTTTCACGTCACCGGCTGGAAGGTCGGCACCGTGGCCGCCCCCGCACCCTTGACGGCGGAGTTCCGCAAGGTGCACCAGTTCAACGTCTTCACGGTCAACACGCCCATGCAGCACGGCCTGGCACGGTACCTGGACGACCCCACGCCGTACCTGGCGTTGCCGGCCTTCTACCAGCGCAAGCGCGATCTCTTCCGCGCCGGCCTGAAGCCCACCCGGCTGCGCCTGTTGCCCAGCGAAGGCAGCTACTTCCAGGTGGTCGACTACAGCGCCGTGAGCGCGCTGCCCGAGGCCGCGTTCTGCGAATGGCTCACCCGCGAGATCGGCGTCGCGGCGATTCCCGTGTCGGCGTTCTACGAAGGCGGATTCGAGCAGCGACTGGCCAGGCTGTGCTTTGCCAAGCGCGACGAAACGCTGGCCGCCGCACTCGAGCGCTTGAAGCGACTTTGAGGCGGCGTTGCCGCCCGCTTCAACGTCGGCCGCGCCGCGCGTTCGGGTCGAACGGATCGAAGATGCTGGTCGACCTGTCCGGCGTGCTCAGGTCCAGGTCGACCGGCGCCGTCGGTCGGCCGCCAGCGTCGTCGTCGCCACCGTCGATCGTCCCGTGCCGCGAATCGTCGAAGGGCGCCGGTCGCGTCGAGTGAATATCGCCTTGCGCGTGGAGCGGCAGCAGCAGGTCCACGTTCACGGCGTCGGCAGACTCGCGGTCGAACAGGTCGCGCGCCACTGCGTACAGGAACAACACCTCACGGTAGGCGGGCAGGTCGAAGAGGTCGCCGCGGGACTTGCGGAACAACAGCGCCTCGAGCTCGGCCATGGCATCCAGCGGACGGCCCCAGACCTGGCACAGCCGCGGCACCACGCCGGGGTAGCCTTCGAGCCCGCGCCCCTGCTGCACCCCTTCCGCCCACGCTGGAGCATAGGCGTTGAAACGGTCGTTGAAGCGACTGCGGGTACGCGCGTAAGCGTCCTGCTCCCCGAGCCGGTGGTAGATCTCCATCAGCTTGAGGTAGGGCAGCGGGCTGCCACCGCCAGTGAGCCGCAGATGTTCGACTAGCAGATCGATGGCGGCCGAGTCCTGGCCGATCACGACGAAGAACTCCGCCTGTTGCTCCAGGTCGATGAGCTCCTCGATCGACACGTCGCGCGGCGCCTCGTCGCCATCACGCCCACCCGCCGGCACAGGGGCCGTGCGCTGACTGACCGCAGAAAGCGGCGGCGGCTGACTGTCCGGCGCTATCCAACGCGGGGATGAAGGCACCGTGGCTGCACGCGCAGGCGCAGCCGCCGGCGCGACGGCAGCTGCCGGCGGTGGCGGTGGCGGTGGCGGTGGCAGTGGCAGTGGCAGTGGCAGTGGCAGTGGCAGTGGCGCTGATGACGGGACAACGTTCGTCGCGACGAATGGCGTGGGGGATGTGGCAGATCGGCTCTGGCTCGGCTCGGGCGCCAACTCGTCGTAAGCCGACTCGGTGGCCCCGCGCCACTCAGGCAACGACGCTGGCGCAGCCGGCCGCTTCCACAAGCGCCAGGCCAGCGCGGCGGCCAGCAAGGCTGCGCCCAGCAGTGCCAACTGCAAGGGCCGCAACCAATGGCCTGCATTCACGACGTCAGCGGCCTCTGCCTGCAGCTTCAGAACCAGTTCACGCTGTGACCGCGCCTCGCTGCGCGCTTGCTCGACAGACCGCGCCAGCGCGTCGATGCGTTGCTCGGCGGCCGACGCTGCGGCCATCGCCGCCCGCATGGCGGTGGCGGCCTGGGCCACCACCTCGATGGCTTGTTCGACGGCCGCAGACTCCGCACTCAGGACCGGTTCCGCCGCTTCCAGGCGCAGCCGCGGGCCGGCAGCGACAGGGCGCTCCTGGCGAGTCTGGCTGCGCTGCGCCGGCGCGACGCGGGTGGTCGCGTTGTCGGGCGGCGACGCCGCGACGGGCTGTGCCAAGACCGGACTCGCCGCAGCCGCGGCCAACGCGGCGGCCGGTTCGGCCATCAACATGTAGCGGCGCGTCACACGTGCCTGGCAGCCCACGGTCAGCTGCACGCTCACTCCGGGCTGGTCGATGCGCTGCGCGGTGGTGACCCGGATGCGAGCGCCGTCGGGCCCCAGGGATTCGAGTACGGTTCGCACCTGCGCTGCCGGCAACCTGCGCTCGCCCACCGAAACCTCGGCGGCGATGCACTCGGGTGTGACCGGCTCGCCGTTGTCGTTGCGCAACTGCACCGTGAAATTCAGCGGCTGGCCGAGCACCACCGCAGGCGTGGCCTGCGCCCAGCAGGTCGCGCATGCAACACCCGCGGCAATGAGCGCGACACCGGCCTTGAACCAGCTTGGCCGAAGCCAGGATTTGTGCATGCAGGTGGGTGTGAGCTTGTTCGAATCACTCTAGCACGCTCACTTGCCAACTCACTTGCCAACTCATTTGCCGACTCATTTGCAAACTCACCAGCCCGATCACTTGCTCATCTACTTGCCCCAATTTGCCAACAGGCGGCCTCTGACCCAGGCACACTGACGCCCATGCAACAGTACTCGGGCACCCAAGCAGTCGCGGCCAGTCACGCGTTCGATGTCGGCCGACTGCAGGCCTGCCTGGAAAGCACGCTGCCCGGGTTCGCCGGGCCGCTGACGGTCGAGCAATTCAAGGGCGGGCAATCGAACCCGACCTACAAGCTGATCACCCCGGGCGCGGCCTATGTCATGCGCAGCAAGCCCGGGCCTGCGGCCAGGCTCTTGCCGTCGGCGCACGCCGTTGATCGCGAATACCGCGTCATGTCGGCGTTGGCCGGCACGAGCGTTCCCGTGCCGCGCATGCACATGTTGCGCACGGACGAAGACATCATCGGCCGTGCTTTCTACGTGATGGAGTTCGTGGACGGCCGGGTGCTCTGGGATCAGGCCCTGCCCGGCATGCAGCCCAGCGAGCGCGCCGCGATCTACGACGAGATGAATCGCGTCATCGCCATGCTGCACAGCGTCGACGCGACCGCCGCAGCACTGGGGGACTACGGCAAACCAGGCAACTACTTCGACCGCCAGATCGGCCGCTGGAGCAAGCAGTACCTGGCCTCGGTGACCGAACCCATCGCCGAAATGGACCGGTTGCTCGACTGGCTGCCCGCGCACATCCCGCCCAGCGCGCGCGACCAGCAGCAGCCCGTCGTCGTGCATGGCGACTTCAGGCTCGACAACCTGGTCTTCCACAAGACCGAGCCGCGTGTGCTGGCCGTGCTGGACTGGGAACTCTCCACGCTCGGACACCCACTGGCCGACCTCAGCTACCACTGCATGTCCTGGCACATTCCGCCCGGCACCTTTCGCGGCATTGCGGGGCTGAACCACGCGGCGCTGGGCATCCCAGCAGAGGCCGATTACGTGCGCCTGTATTGCCAGCGCACCGGTCGCGCCGACGCCTCGACGTTGATGAAAGACTGGGATTTCTACCTCGCCTACAACCTGTTTCGTCTGGCGTCGATCATGCAGGGCATCGCCCGGCGTGTGGTCGACGGCACGGCGTCCAGCGCGCAGGCCCGGGCCACGGGGGCGCAAACGCGCCCGCTGGCCGAACTGGCCTGGCGCCACGCGCAGGCCGCAACTTGAGACGGCACGCGCCGCACACCCTTTAATGGACTTCAGCTACTCCCCCCGCACGCAAGACCTGCAACAGCGCGTCAGCCATTTCATGGCCGAACACGTCTACCCGAACGAGGCCCGGTACCACGCCGAACTGGAGGCCAACACCGCGGCCGGCAAGCGCTGGACGCCGCTGCAGGTGATCGAAGATCTGAAGCCCAAGGCACGCGCCGCCGGGCTGTGGAACCTGTTCCTGCCGCCCCGCGCCGAAGGCGCTGCCGGCCATGGCAGCGCCGTGGATGCCAGCCATCTGGGGGCCGGACTGAACAACCAGGAATACGCGCCGCTGGCCGAGATCATGGGTGCGGTGCCGTGGTCCAGCGAGGTTTTCAATTGTTCTGCGCCCGACACCGGCAACATGGAGGTGCTGGTGCGTTACGGCACGCCCAAACATCACCAGCGCTGGCTTGAACCCTTGCTGCGCGGCGAGATCCGCAGCGCCTTCGCCATGACCGAGCCCGCCGTGGCGTCTTCGGACGCCACCAACATCGAGGCCCGCATTGAACGGGTTTCAGGCACATCGGGTGACGAATACGTCATCAACGGCCGCAAATGGTGGATCAGCGGCGCAGGCGATCCGCGCTGCCAGGTCTACATCTTCATGGGCAAGACCGACCCCGCCGCGGCGCGCCACTCGCAGCAGTCAATGGTGCTGGTGCCCGCGAACACGCCCGGCATCACCGTGCGCCGGCCGCTGACAGTGTTCGGCTACGACGACGCACCGCACGGCCACATGGAGATCGACTTCGACAACGTGCGCGTGCCGACATCGAACATCCTGCTGGGCGAGGGGCGCGGCTTCGAGATCGCCCAGGGCCGGCTGGGCCCCGGGCGCATCCACCACTGCATGCGGCTCATCGGCCTGGCCGAGCGCGCGCTGCGGCTGCTGTGCGAACGCGCGGTCAGCCGCACAGCCTTCGGCAAGACGATCGCGCAGCAGACGGTGACACAGGAACGCATCGCCGAAGCCCGTTGCCAGATCGACCAGGCGCGGCTGCTCACGCTGAAAGCCGCGTGGATGATGGACATGGCCGGCAACAAGAGTGCCAAGGCCGAGATCGCGATGATCAAGGTCGTGGCCCCCAACATGGCCTGCCAGGTCATCGACTGGGCCATGCAGGTGCATGGCGGCGCCGGCATGTGCGGCGACTTTCCGCTCGCCTACTTCTACACCCTGGCCCGTACGTTGCGGTTTGCCGACGGGCCCGACGAAGTCCATCGCAATTCCATCGCCAAGCTAGAACTGGGGAAATTGGCGCCGAGATGAACGCCGGCCGCGCCGGCCGCGCTGGACCGTCCGAGGCTCAGGCCTTGCGCGCTTCTTCGGGCACGGCGCTGGCCGACCAGGCGCTGCTGGCATCGCGTTCGGCGGGTTCGGCGGGTTCGGCAGGCGGTGGCAGCTTCGCGGTGGCGACGCGGTGGGCTTCGCGAACCGCCGTGTCGAACAGGCGCAGCCAGGGCTGCAGGCTGGCCACGTCAGGTGTCGGCAAGGCAGTGCGCAGGGTCAGCCTGCTGCGGCTCATCATCAACACGACGGGGACTGCAGGGTCGGTCACCATGGCGGCAAGAGCGGCCGACAGCGGCCCTTGCAGCCACGTCGCCAACCACGTTCGCATACTGCTGACCGCCACGAAATTCTCGCGCAGCACGCCCATGTCGGCGCCCGGCAGCCTGGGGAACATCACCAACCAACGGGTCTCGGGCGGGGTTTCGTTGTCGATGCGGGTCTGCACGCTTTCGACAGCCTGCTCGAACATGGCAGTCTCCATGGCTTCCTGGAGCGCGCGGTTCATCACCACCCACTGCAGCGCGCCACTGACCGGGAGTTCGGCACGTAACCGCAACTCGGCACCCTTCACGTAGTCGCGCTGAGACGGGCCCCACTCCAGCCGCCAGTCGGTGCCGGCCACGCGCCCGTCGATGACGAAACCTTCGCCGGGAACACTTCGAAACGGGTACTGACGCTGCTCGGCCCACAAGGCCACGTCGTCCCACCCGGTGCCGGTGGGCGCGTGCTTACCGGTGATCCAGCGCTTGAGGTTTTCGAGCATGCTTTAGAGTCCAACGCCACAGAGGCCTTTGGAACTTCGGCCCCGCATCTGCCAGGAGAAAACTGATGATCACAGTGTATTCGTGGGCCACTCCGAACGGGCACAAGGTGCACATCATGCTGGAGGAGTGCGGCCTGCCATATCGCACGGTTGCCGTGGATATCGGCGCCGGCGACCAGTTCAAGCCCGAGTTCCTGGCCATCAGCCCGAACAACAAGATCCCGGCCATCGTCGACCCCGACGGCCCGGGTGGCAAGCCGATCTCACTGTTCGAATCCGGCGCCATCCTGCTGTACCTGGCGGCCAAGACCGGCCGCTTTCTGCCTGAGGACCTGTCGGCCCGTTACGAGGTGTTGCAGTGGCTGATGTTCCAGATGGGCGGGGTCGGCCCGATGCTCGGCCAGGCCCATCACTTCCGCCTGTACGCGCCCGAAAAAATTGCCTACGCCATCGACCGCTACACCAACGAGGCGCGGCGGCTGTACGGCGTGATGGACAAGCGCATTGCCAAGCGACGCTACATGGGCGGCGACGAGTACAGCATCGCCGACATGGCGATCTTCCCGTGGCTGCGCAGCTGGAAGAACCAGGGCATCGACTGGAACGATTACCCGAACCTCAAGGGCTGGTTCGACGAGATCGGCGCCCGCCCCGCGGTGGTCCGCGGCGTCGAGGTGCTGGCCGCCCAGCGCAAGCCCTTGCTCGACGACAAGGCCCGCGAGGTGATGTTCGGCCAAACGCAGTACGAGAGGCGCTAACGGGTCGCACAAGGGCGCTGGGCGGCGCCGAGCGTTGCCGACGGACCCGCTCCTAGAATCGCGCCAGTCACCACTGCCCGTAGCTCAACTGGACAGAGCACCAGCCTTCTAAGCTGGGGGTCGCAGGTTCGAGTCCTGCCGGGCAGGCCATGAACGACGTAACCACACGTATTCTGTGGCTGCGGCACCTGCGACACTGCCTGGACGTGTGAGCAGGGCTCCGTCGAGAGCCCGCCTCGCGCAGCCGAGGGGGGCGTGCCGTGATCGGTTCGGTGGGGTGGTCATTGAAGACGCGCGTGATCGCCATGTCGACGGCGATCCTGTTCATCTGCATCGCCGTGGCGTCGTTTGCCGCCAGCCAGGTGTTGCGCAGAGAACTCGTCGAGCTGGTCGGCCAGCAGCAACGCTCCACCGTCGCCGTGCTGGCGGACACCACGCAGCGCGAAGTGCGCAGTCGCCTGGATGCGCTCGAACAATCGGCCGCCCGCTTGGGGGCCGTCGGGTCAGGTGACGCGGGTGCCATTCAACGCCTGGTCAGCAGTGATCAACCGGCAGCGTTGATGTTCAACGGGGGGCTGTTCACGACCGGGTCCAGCGGCATCGTCATCGCTGCGACATCCGGCGCGACAGGACGCATCGGGAAGGACTATCGGGGCCAGGACGCCGTCGCTGCGGCGCTCGCCAGCGGTGAGCGTCAGATCATGCGTCTGACTCCGCAGGCCCACGACGGCGCGCCCGAGATCGCAATAGTCGTGCCCGTGCGCACGGCGCAAGGCCGCGTGGCGGGCGTGCTGGTGGGGGTGACCGATCTGGCCGCGCCGAACTTTTTGGACGCGATCGTCAGTCGGCCCCACGGCGAAACGGGGGGCTTTTATGTCGTGGCACCACGCCAGCGCATGATCATCATGAGCACCGACAGGAGCCGGATCTTCGAATCCCTGCCACCCGCGGGCCAGAACGCGATCATCGACCGCATCGTCGCCGGCCACGAAGGCACGGTGGTGTTGACCAATGCACATGGTGTCGAGGTGCTCAACTCCGGCCGTCATGTGCCCTTGGCGGGGTGGGACATCGTGGCCTCACTGCCCACGCGGGAAGCCTTCGCGCCGGTGCGCCGAATGCAGCAGCAGCTGTGGGCCACCGCCGCGGCCCTGCTGCTGCTGGGCGCCGGGTTGGGAACATGGCTGCTGCGCCGCGAGCTGGCACCCATGCAGCGGGCCGCGCAGTCACTGATCAGGCAGTCGCACAGCGCGCAAGCCGCACAGGCGCTGCCTGTCGAGCGGCACGACGAGATCGGCACGCTGATCGACGGCGTCAACCACTGGCTCGTCGTCTTGCGCCAGCGCGAGTTAGACCTGCGCATCAGCGACAGTGCACTCAAGGCAATTTCAGAGGCCGTCGTCATCACCGACCCGAACGGGTGGGTGCTGTCGACCAACCGGGCCCACGAGGCCATCACCGGCTACGCCTGCGCCGACATGGTCGGACGCAACTGCAGGGTGCTGCAGGGCCCGTTGACCGACACCGACACCGTGACGCAGATACGCAGGGCCGTGGCCACTGGCGGCAGCTTCCAGGGTGAACTGCTGAACTACCGCAAAGACGGCAGCAGTTTCTGGAACGAACTCAGCATTGCGCCCGTGCTCGACGACAGTGGTCGAGTCACCCATTTCATCGGCGTGACGCGTGACGTCACGCTGCGCCGCTCGGCGCATGACCAGATGACCCAGCTGGCCTTCATCGACGCGCTGACGCAGTTGCCCAACCGCCGGCTGCTCGACGACCGGTTGGCCCTGGCCATCGCGGCCAGCGAGCGCAGCGGCCTGCATGGCGCGGTGATGTTCGTGGACCTGGACGGCTTCAAAACGCTGAACGACAGCCAGGGCCATGCAGTGGGTGACCTGGCTCTCGTGGAAGTCGCGCAGCGGCTGCGCACCAGCGTGCGCGCTACCGACACGGTGGCTCGCATCGGCGGCGACGAGTTCGTGGTGGTGCTGGGCGGTCTGGCATCCGATGCCGAACGGGCCCATGCCCTGGCCCTGGACGTCGCCGAGAAGATCCGCAGCAGTTTCGAGCTGCCAGGCTGGCAGCTGCCTGTCTCCACCACGGCGGTACTGCCTGTCTCCACCACGGCGGTACAGGGGCGCTGCACGGTCAGCGTGGGCGTGGCCTTGTTCCTCGGACAGACGGTGGGCTCGGGCGACATTCTGCGGCGCGCAGACGCGGCGATGTACCGCGCGAAGGCGTCAAGCGGCAACTGCGTGCAGTTTCATCAGACGGTGTCCTGAACGGCCAAGCCGCTCCAACGTCACTTGCAATCAGCGGGCTGGATGCCTATACAGTCCTGCGCTTGGACATCCTCGCCGAGCTGAACCCCGAACAGCATGCCGCCGCGCAGCACCCGCCCACGGCCGGGCCGCTGCTGGTGATCGCCGGCGCGGGCACCGGCAAGACGCTGACCTTGACATCACGCGCGGCCTGGCTGATCCAGCAAGGCGTGGCGCCGAACCGGCTGTTGCTCATCACCTTCTCGCGCCGCGCCGCGGCCGACATGGCGCGCCGCGCCGGGCAGCTGCTGCACACAGCGCTGGGCCTGCCGCGCAGCACGCCACCGCCGCTGCTGCCGTGGTGCGGCACCTTCCACAGCGTGGCTGCACGACTGCTGCGCGAAGAGGCCTCGCGCATCGGGCTGGCGCCCGACTTCACGGTGCTGGACCGCGCCGATGCGCAGGACATGATGGCCCTGGCGCGGCAGTCGCTGGGGCTGGCGGATGTCAACGCTGAACGCCCAGCCGACGGCCAGCCCGGCGGCATGCGCTTTCCGCTGGCAGCCACGTGCCTGGCCATCCACAGCCGCTGCGTCAACACGCGCATGCCGCTGGTTGAGGTGCTGCGTGCCCATTACCCGTGGTGCGCCAGCGCTCACGACGGTCTGGAGCGGCTGTTTGCAGAGTTCGCGCACGGCAAGCTGCAGCAGCAGTCGCTGGACTTCGACGACCTGCTGCTGGCCTGGTCGAACATGATGCAGCTGCCCGCCCTGGCGCAGCGCGTCGCCGCCCGCTTCGACCATGTGCTGGTCGACGAGTTGCAGGACGTGAACCGGCTGCAGGTCGACCTCGTGCACGCCCTGTGCCCGGACGGCCGGGGGTTGACGGCCGTGGGCGACGACGCACAAAGCATCTACGCCTTTCGCGGCGCCGACGTGCGACACATCCTGGACTTCCGCCAGCGCTTTGCGCTGCCGGTGTGCCAGGTCACGCTGGAGCAGAACTACCGCTCGAGCCAGCCCATCCTGGAAGCATCGAACGCCGTCATATCGCTGGCTGCCGAAGGATTCCACAAGCGCCTGTGGAGCCCGCGCACCGCCGCCCGCCTGCCCCGCCTGTGCGTGGTGGCCGACGACGCGGCACAGGCCCGCGGCGTCACCGACGAGGTGCTGGCCCTGCGCGAAACCGGGCTGCTGTTGAAGCGCCAGGCCGTGCTGTTCCGCGCCAACCACCACAGCCTGGCGCTGGAACTCGAACTGGCGCGGCGCAACGTCCCGTTCGTCAAGTACGGCGGCCTGCGCTTCATGGAAGCAGCCCACATCAAGGACGTGCTGGCCGTGCTGCGCTGGGCGGACAACCCGCTGTCGCGCCTGTCGGCACTGCGCGCGGCGCGCCTGGTGCCGGGGATGGGGCCGGCCAGCGTGAAGCGCCTGCTCGACCACCCTGGGCACCTGGACGGCTTCAAGCCACCGTCCACCGCAGCCGTGCCCTGGCAAACGTTGTGCGTGCTGATGAATCAATTGCGCGACCCGGGCGCGCGCTGGCCCGACGATTTGCAGGCCGTGATCACCTGGTACGCACCGCACCTGCAGCGCCTGCATGCCGATGCCCGCGTGCGCCAGGGCGACCTGGAACAGCTGTGCCGGCTGGCGCCGGGCTACGGCACGCGGCAGAACTTTCTCGTCGAGCTGACGCTGGACCCGCCCGAAGCCACCAGCGACGAGGCGGTGCCACCGCATCTGGACGAGGACTATCTCGTGCTGTCGACCATCCACTCGGCCAAGGGCCAGGAGTGGAACGCGGTCCACGTGCTCAATGTCGTCGACGGCTGCCTGCCGGCTGACATGGCCGCTGGCAGCGCGGCCGACATCGAAGAAGAGCGCCGGCTGCTGTATGTCGCCATGACCCGGGCCCGCGACGAGCTCACGCTGTGGGTGCCGCAGCGGTTCTACGTGACGCAGCAGCGCGCGCTGGGCGACCGGCACGTGCACGCGCCGTTGACGCGTTTCATTCCGCCGCGGCTGCTGCCTTTGTTCGAGCAGGTGGTGCCCGCGACACCAGGCCCGGTCGCCGCGAGCAACGACGACGGCCCCGCGTTGATGGACCTGGGCGCCCTGTTGCGGCGGGGGCCGGCGTAGCCCGGTGCTGCTGAGGAATGCACGTCGCGGCGGGGCAGGCCGAACCCGAAGCTGAACCCGAAGCCTCGTGGGGCATGCAGAATCCCGGGTTTCGCCCGCACAGGATGCACGACATGAACGACACGTCCAGACCGAGCCGCACTGCCGCCACGTCGCGAACCGGCGACGACCCCTCGCAGGCACTGCGCCGCCTGGGCAGCCGCGCGCACCAGCTGCGCGCCGCACTGCGCGCCGCCGACCACTACAACAGCCAGGACCAGGCGGATGACCGCAACACGGGCTCGTGGTTGACGTCCAGCGCGGTGACGCTCGCCGAGGATCTGGCGGCCGACATCGACAGCCTGGCCCGGTCGGTCAAGGAAGGTGCAGCCGAGTCCGCCCTGCAACAAGCCGTGGCCGTTGCGCGCGTGCGGGCGCACCAGCTGAACGCGTCGGCCCGTGCTGCCGACCACTTTCTGGACCAGGACAACCCCGACGATCGCGAGACAGGCTCATGGCTGATCGCCGGCGCGCTGAGCCTGGCCGAAAAGCTGGCCGCCGAACTCGACGACAGCGTGGCCCCGGCCCGCAAACTCGCGGCTTGAAAACGACTGCGGCACCCACTGGGGGAGCCGCAAGAAGAGGTGCGACCGCTGGGGGCATGTCGCGTGGTCGGGGTGGCGGGATTCGAACTCGCGACCCTCTGGTCCCAAACCAGATGCGCTACCAAGCTGCGCTACACCCCGATTTTGTATTGTAGCCGGCTTCCTCAGCTCGACAGCCGCCGGTAAGCCGCGTCGCGGATTGCGCCGAGCGTGGTGCGTGAGGTGCTCACGTCGGCCGATAGTCGCAAATGCAACAAGGTGGGTGTGCCGGCGGCGATGGCTCGCGCCAGCGCGGGCTCGAATTGCGCGGTGTCGGTGATGCATTCGGCACGCCAACCGTAAGCGCGCGCCAGGGCCGCGAAGTCGGGGTTGTGCAGGTCGCTGCCGCTGACCCGGCCCGGGTAGTCGCGTTCCTGGTGCATGCGGATCGTGCCGTAAGTGCCGTTGTCGACGACCACGCTGATCAGCTTCTTCGCCCCGTACCCCGTGGCGGTGGCCAGTTCCTGCCCGTTCATCAGGAAGTCGCCGTCGCCGGCCAGGTTCAGCACCGTGCGCTCGGGGTAGAGCAGCGCTGCGGCCACGGCCGCTGGCAGGCCGTAACCCATCGCGCCCGAGGTGGGCGCCAACTGGGTGCGGCCGTGGTGCTGCAGGCCGGCGTAACGGCAGAAGCGGTGCAGCCAGCCGCTGAAGTTGCCCGCACCGTTGGTGTAAACGGTGTCGGCCGGCAGCAGGCGCTGCAGCGTCTTCACCACCACGGCCATGTCCAGCGGCGTCACCGCATCGGCCTGCTGGTTGGCCTCGTACTCGGCACGCGCCGTGGCGGCCGCGCCCTGCCAGGGCACGGCGGCCGGCGCGGCAATGCTTTCCAGCGCCTTGGCCGCACAGGCCATCGAAGCCTGCATCATCAGGTCGGCGGCGTACACCCGGCCGAGTTCCTCCGGCCCGCTGTGGATGTGCACCAGCCGCTGCGCCGGCCGTGGCGCCTGCAGCAGGGTGTAGCCGCCGGTGGTCATCTCGCCCAGCCGAACACCCAGGGCGATGACGAGGTCGACCGACGCGATGCGTGCCGCCAGCTTCGGGTTGATGCCGATGCCGACATCGCCCGCATACAGCGGATGGTGGTTGTCGAAGGTGTCCTGAAAGCGGAATCCGCAGCCCACGGGCAGCTGCCAGTTCTCTGCAAAGCGCTGTAGGGCGGCACAGGCCTCGGCGTCCCAGCCCGAACCGCCGGCGATGACGAACGGCCGCTCGGCCGCCAGCAGCAGACTGCGCAGCTCGCGCAGGCCGCCCGGCGCAGGCCAGGCGAGCACGGCCTCCACCCGCGGCAGCACAAGCTGGTCGATGGGCACCGTGAGCATGTCCTCGGGCAGCACCAGCACCACGGGACCGGGGCGGCCCTGCATCGCGGTGTGGAAGGCGCGGGCGATGTATTCCGGCAGGCGTTCGGCGCTGTGCACCTCGCCCACCCACTTGGCCAGGCCCAGCGTGCCGGGGCCGAACATCTGCCGGTAGTCGATCTCCTGAAAGGCCTCGCGGTCGCGCTGGTGGCTGGCCACCTGGCCCACGAACAGGATCATCGGCGTGCTGTCCTGGAAGGCTGTGTGGACGCCGATCGCGGCGTTGGTGGCGCCAGGTCCGCGCGTCACGAAGCAGATGCCGGGGCGCCCGGTCAGCTTGCCCTGCGCGTCGGCCATGAATACCGCGCCGCCTTCCTGCCGGCAGGCGACGAAGCGGATGCGGTCGCGGTGCTGGTGGAAGCCGTCCAGCACGGCCAGGTAGCTTTCACCCGGCACGCCGAAGCAGGTGTCGATGCCCTGGGCTATCAAGGCCTCGACCAGGGCATGCCCGGCGGGGCGAAGGGGTGATGTGGCCGCTGGATTCATCGCCTGCACTTTAGCGGCTGCAGGGCGTCGCGGCGGCCGAGGGTCAGGCCGTCAGCAAGCGCGCCTGGCTGCGCGCGCGCCAGCCAACCAGGCCGGCGCAGGCCACACCCAGCATCAACGAAATGGCCGCCCCGGCGAACACCGCCTGCGGGTGCCCGCGGTCCAGCATCCAGCCGAAGACCGGTGCGGCCAGCGCAAAGCCCGCGTCGAGCCCCGAATACACCGTGCCGTACACGCGGCCGGTGGCGCCGGGCGGCGCGGCGCGCTTGACGAGCATGTCGCGCGACGGGCCGGCCAGGCCCGTGCCAAAGCCGGCCAGTGCCGCCAACGCGCTCGCTGCCAACGCTGGCAGCACATCCGCAGCCACCACCAGCAATAACAGGGCCGACGCGCCCATGGCCAACGCGATGCTGCGCTCCAGCCGCTGCGTGCGCGCCAGCAGGTAGCCGCCTGCCACCATGCCCGCGGCAGCGCACAGCATGTAGCCGGTGACGACGAAGGCCGTCGCCGACAGCGGCACGGCATGCATGCGTGCCAATGCAGGGCCGGCAAAACTGAGGATGGCGCTGAGCGCGGCGGTGGTCCAGAAGAAGAACGAAAAGCACATCCACACCGAAGGCAGCTTCAGGAAAGCCATCGGATGCTCGGGCGTGGCCGCGGGGAGGGCCGCAGCGGTTTGGCTGCGTACGGCCTCGCCCAGCCGGTCGTCCAGCAGCCCGCGGTTCAGCCACATCGTCAAACCTACGGCCCCCGCCAACAGGGCGCAACCCAGGTAGGCCACGCGCCAGCTGCCAGCGGCTTCGGACATCCCGATCAGCACCAGCGGCGCCACCGCCCACCCCAGGTTGCCGCTGATGCCATGCACCGAGAAAGCGTGCCCGAGGCGGGGCGCAGAAACGCGCTTGTTGAGGATCGTGAAGTCGGCCGGATGAAAGGGTGAATTGCCCAGGCCGGCCAGCGCGGCCGCCAGCATCAGCCCGCCATAGTCCTGCGCTCCGGCAGCAGCCAGGGCGGCCGCCACGAAGCAGCCCATGGCCGCGAACAGCACCGGGCGCGCGCCGACGCGGTCCACCAGAAAGCCCGACAGCGCCTGCCCGACGGCCGAGATGACGAAGAACAGCGACACCAGCAAACCGAGCTGCGAATAGCTGACGCCGAAGTCACGGATGAAGGCGGGGAACAGCGGCGGCAGCAGCAGGTGGAAGAAGTGCGACGTGCCATGCGCCAGACCGACCAGGCTGATCACCGCCAGGTCGCTGCGCGCGGTGGGGGTGGGGGTGGGGGTGGGGGTGGGGCTGTGGGTGGAGGTGCGGGCCGACAAGGCGATGCTCATGCGTGGGTGCTCATGATTCAAGCCTAACCGCAAGCGGATACGATTTGGCTTCTCCACACCCTTTGCACCCTGCACCGCCGCCATGACCCAGGTTCTGTTCGACTACACCCGCCAGGACGCCAGCGGCGCCAGTTGCACGGCAGGCGCCTGGGCCAAGGTGCCCGCACCCCAGACACGTGAAGACCGAGCACGGGCCAAGGCCCGCGCGGCGGTGTTGCTGAAAGAGAAAGGCGCCGTGCTGGTGGCGCACTACTACGTCGACGGCGACTTGCAAGACCTGGCGCTGGAAACCGGCGGCTGCGTGGCGGATTCGCTGGAGATGGCGCGCTTCGGCCGTGACCACCCGGCGCGCACGCTGGTCGTGGCCGGTGTGCGTTTCATGGGCGAAAGCGCCAAGATCCTTTCGCCCGACAAGCGCGTGCTGATGCCCGACCTGGAGGCCACCTGCTCGCTCGACCTGGGCTGCCCGCCCGACGAGTTCGCCGCCTTCTGCGACGCCCACCCCGATCGCAAGGTGGTCGTGTATGCCAACACCAGCGCGGCGGTAAAGGCGCGCGCCGACTGGATGGTGACGAGTTCGTGCGCGCTGGCGATCGTGGCCGACCTCCACGCCCGAGGAGAGAAGATCCTGTGGGCGCCCGACCGCCACCTTGGCCGCTACATCCAGGAGCAAACCGGCGCCGACATGCTGCTGTGGAACGGCGCCTGCATCGTGCACGACGAGTTCAAGGGCCTGGAACTCGAATTGCTCCGCCAGCAGCACCCAGGTGCCCTGGTGCTGGTGCACCCCGAATCACCGCAGAGCGTGGTGGCGCAGGCCGATGTGGTGGGCAGCACCACGCAGCTGCTCAACGCCGTCGTGCAGGGCAGCGCGGCAACCTACATCGTGGCCACCGACAACGGCCTGATGCACCGCATGCGTCAGCTGGCGCCGACCAAGCTCCTGCTTGAAGCCCCCACCGCCGGCAGCAGCGCCACCTGCAAGAGCTGCGCACACTGCCCCTGGATGGCCATGAATGCGACGCAGGGCGTGGTGAATTGCCTGGAAAGTGGCAGCGGCGAGATTCTGGTGCCCGAACCGGTGCGCAGCCAGGCGCTGGGCTGCATCGACCGCATGCTGGACTTCGTGGCGCGCAACCCGGCCAGCGTCCTGGCCAAGGCAACCGGGCCGCGGCCGCACGTCGGCGCGGCCTGAAGTCCTGCGCAACGCGGATTGCGACCTGCGGTTTGCGGACTTCGGGTTGCGGTAGGCACGTCGGCGCGGCCTGAAGTCCTGCGCAACGCGGATTGCAGCCTGCGGTTTGCGTCCTGCGGGTTGCGGTAGGGCTCAAGCCCGGGTGGCGGCCTGCCGATACCCAGGCAGGCCCCGGGAGGGCCGGAGACTTCGTATGAGCGCTGATTTTTCCACTGTCCGCAACCACAACGAGCGTGCCGTCTACGACGCTGTGCACACCCACTCTGAGCGCTACCCGGGCATGGCCGGGCGTGGCGAGCTCCTGGCCGACGTGGCCTGCGTGGCGCTGAACCGACTGTCGCCGCGCTACATTCGCCATGAGGTCGACTTCGTCTTCTATCTCAGCGACCGCGAACGCCTGGACAACGATCGGCAACTGTACGAGGCAGTGGACTATGCGTTCGGCTTCGTGCAAGCCCGAACCGCGATGCGCGCCCGTGGCTGATCCGGACACGTCGCTCGGCGCAGGCGGTCGGCCCTGGGAGGCCTGGGAGCAGGCCTGCCTGGACCCGGGCATCGCCCGCGCGACGGCGCAACGACAGGTCGAGCAGTGCGCCGGTGACGAAGGCCACGGCTGGCTGGCGCTGGCCTTGGTGGAAGCGCGCAGCGGCGACGGCGGCCTGGCGCTGGCAGCCCTGGAACGCGCGCGCACGGTGTTCGAACCCCAGCAGGACGGCCATGCGCTGGCGTTGTGCGACGAGGTGCTGGCGATCCAGCTGCGCCGTTCGGGCGACCACGCGGCGTCCTTGCACTTGCAGCGCGAGATCGACGCCCGCAGCGTGGTGGGCCTGCGGCCCTACGACCGGTTCGTCGGTCAGAACTCCCGCGCGATGACGCACCAGGCACTGGGCCGCCCCGACGAGGCCCTGCGTCATCTGTATGCCGCGCTGGACGCTGCCCACGCCAGCACCCTTCCCGGCGCCATGATCACCGCCCTGTGCAATCTGGGCGGCTATCTCCAGGATCTGTTCAGCCTGGACGACGCACGCACCCACACCACCCAGGCGCTGCAGCTGGCGCAACAGACCGGCGCACCTGCTGCCGTGGCCATTGCGGTGGCCAACCTCATCGTCATCCACCACGCAGCGGGCCATCCGGCCGAGGCCCGTGCCTTGGTCGACCTGCTGCTTTCGCAAGCCCACGCCATTGGCCCGGCAGCGCTGCAGGGCTGCGCCTTGGCATTGGCCCTTGGCCACTTGGGCGTGGGCGAAATCGCCGCGGCGCAGCGCTACCTGGACCAGTCCACCCAGGGGGGTGACCAGGACGGTGGCGGTGACGGTGAAGGTGACGGTCACGGTGGCGGTGGCGGCGGCCACGTTTTTCGCACCTGGCTGCAGGCCCGCTGCTGGCTTGCCCGCAGCCTGCCCGATCGGGCGCGGGACCTGAGCATCCGCGTGCTGGGCGAGCGCCTGGCCCAGCGCCGCAGCGACCCGCCCTACGACCTGATGGAGTTGCACCGGGCCGCCGCCGACGCCTGCGAAGCGGTGGGCGACCTGCGCGGCGCGCTGGGCTGCGTGCGCCAGGCCCAGGCGCTGTACGAACAGCTGGTGGGGCGCAGCGCGCGCGCCAGGGTCATTTCGCTGCAGGCCGGCCACGAACTGACCACGGCCCAGCGTGAACGCGACCTGGCGCTGGACTCGCGCCGCAGCGCGATGGACGACCACCGCCGCCTGGCGCAATTGAACGATGCGCTGCAGGTCAAGATCGCCGAAACGCAGATGCTGCACTCGCGCCTGCAGGAGCAAGCCGTGCGCGACCCGCTCACCGGCCTGCACAACCGCCGCCACCTGTTCGACATGGCGCCGCGCCTGCTGGAACTGGCGCGGCGCAACGATCGCCCGCTGTGCGTGGCGCTGATCGACCTGGACCACTTCAAGCTGCTGAACGACACCTTCGGCCACCAGGCCGGCGACACCGTGCTGCAGCGTTTCGCTGCCTTGCTGCAGAGGATCCTGCGCCGCAGCGACATCATCTGTCGCCACGGCGGCGAGGAATTCGTGACCGTCATGCCCGACATCGACGCCGACGGTACCGACGCCGTGCTGCGCCGCCTGCTCGAGGAGTACCAGGCGCCCCAGACCGACATCGGCGTGCCGCGTCTGCCGAGTTGTACTTTCTCGGCCGGCATCGCCATCTTCCCCCGACATGGCCAGACGCTGGAGCAGCTGCTGTCGCGCGCCGACCGCGGGCTCTACCGGGCCAAGAGCCTGGGCCGGGCGCGCATCGAAAGGGCGCCCGGCACGGACTTCAGCGTCCTGGCCTGAGCGTCCGGGTCGCTTCAGTTGCTGCTGCTGCCGCTGTTGCTGCGCGCGCGGCGCGTCAGTACCGTGGGGAAACTGACGGGCAGCGCATTGGGAAAATCACGGCTGTAGTGCAGACCGCGGCTCTCGTGCCGGTGCAGGGCCGAGCGCACGATCAGCTCTGCGCACATCACTAGGTTGCGCAACTCCAACAGGTCGCGCGTGACGCGGAAGTTGGCGTAGTACTCGAGCGTTTCCTCGCGCAACAGCTTGATGCGGTGCAACGCGCGTTCCAGCCGCTTGGTGGTGCGCACGATGCCGACGTAGTTCCACATCACCAGCCGCAACTCGTCCCAGTTGTG